>ERZ772969.1966-NODE-1966-length-14028-cov-3.049882_pt1 | contig 14028 bp, 10 predicted proteins | sample MGYA00511676_ERZ772969 | MGnify/ENA primary metagenome ERZ772969 (study PRJEB29015, sample SAMEA2737651) | human gut metagenome | biome: human gut; feature: human-associated habitat; material: faeces | place: China | collected 2012 ... | reverse complement strand
TCCGATCTTGCTTCATCTTCTACACCCAAAAGCCATGAAAAATCTTTGTCAGCTGTATTTGTATTCTTTTTCATATCTCTATTTCATTTTATGTTTAACTTGTTTGACCTTTATGGGATTGGTTTGTGTTTGTGGCATCTTCAGTGATTGCCCTTTCTGCTGTTTACGCACCTTGCGAACATGATATTCGTTGAGGTCTTTGAAGTTCTTGTAATGTACAGACATATCTTCCACCTTAAAACCTGCCTGCACGAAATCCTCCGTAGCCCTACGTCCTGCTTCATCATTGTCAAAGAAAGTGCGAATAGAAACCACCTGTCTATCTTTGAGGTAGTGGATGCTCTTTGCTACATTGCTAACGGAGTTCATCACAAGACAGTGGTTGGTAAATTCTTCTTTCATTGAAAGAAAGGATAGAAAGTCCATAAATCCCTCGTATATACAGACAGGATCAACTCTGTCCGTAAATATCGGAGTAATGCAATTCCCTGCAGCCGCTGTCATCATGGCTTTAAGAATCAAACCTTCACCACAATGAAAGCCTTGCGTGATGAATTATCTTGACAACGAATGCGCTCATGCTTGGCTTGTAAATCAGCAACCCCGCTTCTTGTTTCAAATTCGCCCAAAATAAGCAAGTTTTCTATTCTGTTGTTATACAGAAAGTTACACTTATCCGTCACTGTTGCTGCTTCAATTTCTGGGCCGTTAACGGGTAAAAGCATTGCTTTTGGTCACCAATAGCTATGCTTTTGCACCCTAATGGCAACCCTATTGACCGCCGAAAGGATGTCTTTAGCTACATCATCTCGTTGTGATTGGGTCGAAATATGATTTTTTCCGCTCCATCAACGCCTTGTTTGCATCCCGTTTGCCTAGTGATTTTTTCCAGATTGAAAGTTTTTGAAGGCCGTTTTAGGGGCGTTTTCTTTCAAAAATATTGTACATATTTTATATAATAAGACATGGTCAATTTCTTATTTCCTTAGACATCGTAGTTCACAGTTAGATTGTATGAGTGGGCTGCAACTTCGTCGTTGAATTGGAGCAAAGTGACTGCCAGCACCTTACTTTATCAAACTTAATCAATAAAAAAATAAAAATTTTTTGTGGATATAAAGATTATGTACTACCTTTGCAACGTATAAAAATGCGGCAATAGCTCAGTTGGTAGAGCACAACCTTGCCAAGGTTGGGGTCGCGAGTTCGAGTCTCGTTTGCCGCTCATTTTCATATTTGTTCAGGCTGCTGTAGTCAGGTTGGTGCAACATGAAAACTTTTTCAGTGGACAAACCTGGTAGTTATAGGCGGTTTTGGCTGATTGCCGCAATGGTGGAATTGGTAGACACGAGGGACTTAAAATCCCTTGGCCAGTAATGGCTGTGCGGGTTCGAGTCCCGCTCGCGGCACACTAAAACAAAAAATGATTACTATGCGCAAAAATCTCATCTTTACTTTATCAGTATGCTCTGTGCTGGCATTCAGCTCATGCTCAAAAATGGGAGCGTTGTCGGCAGACAATTTCACGGTAACACCAAACCCGCTGGAGACAAAAGGCGGTCAGGTTGCTGCCACCATCAACGGTGCTTTTCCTGAAAAATATATGAAGAAAAACGCTGTTGTGACCGTGATTCCCGAATTAAGATATGGAAACGGGCAGGTTGCCAAAGGGGCAGGCTCTACGTTCCAAGGCGAGAAAGTGCTGGGAAACGATCAGATGATTTCTTATCGTCTGGGTGGTCGTTACACCATGAAGACGGCATTTGATTTCGTACCCGCTATGCAGAAAAGCGACATGTATCTTACTTTCAGCGCTCGCAGGGGCAATAAGAAGATTAATATACCAGCCGTGAAGGTGGCCGAGGGTGTGGTTGCTACGTCCGAATTGTACAAGCAACTGCTGCTGAGTGACGGCGGTTGCATCCCGATTCATTCCAGCGTGTCAATGCGCGGAAGCAAGAGGCCAACATCAAGTTCTTGGTGAACCAAGCCAACTTGCGCCGGAGCGAATTGAAGAACAACTCTGTTCAGGAGTTCGTCGCCATGTTGAAGCGCATCAATGCCGACCGCGAGAAACTGAACATTCGTAACGTTGAGGTACAGGCATACGCTTCACCTGAAGGTGGATTGAGCTTCAACGACAAGTTGGCCGGCAAGCGCCAGAATACTTCAGAGGCTTACGTTAAATCACAGCTGAAGCAGACGGGCGTGGCCACTGGCATTGACGCTCACTACACCGCACAAGACTGGGATGGTTTCCAGAAATTGGTTCAGGCCAGCAACATTCAAGACAAGGATGTTATCCTGCGCGTGCTGTCCATGTACAAAGATCCTGAACAGAGAGAGCAGCAGATTCGTAACATGAGCGAGGCTTTCCGCGAGTTGGCAGACCGCATCTTACCCGAGTTGCGTCGTTCTCGCCTGATCATTAACTATGAGACCATCGGCAGAAGTGATGAGCAGATCAAGGCACAGTATGCCACCGATGCAACCAAACTCAGTGTAGATGAAATGCTCTATTATGCCACTTTGGAAGACAACATCGCCAAGAAGGAAGAAATCTACAAGCGCACGGCAGAATATTATGACAAAGACTATCGGGCTATGAACAACCTTGCAACCTTGGCATTCATGAAGGGTGACGAGATGGAAGCCACCCGTCATCTTGAGCGTGCTTTGCGTGTCAATCCGCAAGCTCCTGAGGCTTTGGCTAATCTGGGTATCATGGAACTGGTTAACGGCAACGTGAAAGAGGCCGAGACCAGCATAGCAAAGGCGCTGGGCGAACAGAATATAAACGTGGCTATCGGTAGTTTGAATCTGGCAAAGGGCAATTTTGCACAAGCAGAGAAAGACTTCGAAAATGTTAACAGCAACAGTGCGGCACTTGCACAGTTGATGAACAAGAACTATGCCGCAGCAGCTGCTACGCTGGACAAGGTAGCAAACCCCAATGCTTTGACCGACTATCTGCACGCCATCGTGGCTGCACGCCGTGGTAACAAGTTTGCTGCAGAATCTTATTTGAAAGAGGCTTTGAAAAAAGACCCCTCATTAAAGACATACGCTGACAACGATTTAGAATTGTCTATCTTGAGATAAGGCAACTGTTTGCTATGAAGCATATTGCCTATTTCTTTTGGCTCACCTTGGTTTTGATGTCGTGCGGTACCGACAGCCATCATTTTAAACTCGATGGCCGGCTGCTGCATCTCAACCAAGGTGAGTTTTACGTTTACAGTCCTGATGGCATCATCGGTGGCATGGACACTGTCAAGGTGACGGGAGGGCGGTTCACATACGAGATTCCTTGCGAGAAATCAGGAACGTTGCTCATCGTGTTTTCCAACTTTTCAGAACATCCCGTCTTTGCTGTACCTGGTAAAAAGGTAGAGGTGAAGGGGGATGCTTCGCATTTGAAGGAACTGGAAGTGAAAGGAACGGATGACAACGAGCTGATGTCTAAGTTCAAGAAAAAGATAGCCAACGCATCTCCTCCGGAGGTGTTGAAATACGCAGAACAGTTTGTGAACGACCATCCCAGCTCGGATGTGGGCAGGTTTCTTGTTTCCAAGTACTTCCTCAGAACCCCCAAACCTAACTACCCCAAGGCTAAACAGTTGGTGGACGTGATGGTGAAGAAACAGCCCAAGAATGGAGCTTTGAGCCGGTTGCAACGACAACTCTCGGGAGGAAATGTGGCAGAAGGTGACCGATTGCCATCCTTCTCGGTGACAGACGTGGACGGCAATGTGGTGACCAGCGCAGCTTTGAGTCAGGCTCCCCTGGCTGTCATCAATGTTTGGACATCGTGGAGTTACGAAAGTTTGGACATACAGCGGCGGCTCAATCAGTTTCAGAAGAAACATGCTGGTCGCCTCAAGGTGGTAGGACTATCGATAGACCCCAGCAAAAAGGCCTGCAAGAATACGTTGGACCGTGACTCCATCCGCTGGTCGAACATCTGTGATGAAGCAATGTTCGAGGGCAATCTTGTCCGTCAATTAGGCATTTCATCCATACCTTATAATATCATCTTGAAAAACGGACGCGTAGTAGCATGTGGACTTGACGCTCAGGCTCTCATGAAGAAGTTGGAAGAGTTGATCTAAAGCGACTTATCATGCTGGTTAAAACCTATTGTGCAGCTGTCAACGGAATGGAAGTGACAACTGTGACTATTGAAGTTAGTTTAACAAACGGCATCATGTACCATTTCACCGGTCTGGGCGATGAGGCCGTGAAGGAAGGGCGTAGCCGTATAGCTGCCGCCATGCAGTTCAATGGTTACAAGTTTCCGCATGCTGATATCACGGTGAACATGGCACCGGCCGACCTTCGTAAGGAGGGTAGCAGCTTCGATTTGCCTTTGGCGATTGCCATCTTGGCTGCTAATGGTAGCATTGTTTCTGAGGTGCTTGACCAGTATATGATGGTGGGTGAATTAAGTTTGGATGGTACCTTGCAGGCCGTGAAGGGCGCACTTCCCATCGCCATTCGTGCCCGTAAGGAGCATTTTAAGGGGTTGATTGTCCCCAAACAGAATGTGCGTGAAGCTGCGGTTGTTAACAATTTGGAGGTCTACGGCATGGACTCGATGGTGGATGTCGTGCAGTTTTTGACCGGTGCCAAGTCGTTTGAACCCACCGTCATCGATACCCGAAAAGAGTTTTACGAACACCAATATCGGTTTGACCTTGATTACAGTGATGTTCGAGGACAGGAAAATGTGAAGCGAGCGTTGGAGGTAGCTGCGGCCGGAGGTCACAACCTCATCATGGTGGGACCGCCAGGAAGTGGAAAATCGATGATGGCCAAACGCCTGCCAACTATTCTTCCGCCTCTCACTTTGGCCGAAAGTTTGGAGACAACACAGGTGCACAGCATCGCAGGTAAGCTGGGTGCCGATACGTCATTGATTGCGCAGCGCCCATTCCGCGCCCCACATCATACCATCAGTGAGGTGGCATTGGTGGGTGGTGGGTCTACGCCGCAGCCCGGAGAGATTACGTTGGCTCATCATGGCGTGTTGTTCTGTGACGAGCTTCCCGAGTTTAATAAATCCACGTTGGAAGTGTTACGCCAGCCATTGGAAGACCGGAAAATCACCATTTCGCGTGCGAAGTACACCATTGAATACCCCTGTAGCTTCATGTTTGTGGCGTCGATGAATCCCTGTCCGTGTGGTTATTATGGCGATCCCACGCATACATGCGTCTGTACTCCTGGTCAGATTCAGCGGTACCTCAACAAGATTAGCGGTCCATTGCTCGACCGCATCGACATACAATGTGAAATCACGCCCGTTCCTTTCAAGGATATTTCCAAGGCAGCTCCTGGAGAACCGAGTGCCAATATTCGTGAACGCGTCATTGCGGCCCGTGCCATTCAGATTGAGAGGTATAAAGACTGCAAGGGAATTTATTGCAATGCGCAAATGACCGAGCGCATGATTCATCGCTTTGCTGAACCCGAGGCCGATGGCATCAACATGCTCCGCATGGCGATGGAACGGCTTAGTTTGTCGGCTCGGGCATACAATAGAATTCTGAAAGTGGCCCGTACCATCGCAGATTTGGAGGGCAGTGAGCATGTCAAGACCGAACATTTGGCTGAAGCCATAGGCTATCGTAGTCTGGATAGAGGAGATTGGGCTGAGCGATAGCGCAGCAAGAGGCGGTTTTAACTACTTCCATTATTTTGCCATCTCTTCGATTTATCGTAATTTTGCATGAAGAAATATTAAAAAACAGGTATACTCATGGAGGAGAAAAAATTTAAGCGAACAACCGTTACGGCCGCTTTGCCATACGCAAACGGTGGAGTTCATATCGGTCATCTGGCTGGCGTTTATGTGCCGGCAGACATCTATGTGCGTTATTTGCGCCTGAAAAAGGAAGATGTTATCTTCATCGGTGGCAGCGATGAGCACGGTGTACCCATCACTATCCGCGCCAGGAAAGAGGGAGTAACGCCGCAAGATGTGGTGGATCGCTATCATTCGTTGATTAAAAAGAGTTTCGAGGAGTTCGGCATCAGCTTCGACATCTATTCCCGAACCACCTCAGAAATACATCATAAGCTGGCTTCTGACTTCTTCAAGAAGTTGTACGAGGAAGGGAAACTGTTGGAACAGGAAACAGAACAGTATTATGATGAGGAAGCACATCAGTTCTTGGCCGACCGCTATATCACGGGCGAGTGTCCCCATTGTCACCATGAAGGTGCCTATGGCGACCAGTGTGAGCATTGCGGCAGCGACCTCTCACCCATGGAATTGATTAATCCGAAGTCGGCGGTCAGCGGTTCAAAGCCGGTTATCAAGAAGACCAAAAATTGGTATTTGCCGCTCAACGAGTACCAAACGTGGCTCAAGAAATGGATTCTGGAGGGTCATCAAGAGTGGCGTTCCAATGTGTATGGCCAGTGTAAGAGCTGGTTGGACCTTGACTTGCAGCCTCGTGCCATGACGCGTGACCTTGATTGGGGAATCCCTGTGCCTATAGAAGGAGCCGAAGGCAAGGTGCTTTACGTCTGGTTCGACGCCCCTATCGGGTACATATCGAATACCAAAGAACTCTGTGAGAGCAATCCTGAACGCTGGGGATCATGGGAAAAATGGTGGAAAGACCAAGACACCCGACTGGTACACTTTATCGGTAAGGATAACATCGTGTTCCATTGTCTGATTTTCCCCACGATGTTGAAAGCCCATGGCGATTACATCTTGCCCGACAACGTGCCGGCTAACGAGTTCCTCAACCTGGAGGATGATAAGATATCTACCACTCGTAATTGGGCTGTTTGGTTGCACGAATACCTGAAAGACCTTCCTGGAAAGCAGGATGTGCTGCGCTATGTACTCACGGCCAATGCGCCGGAAACCAAGGATAACAACTTTACGTGGAAAGATTTCCAGGAACGTAACAACTCGGAATTGGTGGCCATCTACGGCAATTTCGTGAACCGAGCGTTGCAGTTGACCAAGAAATATTTCGATGGAGTGGTGCCTTCCTGTGGAGAATTGCTCGATGTTGACAAGCAAGCGCTTGATGAATTCAAGGACGTGAAGAACAAAGTGGAGGGCTATCTCGATGCGTTCAAGTTCAGAGAAGCGCAGAAAGAAGCTATGAACCTGGCCAGAATCGGCAACAAATATATGACCGAATGTGAGCCATGGAAAGTTTGGAAGACCGATCCAGAGCGTGTGAAAACCGTTTTGTACATCTCGTTACAGTTGGTTGCCAACCTCGCCATTGCGTTCGAACCATTCTTGCCGTTCTCTTCAGAGAAGCTTCGTCGCCTCATTAAGATGGATACTTGCGACTGGAGTCTTTTGGGTAACCATGATTTGTTGAAAGCTGGTCACCAGCTGGCTGAACCCGAGTTGCTTTTTGAGAAGATAGAAGACGCAACCATTGAGCAGCAACTTCAAAAGTTGGAAGATACAAAGAAGGCCAATGCCGCTGCCGCCTACACGGCTAAACCCATCAAACAGACGATTGATTTCGCTGATTTTGAGAAGTTAGACATCCGTGTTGGACATATCAAACACTGCGAACGCGTAAAGAAAGCCAATAAGTTGCTGAAGTTTACCATCGATGACGGTTCGGGTAAAGACCGCACCATTGTTAGCGGTATTGCTAAGTTCTATGAGCCAGAAAGCCTCATTGGTAAGGATGTTTGCTTCATTGCCAACCTGGCACCGCGTAAGTTGATGGGTATAGAGAGCCAGGGTATGATACTTTCCGCCGAGGACTTTGACGGTTCGCTCAGTGTCACGGCCCTCGAACATCCTGTCAAACCAGGTAGTCAGGTGATGTAGAGAACCTTTCATGGGTATGCATCATTGGGATAAGCCCCCATCTGTTGCCACCTGTTTGACCACATTTCGTTGAGCTTGAAAATAGTTTTTAAATCATGGAGCAGCTATTGCATTATTGTTGGAAGCATCGTCTGTTTCCATTACGGCAACTCACTACCACCGACAACCAAGCGTTGGAAGTGATAGATGTGGGGCTGCATAATGCCAATTCGGGTCCTGATTTTCTCAATGCTAAGGTCAAGATAGGCAACACGGTGTGGGTGGGCAATGTAGAAATCCATGTCAAGTCGAGCGACTGGTATGCGCATCGCCACGAGCAAGATGCTGCCTATAACAATGTAATCCTGCATGTTGCGGGTGAAATTGATGCGGAAGTAAAAACCGAGAGCGGTCGTGTTGTGCCACAGATGCAGCTTTCTGTGCCAGCTTCTGTTGCGCAGCATTACGAACAATTGCAAACCATTGATACCTATCCGCCTTGCTATGAGATTATCCCCAACCTGTCTATCTTGACGATTCACGCATGGATGTCGGCCTTGCAGACAGAGCGTTTAGAACAAAAAACGCATGACATCGAACGCCGTTTGCAGCAGTGTAATGGCGATTGGGAGGCGGCTCTCTTCATCACCTTGGCCCGCAACTATGGTTTTGGCATCAATGGCGAGGCTTTTGAACAGTGGGCAAGATCGATTCCGCTGCATGCTGTAGACCACCATCGTGATGACTTGTTTCAGATAGAAGCGTTTTTTATGGGGCAAGCCGGATTGCTCGAGCGACATCTTATCCCGCAAAAATATCACAAAACGATGGATGAAGAGGGCTATTTTGAACGTCTGCGAACAGAATATCTCTATCTGCACCGCAAGTTCTCGCTACAACCCATCGATGGAAAAATGTGGCGATTCTTGCGATTGCGCCCGCAAAATTTCCCCTACATCCGCATCGCACAGTTGGCCAATCTATACCATTCCCGTCGGTTTGGCTTGCGCAATTTGGTGGAAAGTGAGTCTCTTGACGACTTAAAAGTAGCGATGAAATCGGCTGTTTCGCCCTATTGGGAAACTCATTATGCGTTTGGTTCGGTGAGTAGGAAGAGCGAAAAGCGGCTTTCGGAAGCGTCACTTAATGTTCTTCTCATCAACACCGCTATCCCATTTTTGTTCGCCTACGGTCGGCATGAGTCGTCAGAGCAGCTGTGTGAACAGGCCATCAATTATCTGGAGCAGCTCAAACCAGAGCGAAACCACATTGTCACCATGTGGCAACAATGTGGCCTCGATGTGCAAAATGCAGGCGATACTCAGGCTTTAATCCAACTCAAAACACATTATTGTGACCGGAAAGAATGCCTTAGATGCCGCATTGGCTATGAATATTTAAAAGGAAGGGAGTATTGATTCGCCGTCGGTCAGTGGCCTAAAACGGCTGACATGGCTCAAAAACTCACATTTTTAAGAACTCAAAAACTCACAAACTCACCAACTCATCAACTCAAAAATGAACTATATTTTCGAGACACGAATGGAGGTTCGCGACTATGAATGCGACATAGAAGGCATCGTGAACAACGCCAATTACCTCCATTACATCGAGCATACGCGCCATTTGTTCCTCCGTTCGTTAGGCCTTAGCTTTGCAAAGATGCACGAACAGGGAATTGATGCCGTGGTGGCTCGCATGAACTTGCAATACAAAACGCCACTCAAGTGTGATGATACTTTCATTTCTCGTTTGGCTTTAAAGAAAGAAGGCCTGCGCTATATTTTCCATCAGGACATCTTTCGGGAGCAGGATGATAAGCTATGTTTTAAGAGTAAGGTTGAATTGGTGTGCCTCATTCATGGCCGTTTGGGGCATAGTGAGGAGTACGACCGCGCGTTTGCTAAATATCTATGATCATGACAGACCCACAAGAACTCATCAACACCATCGCTTTGACGCGCATCAACCATTTTCATCTCACGGGAATGGTTCAGTTGTATCGTAGGCTGGGCTCGGCGACAGCCGTGATAGAGCATCGACATGACATCCGAGAGGTGCTGCCAGATGCGTCGCCTAAGTTGGTGTCATCGCTTCAAAACGTAGACCAATACTTGCGTAGAGCAGAGGAAGAGCTCGAGTGGGACGTGTCAAATGGTGTCATGCCGCTTTGCATGAATGATGAAAACTACCCGCAACGGCTTAGGGAATGTGATGATGCTCCGTTGATGTTGTTTTACAAAGGGTCGGTCAACCTGAACCAACGTCGTGTCATCAGTGTGGTGGGAACCCGAAGAAGCACCGTCTACGGAGAAGATTTAATTCGTCGGTTCATGGCAGAATTGCGACAGTTGTGTCCACAAGTACTCGTGTTAAGCGGCCTCGCTTATGGCGTTGACATCCTCGCTCACCGCCATGCTTTGCAAAATGGATACCCTACAGTGGGTGTTCTGGCGCACGGATTGGATTATCTTTATCCTCCCAGACATCGACAAACAGCCGATGAAATGGTGCAAAAAGGAGGATTGCTCACGGAGTTTCTCACGCAGACCAATGCAGATAAAGTGAACTTTGTGAGAAGAAATCGTATCGTAGCAGGAGTTTCTGATGCGTGTATCGTTGTAGAAAGTGCTGCCCATGGTGGTGGATTAATCACCGCCAGTTTGGCTCGAACCTATAACAGAGAGGTGTTTGCCTTCCCTGGTAACGTGGGAAGTCCCTATAGCGAGGGATGTAACAACTTGATAAGAGACAACGTGGCAGGGCTCATCAATCATGCCTATGATTTCGTTAAAAGCATGGGATGGGAAGATGATGCAAGGCTCAGTCGTGCACATCATGAGGGAATTGAGCGACAGTTGTTTCCTGACTTGTCGGCTGAAGAACAGCAAGTTGTTGGCGTGTTGCGAAAAAACAACGACTTGCAAATCAACATGCTGAGTGTTCAGGCGGGCATTCCCATCGCTAAACTCTCTGCCATTCTCTTTACTTTGGAAATGAAAGGCGTGTTGAAAGCCTTACCAGGTGGCATTTACCATTTGCTCATGGGTTGATAGGAATCTGCTCATAGGTTGACATCGTTCATGGGAATTCTATGTCATGGCCTTTAGCCTTGGCAGCTCAAAATAGATGAAATCAGTAACTTTTTCAGGAAAATGAAGATAGGAAACATAGACTTAGGTGTGCAGCCAATCTTGTTGGCTCCGATGGAAGACGTGACAGACATCGGTTTCAGACAGTTGTGTAAGCGCTTTGGTGTATCCATGGTATATACCGAATTTGTCAGTGCAGAAGCACTCGTGCGGTCCATTAAAGCCAGTTTGAACAAGTTGACCATTAGTGAAATCGAACGACCCGTAGGCATACAGATTTACGGAAGGGACGTTGAGTCCATGGTAGAAGCTGCCAAGATTGTAGAACAGGCCCATCCTGACGTGATTGACATCAACTTTGGATGTCCCGTTAAGAAGGTGGCAGGCAAAGGTGCGGGCGCAGGTATGCTGCGTAACATACCGCTTTTGTTGGAGATTACCCGAGAGGTGGTCAAGGCGGTGCATACGCCTGTGACTGTAAAAACACGTTTGGGATGGGATGAAAACAATCTTATTATCACCGAATTGGCCGAACAACTGCAAGATTGTGGTATTCAAGCGCTGACCATCCACGGCCGCACACGCAGTCAGATGTACACTGGAAACGCCGATTGGACGCTGATTGGTGAGGTGAAAAACAATCCTCGCATCCATATTCCTATCATTGGCAATGGCGACATTACCACGCCCCAGGAAGCCAAACAGGCTTTCGAGCGTTTTGGCGTAGATGCCATTATGGTTGGCCGGGCAGCCTTTGGACAGCCCTGGATTTTTAAAGAGATGCGCGACTATCTGGATGGAAAACCTTACGATGCGTCGCTTGACATCAATAAAAAGATAGACATATTGAAGGAACAGCTGCACATCAATGTGTCACGTATCGATGAATACCGGGGTATCTTGCATACCCGGAGGCATTTGGCAGCCAGTCCCATCTTCAAAGGCATCCCCGATTTCCGACAAACCCGCATCGCCATGCTGCGGGCATCTACCGTTGTAGAACTGGAAAACATTTTGGAAGCGTGCAGAAAACGATTAGTGGATGAACGCTAAGTTCTCTGTTTTAGAACATCGCCAATACGCTATCTTTGTCCAAATGGATAGTGATGTGTTCATGCTTCTCGGTTGTTTATTTGTCCATCGCGCCTGTTCTTCTCTTGTTATTCTGATCTGTCCTACAAGGCTATAGGCATTTGTTCCGTCCCCGCATCCTCTTTTCGTTTTTCTCATTCCATAATAAAAGCGGCACGACCTCGGTGAGGTTGTGCCGCTCTTGTTAGTGGTTTATTACTTTGTTCAGCGTTCCATGTCGTTATGATACAACGACAGCCTCTTCTTCTTGTTCTTTCTTGATTTTGCGTCCCAATACTATGTAAGCGATAGGTGATGCCAAGAAGATAGAACTGAGCGTACCTACGAGGACACCAATAATCATGGCAAAGGCGAAACTGCGAATGCTGTCAGCACCGAGGATGAAGATTGGAACCAACACAATCAATGTAGACACAGAGGTGTTGATGGTACGAGCCAACGTCTGGTTGATAGAATCGTTGAACGTCTTCTGTAAATCTTGTTTTGGATGCAGCTTTAAGTTCTCACGGATACGGTCAAACACCACCACCGAGTCGTTGATGTCGTAACCGATTACCGTTAGGATAGCACCGATAAACGTTTGGTCAATCTCCAAGGAGAAGCCTATCCATCCGTAACATAACGAGAACAAGCCGACCACAATCGTCGTGTCTATAATCAATGCTGCAACTGAACCAATGGAGAAACCGATGTTGCGGAATCGCAGTAAGATATATAAGAAGATACATATCAGTGCAATCACAACGCTCTTGATGGCATTGTTCGTGATGTCCTTAGCGATGGATGGACCCACTTTAGAAGAACTGATGATTGATCCACCTTCGCGGATATCAGGGTTCTTGAATGCTTCTATGCTGGATTGCTTCACAAGTCCGGCTTTCTTCAGCGAAGTATATAGAATCGTTTCTGCCTGATCATCCATCTGTGGGTCATTGCTTTCCAGATTGTAGTTGGTAGATACACGGAAGGTCTTGCCGTCGGTACCGATGGCAATCACGGTCGTGGTTGCGGGTTTGCCTGCATTCTTACCTACTGTATTTTGGAATGCATTGTTCAAAGCGTTGCGTACCTCTTCCACATGTGTGTTCTTGTCAACCGTCACAACATAGTTGCGTCCACCCGTAAAGTCAATGCTCTGGCTCAGACCACGAACAATAAAGCTGCCGATGCAAATGACGATTGCGATGGCGTAAATCGTGCCACTGGTCTTGAACATGCTCATGAATTTATAGCGTGTGTTCTGCATCATATTCTCTGATATGCCCGTCCAGAACTTGAGGTTCAGCCACTTGTCTTTGTTCAGCTTGTGCTCATAAACCAAACGTGTCAAGAATACAGCACTAAAGAACGAACAAGCCAAACCAATCAACCATGTGGTAGCGAATCCCTGAATGGGACCTGTACCGAATATCAACAGGATAACACCTGTGATGGCCGATGTTAAGTTAGAGTCGAAGATGGCACTGAAGGCGTTGCTGTAACCAGCTGCTACCGCCTGTTTCATATTCTTTCCTGCTCGCAGTTCCTCCTTGATGCGTTCGTATATCAGCACGTTGGCGTCGACGGCCGTACCCAACGTAAGCACCATACCGGCAATACCCGACATGGTAAGGGCAGCTTGAAACGACGTTAGAATACCTAAGGTGAAGAATACGTTCACAATCAAGGCGCAGTTGGCGATCATACCTGGGATGAAATTGTACATCAAAATCATGTAAATCATCAACAGCACGAAGGCTATCACGAATGAGATGATACCTTGCTGGATAGACTGTGCACCCAGTGTAGGACCTACTACCTCTTCTTGTACGATGCGTGCAGGTGCTGGCATACGACCTGATTTCAGGGTGTTGGCCAAGTCTTTGGTGTCTTCAATGGTGAAGCTACCCGTGATGGATGATTGTCCGCCGTCAATTTGGACTTGGATGCGAGGAGAGGTGTACACCAATCCGTCCAACACAATGGCAACAGCTCTGCCAATGTTGGCCTTGGTGATGGCCGACCAGCGGCGTGCACCGTCTGCGTTCATGGTCATGGAAA
>ERZ772969.1960-NODE-1960-length-14064-cov-17.723107_pt1 | contig 14064 bp, 11 predicted proteins | sample MGYA00511676_ERZ772969 | MGnify/ENA primary metagenome ERZ772969 (study PRJEB29015, sample SAMEA2737651) | human gut metagenome | biome: human gut; feature: human-associated habitat; material: faeces | place: China | collected 2012 ... | reverse complement strand
TAAACGATGCAACCAGTTTGGTAAAGCAACCGCCGGGGCAGTCACGCTACCGGATAGACGTTCATGGCTGTACAGAATTTCTTGATGTGCTGAACTTCCGTTCTGTGGAGTCCCTCAGTCATCCCTGGCGATTTGATATCGCCGTGACCTCCTCTACGCCGGATATTGCCAGTGAAGCGGTGCTGTTAAAACCTGCGTCATTTACGTTCCAGACACCGATATTTACCGGGGCGCCGGCTGTTCCGGTGCGTACCGTCTATGGCGTAGTGGCATCGTTTGAACGGATATCCATGTCAAAAGAGGATTCCGTTTACGCGCTGGCGCTGGTTCCGCGCATCGCCCTTCTGGACTATACGAAAGGGAGCGAAATCTATCTCAATCAGTCAGTCACTGAAGTTGTGGAAAAGGTACTGCGTAAACACGGTCTGGAAGGGCCTGATTTCGAGTTCCGGCTTTCCCGCGAATATCCGTCCCGGGAGCTCATCACCCAGTGGCGGGAGACTGACCTTGAGTTTATCCAGCGCCTGCTGGCGGAGGTGGGTATTTACTGGCGCTATGAAATGGACAGCCGACTTGAACAGGACGTGGTGATTTTTCAGGACAGCCAGCAGCAGTATGAATTTGGCGTCACGCTGCCACTGCGCAACCAGGCCGGGATGAGTGACAGCGGACAGGAGAGTATCTGGGATATTCAGACTGCATATAACGTGGTGAGCGGAAGGGTGGCCACCCGGGACTACAACTACCGGGAAGCGCTGACGCCGCAGGACAGCACGGAAAGTATCAGCAGTCAGGAAGGGATCACCGCCGGTGAAATTTACCACTACGCGGAGCCTTTCCTGACAGCAGGTGACGCGGAAAGTACTGAGAGCGGTGCGTTCTTTGCCCGTCTGCGTCACGAGCGCATTCTGAACACGGAATATCATGTCACCGGGCATTCCTCCAGCCCTCATCTGGCGCCGGGTCAGGTTCTGGAAACGGACGGCTCGTTACCCGATGCCGTTAAGGAAGGTATCGTCATCACCACGGTACGCGCCAGCGGTTCACGCAAAAGTAGCTTTACGCTGACGTTTGAGGGTATCCCCTACAGCGAAACCGTCTGTTACCGTCCGGCGCTGCTCAGTCGCCCGGTGATATCCGGCTCGCTGCCTGCCCGGGTGGAAAGCACACAGAAAGGCGACACCTGTTCCTGGCTCGACCAGGAAGGCCGCTATCGAGTGAAACTGGACTTTGACCGCAACAGTACCGAACAGGGTTATGCGTATCTGTGGCTGCGGCTGGCGAAACCGTATGCCGGTGATACTTACGGCTTCCACTCACCGCTTCTCGACGGAACGGAAGTGGCCGTCGTATTTGACGGTGGAGACCCGGATCGTCCCTACATCGCTTATGCCCTGCATGATTCAGAGCATCCGGACCATGTTACCAGCGAGAATCATACGCGGAACGTGTGGCGCACGCCGGCGAACAATAAGTTGCGAATGGAAGACAAGCGCGGCGAGGAGCATATCAAGCTCGCAACGGAATATGGCAAAACGCAGCTGAACATGGGGCACCTGGTCAATGGCCAGCGTGAAAAACGCGTGGCGCTGGTTTTGAGCTGCGAACGGATGAGTTTGGCGCGGTCCGCGCAGCCAAAGGCCTCTACCTGACGGCGGATGAACAGGCAAAAGCGCAGGGGCCTGTGCTTGAAATGGCCCCTGCCATCAACCAGATTAACCAGGCCAACAGCCAGATGCAGGCCCTGAACAGCGCCGCCGAAGCGGCCGGGGCCCTGATCTGCGACATCAATACCCAGATAAATTTTGTGACCGACAAAATCAAAGACCTCCAGTCTGCGGTCCTGCTGGGGAGTGCGCCGCAGGGGGTGGCACTGACCTCAGGCGAACACCTTCAGCTCAGCAGTACCCGCAACACCATGATCAATGCCGGTCAGCATCTTGATATCGGTGCGATGAAGAATCTGTCTGTAACGGTGGAAAAAGCCCTGGGTATGTTTGTGCATGAAGACGGGGCGAAGCTGGTCGCCAATCAGGGGGATATTGATATTCAGGCGCAGCACAACACGATGGCGCTTCTGGCAAAGCAGCAGGTGACGATAACCAGCTGCGAGGATGGGATTACCATCAGCACGCCGGAGACACTGACGCTGAATGGCGGCGGATCGTATCTGAAGCTGAGTAAAAACGGGATTGAGCATGGTACTGAGGGAATGATGGTGATGAAGGTAGCGAGCTATTTGGTGCCAGGAAGTGGCAGCAGTCTGCCACTGGAGACACCGGACTTTAAAACGACGGACGTGAAGGTCATAACAAAAAATTCCGCCAAATGGACAAGTGAATAATATGGAAAGTTATTTATGACAGCAAAGCTACCCAAAATCAGTTATCCCGTACCGTCAAACAAAAATGGTCATGCCTTTTCCTCTGCGGAAGAGTTGTTATCGACGCTCGGAGGGGAAAGCTCAGGACTGTATCTGGTGGGAAGTCAGGGAATGTGGCATGGCGGTATCCATATTACTGATGCCACTATTCCCTGGTGCGCCCTGAGTACTGACAGCGAAGCTGAGAATGAATATTGTCGTGAGCTCTATAAAGGGGAACAATTTATTCGTTGTATGGCGGATGGTGAGATAGTGGCCTGGCGCGTCAGTAAGGACTATGAGAGTGCTGCGATTGAATGGTGCGGTGAAAAACTGTTCCTTTCCACTTCCTTTGTGCTGGTGAAACATTATATCCAGCCGGGTGATATGGAAGAGAGCGGACTGACATTTTTCACTCTGTATATGAATCTGGCGCCTTATGCTGCTTATCAACAACAGGGAAGTCTGTCTGACAGAAAAGTGGCAGGCGTCCAGCGCTATTATACCAGTGCCGAAGATGTGCAGGCAGAGCACGAAGCCGGGAAACTGGATAAATACACGCTTGTCACGCTGAGTGACGCTATTGTCACCCGCAGCAGAGACAGGCGTCAGTTTACTGAAGTGACCATTGTCAGTGAGACGAAAAATACAGCAGGAGACACCCTTGTCGCTGGCACTAAAGTCTGGACGGTGTCTGACCGGGGTTCTCTGAAAGCAACAGAATCAGCGCCCGTTCCGTCCTGGTGGGCAAAATGTACTCCGGCTTACACCACTCAGCCGGAAGGGGTGGTGAAGTGCACCTCACGTACAGACTGGGCGTACTATCTGAGCCGGGAAGATGTGCTGCACTATAAAAAGGCCGGCAGGCTGGCGGCAGGTTTCCCGCTTTCTTACGAACCTGGTAATACGGCGCAGCAGGTCATCCGCCCGGGTAAAGAACCTGGCGAGGCTGCAAGGACATTCAGTCTGGTCACGCTGGGCCGGGATAAGGATACGCTGAAAAAGGGCGACCGGGTATGGGTGGTGTCGGATGGTGACAGTCTGACGCCGGTTACAGTGGCCGCATCCGGTAATGAGCCTGTTTTTAATGATGTATATGTACCTTCGGCGCCTGTACCTGTCAGTGCCGGAGACAGCCTCGGGCATATGGGCTTCTATCAGCTACCGGAAGAAAACGGCAAGCGCTCGCGCTACCAGGTACATATAGAGTGCCTGAGTACGGATGATATGGAAAAGTTCATCACCAATCCCGGAAGAGTGGGGGAAGATGCGCCGGTTTATCTGACCTGGAAAGCCGATGCCCCACTATCTGACAAGAGCGATACCGGCATAACAGCAGGCAGTCGTAAAACAAAGGCGCCGGGGATTCTTACGCTTGCAAACGTACCCGGAGTTGATGCTAAGGGGAAGACGCTGACCAATAACAAGGATGCGGCCTGGTTTCAGATCCGCCCTGAAGGCGGCTGGTTACCCGCCGCCAGTGTTAAGAAAGTTTCGCAGTATGCGTTAGGTGAGCTCGGGTTTGTGACGCTGAATAAGGCTTCGGAAAGTTTTGACCTGATTGATGGGATAAAACAACCGAACAACATGGTGAAGGGGATTCTGGAACAGTTGTATAAAGCGGCACAGGATGAAACGCGCACCACTCACGCGCTGAACAAGTATAACTATAAACGGCTGCTGGAATTGATAGACAGTAACCAGGACGGGTATTACCAGGAGCAGGAGTATCTTCAGGCGGTACATAATATCTCTTACCGCGACCGCCTGTACCGTGTAATTGCAAAACACGCCAGTGAATGGTACTACGGCAAGGATGCCCCGCTCTGGAAGACATACCTCGATACGTTAACCAGGGATGCGCCATTGTGGAAGACGTATCTGGAAACGTTTCTTGATAAGATGACGTGGATGAAGACGGTAACCGAAAAGGGCGTTGCGCTGGGGTCGGAGCCGTGGCATATGCATCCTATAGTATTTTTAAATTCTATAAAAAAAGGGAAATCCAAAATTACACGAGAGATGCTCAGGAGAATTTGGTCTGACCCAGGAAATGTTTCTGACTCTGTTCTTGATGTTGTTGCAGAAGAATTTTCGAATAAATTTGAAGTTTGTAATATTAATACTAAAAATAGACTGTATCACTTTTTTGCTTAAATATATCAAGAAGTAGGCCCCACTTTCAATTTGAATGAGGGGTTTAATTATAGGCCACAAGTACTTATAAATAAGTTTGCATATTATCGTAATCATCCTCAAGATGCTCAAACGGATGGATATATTCCGGGAAGACAAGTAGCAAATAAACAGAATATTGCGAACAGAGCATATGGTGGTCGAGAGGGGAATGATAATATTGCAAGTGGAGATGGATGGCGATATCGTGGAAGAGGAATGAAACAGTTAACATTTAAGAATAACTATAGATCTTTTACAAATTATCACGAAAGAGTTTGGGGAGAACGTGTTGATTTTGAATCCACCCCAGATCTCCTAGTTGAAACGGTTTATGCGGCAAGATCTGCTTTGTACTTTTGGGATCAGAATAATTTATTTAGTAGCGCTGATAATGGCATTGGTAGAGCTGTATCAGACTCTATAACGCGAATTGTTAATCTCTATGATAATCACTATGAAGATAGACATAATAATTTAATAAGATTTCTACAAGAGGGCATTTTTGATGAAATATTCTAAAATATTGATGTTTTTATTTGTCTCTTTTGCAAGGCTATCATATGCAGCAGATTTCAAATTATCACCTTCTGACCCAGTTGAAGATGTCAAATATTTTTCATTGCAAGTAAAAAACGATAATGGAATTAAAAATATTGATGTGGGACTCGAAGGTAACTCCAGTAATGTTACGATAAAACAACACTATACTTTTTCCTGTCAATGGGGAGACGTTTCTGGAGTTAGATTAAGCATGGATTCACCTTCTATTGATGGAGTGTTATTATTTGATAACATATATGCGCTAGATAGCAAATTAAATATAGTTTTCGCAAAGTCATATAGTCGTATGAGTAAAAAATGGGTTGACCCTATCAGCTTAAATAGTGCTGTTTGTAATCGTTCAGGTGGTGGTTTAAAAAACGATTCGATAACTAAAAAAGACTACATTGTCGATTTTGAGTCTATACAGCAGGGACCTTTTATTTTAAAAGGAGTTAATAATGTCGCTATTAAATATGTAAGAGATAATTCTTTGAATCTTATTCGTGAGGATACAAGTGGTGAAGTCATTATCGATGCGATAAAGAATCATGATAATATGGCTCCTTCCGTGCGCACTGTCTTTTTTATGAAACTTAAGTCAGAAATGAATATCATTAGCCTGATAACGTGGGGGGGCGTCGACGAAGGTAATTATTATAAAATATATGGATATATATATGATAAAAATGGACGCTTACATACTAATGAGATCTTGGATAAAGATTCTAATTTATCAGGATATAATGCAAAGAAAAATCCATTTAAATATAAGAACGCGAATTCTATAAAAGAATATTTACTTAAAAGATATGATTCCTAACCGGTGTTCAGAAAGTTCCGTAACTACATAAAAATAAAGCTTTAAAAGTGGCAGGAGTCTAAAGTTATTACACCAGTGCGGAAGATTTTCATGTAGAGTGTATAGCCGGGAAACTGGATAAAGACACGCTTGTCACGCTGAGTGACGCTATTGTCACCCGCAGCAGAGACAGGCGTCAGTTTACTGAAGTGACCATTGTCAGTGAGACGAAAAATACAGCAGGAGACACCCTTGTCGCTGGCACTAAAGTCTGGACGGTGTCTGACCGGGGTTCTCTGAAAGCAACAGAATCAGCGCCCGTTCCGTCCTGGTGGGCAAAATGTACTCCGGCTTACACCACTCAGCCGGAAGGGGTGGTGAAGTGCACCTCACGTACAGACTGGGCGTACTATCTGAGCCGGGAAGATGTGCTGCACTATAAAAAGGCCGGCAGGCTGGCGGCAGGTTTCCCGCTTTCTTACGAACCTGGTAATACGGCGCAGCAGGTCATCCGCCCGGGTAAAGAACCTGGCGAGGCTGCAAGGACATTCAGTCTGGTCACGCTGGGCCGGGATAAGGATACGCTGAAAAAGGGCGACCGGGTATGGGTGGTGTCGGATGGTGACAGTCTGACGCCGGTTACAGTGGCCGCATCCGGTAATGAGCCTGTTTTTAATGATGTATATGTACCTTCGGCGCCTGTACCTGTCAGTGCCGGAGACAGCCTCGGGCATATGGGCTTCTATCAGCTACCGGAAGAAAACGGCAAGCGCTCGCGCTACCAGGTACATATAGAGTGCCTGAGTACGGATGATATGGAAAAGTTCATCACCAATCCCGGAAGAGTGGGGGAAGATGCGCCGGTTTATCTGACCTGGAAAGCCGATGCCCCACTATCTGACAAGAGCGATACCGGCATAACAGCAGGCAGTCGTAAAACAAAGGCGCCGGGGATTCTTACGCTTGCAAACGTACCCGGAGTTGATGCTAAGGGGAAGACGCTGACCAATAACAAGGATGCGGCCTGGTTTCAGATCCGCCCTGAAGGCGGCTGGTTACCCGCCGCCAGTGTTAAGAAAGTTTCGCAGTATGCGTTAGGTGAGCTCGGGTTTGTGACGCTGAATAAGGCTTCGGAAAGTTTTGACCTGATTGATGGGATAAAACAACCGAACAACATGGTGAAGGGGATTCTGGAACAGTTGTATAAAGCGGCACAGGATGAAACGCGCACCACTCACGCGCTGAACAAGTATAACTATAAACGGCTGCTGGAATTGATAGACAGTAACCAGGACGGGTATTACCAGGAGCAGGAGTATCTTCAGGCGGTACATAATATCTCTTACCGCGACCGCCTGTACCGTGTAATTGCAAAACACGCCAGTGAATGGTACTACGGCAAGGATGCCCCGCTCTGGAAGACATACCTCGATACGTTAACCAGGGATGCGCCATTGTGGAAGACGTATCTGGAAACGTTTCTTGATAAGATGACGTGGATGAAGACGGTATCCGAAAAGGGCGTTGCGCTGGGGTCGGAGCCGTGGCATATGCATCCGGTGGTGTTTTTGGAGGCGATCCGTATTAAAGAAAGATGTAGAGAGCTATTTTCTAAAATTTCCAGTGTAATACTTCAACATGAAGGGGGATATGTTAACGATCCTAATGATCGCGGTGGTGAGACTAATATGGGGATCACTATTGCGACCTGGAGAGCATATGCACCTAGTGATCTCGGAATTGAAGCAACTACCAATACTCTCAGAAATATGACAAAGGAACAGGCAGAGATTATTTATTATAATCATTATTGGGAGCCAAAAGGTTTTTGTAAGCTTGAGACTATAAAAATAGCCTTAATGTTATATGACTGGACAATTACATCAGGTCGCGCTGTTACACAGGTACGAAAAATGCTTCATAATGAGTACAATATAAACTTAGTTGTGAGTAACACAATGGATGATGATATGATTCATTGTATTAATGCAATTGAAGATCAGGAGCAATTACTGTCACGCATCGCAGAGGTTAGAAAAGAATATTATCGTTCTTTAACTATAACTAACGGTGAACCTAATACTCAGGTTCGATTCCTCACTGGCTGGATAAATAGAGTCAATGATTGTTTAAGGGTTAATATATGAATAAAATATTATTGTTTTTATTATTCATTTCCTTTCATTCAATGGCCAGTTTTTCAGGTCATTGGGTCAATGAGAGTGAATCGCAATCGTTAACATTGGATTTGTTCGAGAACGGTACCCACCTTACAGGTAAATATTGTTTTATAACTAATGATGGTAATAGAATTGATTGTGCTGAAGATAATGATAGAAATATTAATGGCATAATTAAAGATAATGTTGGAGTGGTATCTTTTGAAAGCACATTTGGTAGTGTTGGTGAAGCAACATTATCTGTTGGAAAGGATACTCTCATATTCACTATTAACAATGATATGCCATTTATCAATGCCAATATGTCTGTGCCCAAAGTTATATTTTTCAAAAGAGCAATGCAAAATATAACAAAAAAATCTTATGAAGAATGTGATAATGATGAAACATTAATTGCATTATGTGAATTATCTGGGGCAGAAAAAAAAGTGGCAATATTTTGCGCAAATAATGAAAACAAATCCCGGTACTTACTCAAAAAAGTGGATACTGGTGCTGTTGAGCTTGAAGTGAACTTTGATGTCAAAAATAAATTGAAAAGATGGTTGGATTTAAGTACCTATACAACCTATTTTGGTTTCAATAAAGGGGCTTATTCCTATATTCTTGGTGTTCCTGAAGAAAAACCTGGTGCCGTAGCGTTTCTTGATATTAAGAAAAATGGAAAGACTATAAGTGCTAAAGAATGCTCTTCAAATTCATTTGGTGAAAAAAATATTAAGATTGATAGTATTGAGGATGTGCTGGACTCGTCCATAAGGGATAATGATTTCAAATTTCCTTAAGTAAATTTGAATAGTATCATCACGGTTTTTATTAATGGCTGTTTATGAATTACTGCTTCGTTCTGATTTTGTTATTATTTATCTGTTTTTTATAGGGCTGTAGCTATGTATGGTTCTGAGGGGATGATGGTGATGAAGGTAGCGAGCTATCTGGTGCCAGGAAGTGGCAGCAGTCTGATCTTACCCAGCAATAGTGGACACGCGACTAAGTGAGTAAACTCTCAACCAGAGGTGACTCACATGACAAAACCAACATCAACCACCAAAAAGCCACGCAAGCAGCACACGCCTGAATTTCGTCAGGAAGCCCTGAAACTGGCTGAACGCATTGGGGTGGCAGCTGCCGCCCGCGAACTTAACCTGTATGAATCACAGCTCTACAACTGGCGAAGCAAACAGCAAAATCAGTTCTCTTCTTCTGAACGCGAGCAGGAAATGTCCGCTGAGATCGCCCGTCTGAAACGTCAACTGGCAGAACGGGATGAGGAACTGGCCATTCTCCAAAAGGCCGCGACATACTTCGCGAAGCGCCTGAAATGAAGTATGTCTTCATCGAAAAACATCAGGCTGAATTCAGTATCAAAGCCATGTGCCGTGTACTTCAGGTTACCCGTAGTGGTTGGTACATCTGGCATCAGCGTCGTCATCAGATAAACCGGCGTCAGCAGTTCCGCCTTGTTTGTGATAACGTCGTCCGGGAAGCATTCAGTGACGCAAAACAACGCTATGGTGCGCCACGCCTGACGGATGAGCTTCGTGCTCAGGGACGGGTGTATAACATAAAAACCGTGGCGGCCAGCCTGCGTCGGCAGGGACTGCGGGCGAAAGCCTCGCGCCGGTTCCGTCCGGTCAGTTACCGCGAACATGGTCTGCCAGTCTCAGAGAATCTGCTGAAGCAGGACTTTTACGCCAGCGGCCCGAATCAGAAGTGGGTGGGTGACATCACGTATCTTCACACTGGTGAAGGCTGGCTTTATCTGGCCGTGGTTATCGATCTGTGGTCGCGGTCAGTCATTGGCTGGTCGATGTCCTCGCGGATGACAGCACAGCTTGCCTGCGATGCGTTACAGATGGCGCTGTGGCGGCGTAAACGTCCGGAAAATGTCATCGTGCATACAGACAGAGGCGGTCAGTACAGTTCAACGGATTACCAGAGCTTACTGAAACGCCATAATCTGCGGGGGAGTATGAGCGCCAGAGGTTGTTGTTACGACAATGCCTGTGCGGAAAGCTTCTTCCATACGCTGAAGGTGGAATGTATCCACGGAGAGGACTTTGTCAGCCGGGAAATAATGCGGACAGCAGTGTTTAATTATATCGAGTGTGATTACAATCGGTGGCGTCGTCACAGTGCCTGTGGCGGTCTCAGTCCGGAACAATTTGAAAACCAGAACCTCGCTTAGGGTTGTGTCCATATTACGCGGGTAAGATCAAATCTCTTCAAGAGCGCCGCAAGCAATATGTGGAGCAAGGGCGTTAAAGGTGGCCTGGATTATGCCGAGGCCCGCCAGTCCACAGGAGAGCAGAATATCTGAATTATCAACCAGCATGCTGCCTACGGGACGCAACGAAACAATCTTCCCGTCCTTAGTAAATTTCCATTCCATCACATCACGACTGTGGTCGCTGAAAAAGTTTATTGCCCGATGCTGATCCAGATCCGCAAGTGTTTCCGGTCGTCCATATTGTTGCAAGTAAGACGGGGCTGCACAGGTGACCATCCTGATGTCACCAAGACGTCTGGAAATAAAACTCGAATCCTGAAGCTCACCCAGGCGGACAAGACAGTCCACACCTTCACTAATGAGATCGGTTTTTTTGTCCGATGAAACCAATATGACATCAATGTCAGGATACAGTGACTGGAAATGTTTGAGATTAGGGATCAGTATGGCGTGAGCCAGCGCCAGCGGGACATCAATCCTGAGCCGCCCCCGAGGTGGAAGGGTAGGTGAAAAGCTCGCCATCATGTCATTAACTTCAGACAATACAAGCCTGGCACGATGATAAAACGCCTCCCCTTCAGCCGTAACGCTCAACTTACGGGTAGTGCGATGGATGAGTTTTACGCCGAGATCGTCCTCTATCTGCTGTATCGCTTTGCTCACGGTGGGACGATGAATCTGCAGAATGTCAGCGGCCCTTGTAAAGCTGCCCTGCTCAACAACCTGTACGAAAATATTAAGGTATTCAATCATGTTTGAATGCACGTGATCACCTGGCTTTAGTTAGGCTGTTCGTAGCTGGTATTGTAAAGTAAACAATTCCGATGGGCATCAAGCTAAGGACTTGATGGCTTTCAAAATGTCCGCTCCTGGCTGGGAGTTCAATGTCTGCTGTGAGCGAGGAGCGGACTGTCATGAGTAATTAAAGCTTTTTTATATTATAATTTCTGACACGTCTTCTAATATAGGAAGACTATTGAAATCAACAACCAACTTACCATCAATTACATGATAATGAGATGCATTTGGCAATATATTTATTGGGAAAGGATGTAATGCATTAGGATTGTGATAAACGACTAAACCTTCACCCCAAGTCTCAGTGTATTTTTTGGTTGGAATTATTTTTGTAATGTGTTCGATCGCCCAAGTGTTAATATTAGGTGACTTTACGGTACGTCTGATTTTATACTTATTGTTATTAAAGCCATCTTTCAACCCCATCCGGTTGAATTTGTCAATATCACTCGATGGAGAAAATAATATTGCACTAATGTTTTCAGCCCCTTCAAGCTCAAAAAAACCTGATGGAACTTCCTTAGTTCCCCAGATATGACAACCAATCTTTTCACGCGTCTCAACACCTTCGGATGTTACTTTTTGTTGAAAACCATAAAGATATAATGGTAATGCGTCGTGACTAACATTACCAGCACCTTTAAACTGACAATCAGCTATAGCGATTGCAAACGGTTTTCCGGTAACATGCTCCTGCTCCCAATATTTCTTTTTCAATTTCGCAAGCAAAGGTCCAGAATATCGAGTTGGAAAATAATTTACCAAAAGATTATTGTATTCTTCTATATTTTCCCTGTTTACTTCTGGTATTGGGATTGGTAGTCCTCTACGATCTACCGGTTTATTAACAGTAGTAGCCTCGATTGCGAATGGTATGCTGTAGAATCCATTAACATAGGATAAGTTAAAATCAGGAGCATTGAATGAAGTATCGAACAAGCAGTCATTTTCAGTAAATATACAGTAAAGGAGTATCTCCCAGACCCTTTGATTAAACCCTGTGGTTTGAAATTGCTCTACAAAATTCCCATCTATGTCAGAGTACCATCTCATTAATGGTTCTATAATGTTTTTGGCCGCTGAATACTCTGGCGATTCCTTTACTAAAATAAAGTCTGAGTTGGTGTTTTGCTTATTAAGGTCAACAAAAAAATCCATTGTTTCAACAGTCTCATCACCTTGCACTCCTTGCTCATCAGCTGATGGATGTAATTCACGTATTTTATTTAATAACCTCCTCTTTGTTTTGGCTTTGTTATCGTCAAATTCAGTCATATCAATGAAGCGATATTTTCTATTTAGATCTCGAGCGAATATAATTCCAGTGTAATCGTAGTCTATAGTATCCAACAACAACATGCCTAATACTTTTCCGTCGAAGGTTTCGAACCATTCTAACTCCTTAGAATGGGATTTAACTCGTGGGTTTCTAGCATATGTAGCTAGTGCATTGAATCTTGAATAACTTATTGGATTGATAACTATTGGTGCCATGTATAACCTCGATAAATCAAAAGAAACTGTAATATTTTAATCTTTAATAAAGATATCATAAAAAATACTTTCATCATTTAGCATAACATACACATATGCTTTGGTCATCTGAAGGGCGAAGGACATAATTAAGTTTCAAGGCATGTCCGCTCCTGGCACGAAGCGGACGCTATGAAAAATCATCAAGCTCAATTAAGAAGAGAAGAAGACATTGTTTTTAGGTAAGATGAATGGCTCAACTCATTAGCATGTATCTTTAATATCTCAAAGCAACTTTCTTAGGGCGTGTTACCTTTTTCTTTATCATATTGCTCTCTCCTTTACGCCCATTAATAACATAATGCACTTCGCAAAAAATTCTATACTGCGAAAAGAAATGTGAAAGTGCTATATGTAATTCACCTGCCCATGGAAGACGCTCAACTTCCTTATCAAAAAAATGATGTATAAAGCCAGTACTTTCTCTAAGATGAAAAACATTATTTCTAAATATCCTGAGTGAGTTCGAATGTTCTTTCATCAATTTTCCGATGCCATCTGAAATTGGTAATAATTCTTTAAATTCTCTAGGGCGTTCATTATCGAGTAAGAGTCGCATGTTTAAGCTTTTAAATCCTTCGCAGACCACACCTAAAAAACCTAACCATGTAGAAAGATAAATTCCCATATCAAATTTTTCTCTCTCACTCAAATGGCCATTCTTTGTCATTTTTTTGTTGAGCTTATTGTAATTTTTAAACATAAGATCAGCTGTTTCGAAATAATGAATTTGTAATGTTAATACGCGGTCGTGATTGCGACATGGGAGCCTGTCCTCAGGGAAGCGGCAATCTGTATCTATAGCGTAAGTATGTGGGACATTAGCAAAATAATAAAGATCATGATCTGGAAAAATCAGTTCTCCATCATCTAGGGCCTTTTTTAAATGATCAGAGACATCATCAAAATTTCTGAATCCGTAATCTATTAGATTTTCCCCTGCAAAGTTAGTCAACCACCAAGAATTAAACCCTCCTACCTCGCCTCGCCCTCCAAAATCAAAATCTACGCTCCCGGAGTTTAGATCCACCCTGCATCCAGCACCATGTTTATAATATTTGACACCACCATCTAGCTCACCAAAATTGGGTATATCAGATTCAATCCACTCATAGCAACTTGATGGCATTTTAATTCCAGACCGATACATTAGCTTTAAAGCCACCTGGACATTATCTTGAAAGTCAACAATCAAACGATAAAGATTATTATTCATACCACAAGCTCACTTCAAATTATTGAGAAATGGATGCAATACTTCACTCTGAACCAAAAACGCTATTAAGGATAATATCCCTTTTCCCGATAAATTAACACTGGCTATGCTCTTGATATCCGTTTCTGGCACAGAGCAGACGTTAAAATACAGCATCGGAAAGCTTCTGAATGCCGCGTCAGCGGCATGGAGGCGCCAGATGAGGTTACATGTGTCTGTGGAGTC
>ERZ772969.1959-NODE-1959-length-14071-cov-5.713256_pt1 | contig 14071 bp, 7 predicted proteins | sample MGYA00511676_ERZ772969 | MGnify/ENA primary metagenome ERZ772969 (study PRJEB29015, sample SAMEA2737651) | human gut metagenome | biome: human gut; feature: human-associated habitat; material: faeces | place: China | collected 2012 ... | reverse complement strand
CCTCGGGCGGGGCCTCGGCCACCTTCCCCCAAGGGGGAAGGCATCCCGAAATCAGCGCGTGATCACATCCACCGGCACGTTGAAGATCTCGGCAACCTTCAAAATCGTGTCGATGTGGTGGCCGGTGGCGGCGGCCATGTGGTGGGTGGGGCCGGCCTCGCTCCAGCGGTTGACGAACTCGCGGGCACCGCAGCTGAAGCGGGTGCGCATGTTTGTGTCACCGAAGGTGAAGATCGGGCCGGGCTCGTTGACGCCCTCGGCCACGACAAACTTGAAGTGGCCGTCCTTGTCCTGCGTGATGGCCAGATAGGTCACATCGCCCACCGGCGGGTAGAACTGGGTCAGGTAGCCGCCGCCGGTCTTGCCGTGGAACACGGGCACGATCTTCATGGTCGGCTTTCTGGCCGTGGAGATGTCGGCGTCGCCGGAGCCGGAGTGGCCGATGATGCAGATGTCCTCATTGAAGTCGATGGAGTACATCTCGCTCAGCTGGCCGCAGCCCGCAATGGTCTTGAGGATGGACATGGCCATCGCGACCTTGATGTCGCCCTCGACGGCGCAGGCCGTGCCCTGCTTGATGAGCATCGAGAACGCGGGGATCAGCATCGAGTCCAGCTTACCGGCCACGCCCTTGGCGAAGCCGTCGTAGTGGCTGGCGACGAAGGCGATCTTCTCGTCCCTGACCCACTGCTCAAATGCGACAACGTAGCGGGCCATATCCCAGACCTTCTCTACCGTGCCGCCGCCCTCAATATCGAAGGTGTCCAGAATGTCCTGCGCCTTGGCGCGGATGGCGTCCTCGTCGGTGATGTTGTCGGCGATGGCCCACATCTTCTCCCAGTCAAACTGCTTGGTGTAGAGCCACATGCGGTTGTACAGGTTCGTCTCGTCGATGTACAGATCCATCATGCCGGGGTACGGGCGGCCGATCTGCGCAAGGTTCGTATCACGGAAGCGGCGGCGCACCTGCGCGGCCTTGCACCAGTCGTTGATTTCGGCCTGCACGGCGGGGTCACCGCCCTCGACAACGCCGGTGATGACGGCGTGGCGCTTACCGGCGCGCTCCAGATCAGCGACCATCTCGCCGACAGCGCCGCAGGCGTACAGCTCACCCAGCCAGGTGGGGGTGTCGGTGTTGGCGTAGTCGGGAGCCTTCTTCTTCTGCACGTTGACGAGGACGACGGGCACGTCGAGGTCGCGCACGGCGGGCAGCATATTGTAAGAGGTAGCGTAGGTCAGCAGCTGCAGAATGACAAGGTCAACGTCGGCGGCGCGGAACTTATCGCCCGCGGCCATGGACTGCTCCTTGGTGGTGACGATGCCGCCGTCGATGACATCAACGGTGTCGGGCAGCGTCTTTTTGAAGGCGGCGTACTGGCCCTCAAACTCGGGGACCAGCGTGGGGAACTGCGGCAGGTAAGCGCCCAGCGCAATGGCGAACACGCCAACGCGGGCTTTGGTTTCGACTAACATGGTGGGACCTCCTGTATATGGATTTGTTGTGATGTGCGTGTAGGGGAGGGATTTATCCCTCCCGGGAAGTATACGGTGTCGGGCGCGGGCACGGGAGGGTCAAGACCCTCCCCTACAAACCAGGGTGAACGGCAGGCTGGCGGCGGCATGAGGGCATGCCGCCCTACGGTTGGATGTAGGGCGGGGTGCCCCCACCCCGCCGGGTCGTTTACTCCGGCTGATACTCTTTAATTTCAAAGCTGCGCCGGATGGCGGCGCGGGCCTCGGCCAGGTCGGCAAAATCGCCGCTGTGGATGAACTGCACCATCAGGTTGCCCAGCGCTGTACCCTCGGTGGGGCCTGCAAACACGGTCAGGCCGGTGGCGTTGGCGGTCTGCTGGTTCAGGTAGCCGTCCTGGCTGCCGCCGCCGACGATGTTCAGGCTTGTGTAGGTCTTGCCGGTCAGGCTTTGCAAGGTCTCCACGGCGCGGCGGTAGTCCTGCGTCAGGGAGTTGTAGACGCACTGCATGACCTCGCCGGTGGCGGCGGGCACGGGCTGGTGCGTGTCGGCGCAGGCTGCCCTGACTTCTTCGATCATGGAGGCAGGCGCTAAGAAGCGGTTGTCATCGGGGTCAACGCAGCTGGGGAAGTCGGCGGCCTCCTTCGCGGCGGCGATCAACTCCGGGAAGCTCGGGCGGGTGCCGGTCTTTTCGCCAAGCTCACGGCGGACGGACTGGATCATCCACAGGCCCATGATATTTTTCAGGTAACGGTAGCGGTATTCATAGCCGCCCTCGTTCGTAAAGTTGGCGGCGCAGCTGTCCGGGCCGGTGATAGCCGCTGCGTTTTCCACGCCCAGCAGGCTCCATGTGCCGCTGGACAGGTAAGCGGCGTACTCATCCCGCGCGGGCACGGCGAGGAACGCCGAGCCGGTGTCGTGGGTCGCGGGCAGAATGACCTCGGCGTCAAAGCCGACAGCCTTCCGAATTTCCGGCGTCAGATGCCCCAGCACGGTCCCGGCGGTCTTGATAGGCTGGAAGATGCCGCGCGGCAGACCCAGCTTTTCGATCAGTGCATCGTCCCAGTCCCTGCTGTCCGCGCCCACCAGCGCCGTGGTGCTGGCGTTCGTGTACTCATTGGCGGGCACGCCGCAGAGCAGGTAGTTCAGGTAATCGGGCACCATCAGGAACGTTTTGGCGGCGGCCAGCTGCTCCGGGTGCTCCTTTTTGAGCGCCATCAGCTGGTAGACCGTGTTGAACGGCTGGTACTGGATGCCGGTGCGGGCGTAGTGGTCGGCAAAGGTCAGGCCGTATTCCTTTTCCAGCGCCTCGCGGATGCCCTCGGTGCGCTCGTCGCGGTAGGCGACGGCGTCGCCGATACGCTTATTGTCCGCATCCAGCAGCACAAAATCGACGGCCCAGGTGTCGATGCCGATGGTCGCGGGGGCAAAGCCTGCGTCGTGTGCAGCCTTCAGGCCGTTGACGACCTCTTGCGCGAGGGTGTCGATGTCCCAGCAGAGGTGGCCGTTCTCGCGGTGGACGCCGTTTTCGAAGCGGTAGACCTCCTGCAGGGTGATTTTTCCGTTCTGCACGGTGCCTGCGATGTGCCGCCCGCTGGACGCGCCGATGTCGACTGCCAGTGTACAGGTTTGCATAAGCTCTCTCCTTCTTTGCAAAATAACAGTGTTGCAGCATTTGCTTTTTGTCTGCATTATACGACACCCGGGCCCGGCTTTCCATCCGCAAAAGAATTTGATTGTTTGGGAAAATTCCACACGTCCCTTTCCGCGTTCCCGGCGGTTTTGTCCGGGTCCCGTGCCGGAATGATCCGATTGACACGCCCTGTGCCGTCCCGTATAATAGACCCTGCAACCAATAAAGGAGATGTTACATTATGGCCACCGCGCACAAAAGCCGTGTGCTGGATATGACCCAGGGCGACCCGTTCCGCCTGGTGCTGCAATTTTCGATGCCGCTGTTCTGCTCCAACCTTTTGCAGCAGCTGTACAACCTGACCGACACTGCGCTGGCCGGGCACCTGCTGGGCTCCGCCGCGCTGGCGGAGATCGGCGCGACGGCGGCGCTGTACGGGCTTATCATGAACTTTGCCTTCGGCATGAACAACGGCCTGGCGCTGACGGTCAGCCGCTATTTTGGCGCGGGCGATGAAAGCGGGATACGCCGCGCCGTGGGCTGGATGGTCACGCTGTCGGCGGCGGTGTCGCTGGTGCTGACGGGGTGCTCCCTGCTGGGCCGCGACGCGCTGCTGACCATTTTGCAGGTCCCGGCACAGGCATGGGGCGGCGCGTCCGCCTACCTGACCGTCATTCTGCTGGGCATCCCGCTGACGATGCTTTATAATATGGAGGCTGCGCTGCTGCGCGCCGTCGGCAACAGCGTGCTGAACGTCGGGCTGGACGCCGCGTTCATGGGGCCGCTGGGGCTGGGCGTGCGCGGCGCGGCCATTGCCACGGTGCTGGCGCAGGGCATCAGCGCCGTGCTGGGCGTTGTGTACATTCTGCGCGGCTACCCGGAGCTGCGCTTTACGCCCCGGCAGCTCGGGGCTGCCACGCGCCGCGCCGTGACCAGTATGTTCTGGGCGGGCCTGAGCATGGGGCTGATGAGCGCCATCTACAATCTGGGCAGCGTGGCGCTGCAAAGCAGCATCAACGCGCTGGGCAGCGTCTACATCACGGCGCAGACCGCCGCGCGCCGCCTGGCGGAGCTGTACTTTATCCCGGGCGGTGCGCTGGGCATCGGCGTGGCGACGTTCAGCAGCCAGAATCTGGGTGCGGGCCGCCGCAGCCGCATCTGGCAGAGCGTCAAGGCCGCGCTTGCGATCTATTTTGTGTGGTGGGTGTTTGTGATGGCGTTCACCTTCCTGCTGGGCGGGGCCGCCATCCGCGGCATCACGGGCAGCACGGACGAGGTCATTATCTCCAACGCGCTGCTGTACCTGAAAATCAGCGCACCGGTCATCCCGCCGATGGCCGTGCTGGTCATTCTGCGCAATATGCTGCAGGGCATCCGGCACACGGTAGAGCCGCTGCTGGCCAGCGGGCTGGAGCTTGTGGGCAAGGTGATCTTTGCCGTATGGCTCGTGCCGGTCCGGGGCTACCGCGCGGTCTGCTTTTGTGAGCCGACGACCTGGGTCGTATGCTTTGTGTTTATCCTGCTGGCGGTCTGGCGCTGCCGGGGCGATTTACGCGACGCAGAAAAAATATGATTTTTTTTTGCAAAAAGGGCTTGCAATTTGGAAGTCGTTCTGCTATAATAATATGCGTCGCCAAGAGGCGGCGCAATAAGCGCGGTTAGCTCAGCTGGTAGAGCATCTGCTTGACGTGCAGGAGGTCACAGGTTCGAGTCCTGTACCGCGCACCAAGAGTCTGTGACATCTAAGATGTCACAGACTCTTTTTTTGTTGTATCGCCCAGAACCGGCAAGGCCGATGTTGAAAGCGAAATCCGTAGGGGCGCATTCTATATGCGCCCGCGGAGGTTTATCCTACCGCAAGCGGGCACGGGCGGATATGGAATCCGCCCCTACGTTTTTTGTAGGGGCGGAGAGGGGCGCGTTTTTGCCTGTTGTGCGTGCAAGCGGATTTTTTTCCGCTTGCGCCTTGTCAAAAACCATCTTATGTGGTATACTATTTCTCTACAAATCCACAGGCAAACCCGGTGCAAACCGGCGACGCAAAGCTATAGGGGCCCATCGGGTCAGCCAGTTGCCAACAAGAAATTGTTGTTTTACTGCCGCCGGTAGCTTCGCGTCCTTTTTGGGGCAGGAGTTGACGAGGGTGAAAACACACCGATACACCGGCGGCACAAAGCAGGGCATCTATAACGCCCTGCTGTTTTCTGCTGCCCGCGGATATTGTTTAATACGGTCAGACAGCGCTTTCAGGTATGGGTCCGCCATGCCCTGAAGGCGTTTTTTCCTGCGTCACAGCCTATATAGCTGACCGTCAAAGAAATAAGGAGAAAAACCGGATGAAAAAGAAACCACTGCACAGAATTTCCTCCCTGCTTGCAGCCACGGTGCTGGGTCTGTTCCTGCTGACCGGCTGCGCCGGAAAAAGCACCGAGGCGGTGCAGGCACAGGAGGACGCCGACACCATTCAGGTCTATTTGTGGACCAACAGCCTCTACGAAAAGTACGCCCCCTACGTGCAGGCGCATCTGCCGGACGTAAACATTGAGTTTATCGTGGGCAACAACGATCTGGACTTTTACAAATTCTTGCAGGAAAACGGCGGTCTGCCGGACATTATAACCTGCTGCCGCTTCTCCCTGCACGATGCGGCCCCCCTGAAGGACAGCCTGATGGACCTTGCCACCACCAACGAGGCAGGCGCTGTCTACAATACCTACCTCAACAGCTTTAGAAATGAGGACGGCAGTGTAAACTGGCTGCCCGTATGCGCAGACGCCCACGGCTTTGTGGTCAACCGCGGCCTTTTTGAGGAATACGGTATCCCGCTGCCCACCGATTACGCCAGCTTTGCCGCTGCCTGCAAAGCCTTTGACGAGGCGGGCATCCGTGGCTTTACCGCCGATTATCTGTACGACTACACCTGCATGGAAACGCTGCAGGGGCTTTCCGCCGCCGAGCTTACGACCACGGAAGGGCGCAAATGGCGCACCGCCTACAGCGACCCCGCCGACACCGCCCGTATCGGGCTGGACGATACCGTCTGGCCGGGCGCCTTTGCGCGTATGGAGCAGTTCATCCGGGACACCGGTCTTACGGCGGCGGACTTAGAGCTGAATTACGACGACGTGACCGGGATGTTCGGCAAGGGGGAGCTTGCCATGTACTTTAGCAGCTCCGCCGGCGTACAGATGTTCCGGGAGCAGGGCATCGACGCGACCTTTTTGCCGTTCTTCAGCCAGAACGGCGAAAAATGGCTGATGACCACCCCCTACTTCCAGGTGGCGCTGAACCGCGACCTGGAGCAGGACGCCGCCCGGCGCGTAAAGGCAATGCAGGTCCTGCACGTCATGCTGTCGGAGGGAGCGCAGGAGCAGATCCTCGCGGACGGGCAGGATCTTTTGAGCTACAGCCAGAATGTCAGCTATCACCTGACCCACACCATGGAGGACGTGCGCTCGGTGGTGGAAGAAAACCACATGTACATCCGCATCGCCTCCAACGATTTCTTTGCCATCTCCCAGGATGTGGTTTCCAAGATGATCGCGGGCGAATATGACGCCGGGCAGGCCTACCGTGCGTTCAACGCCCGCCTTCTGACAGGGGAAACGCCCGACACAAGCGGCGTTGTGCTGACCAGTGAAACCGCCTATTCCAACGTGTTCCACAAAAACGGCGGCAATGCGTCCTTCTCGGTCATGGCAAACACGCTGCGCGGGCTGTACGGCACCGACGTGCTGGTGGCACCCGCCAGCAGCTTTACCGGCAGCGTGCTGCAGGCAGACTATACCCAGACAACAGCGCGCGCCATGATCATGCCCAACGGGCTTATGTCGTACCGGCGCACCATGACGGGTGCCGAGCTGAAGGACACCGTGCGCGCCTTTGTGGAAGGCTGCGAGGGCGGCTTTACGCCGTTCAACCGCGGTTCCCTGCCGGTGGTCAGCGGCATTGCCGTGCAGGTGCAGGAGAACGGCGGCAGTTATACGCTGACCGGCATCACCCGCGGCGGCCATCCGCTGCAGGATGACGACACCGTCACCGTGACCTGCCTGGCAACCGAAAAGCAGATGGCGCCGCTGCTGCAGGACGAAAGCCGCGCGTTTGAGCGCGGGGAGGCCACGGTCAGAAACGCCTGGAGCGAGGCACTTTCCGGCGGCAGCGTGACGCTGGCCGCGCCGGAAAGCTATATTACATTCGGGGGGGGGTAATGCGCTGTGGAAGAAGCTAAGCATAAAATAAAAATAAAGCGACATTCCCGGCAAAATTGGTATGCTGCGGCGGCCTGCCTGCTGTCGATTGCGCTGCTTGTCTGCCTTAGCGCGCAGTACCTTTCGTTTGTGTCAAAAACCATCTATGCGGAAAGCACCGAGCATTTGGAGGAAGTCCTGCACAAATCCAACAATATGCTGAGCATGATCGTTAAGAAGAACATCTCCTACCTGCATTTGTGGAACGGCTTTCTGAGCAGTGACCCCGATGATGCCAGCACGCAGGCGTATCTGGAGTCAGCGCAGCAGCAGCTTGGCTTTGCCGAATTCTACTTTCTTTCTTACGACGGCAACTACATGACCCCCGGCGGGGAAACGGGCTACTTAGGCTTGCAGACCAACCTCGACGAGCTGCTTTCCGACCAGAAGGACGTTGTGTTGAACACGGCCCTGCCCGGACAGGACCCGATGCTGGTGTTCATCTGCCCCGAAACCAAGGGCATCTACCGCGGCTTTGCCTACGATGCCGTTGCCATCAGCCACTACAACAATGTTGTGATGAAGACCGTGGACGATTCGTCTTTCGGCGGAGCGGCCAGCTCCTTTGTCATCTACCCGGACGGGCAGGTCGTGATCGAAAATATCGCAGAAGGCTCGGAATCCATTTACAATTTTGTGTCGATACTGCGCGAGTATTCCGACCTTACCGAGGCGCAGATACAGGAGCTTACGGACGACTTTGCGCAGGGCATCACCGGAAACCGCGAGGTGACGCTGGACGGCACAAGATACTATATGGTCTACGAAAGCACCGGCATCCAGAACTGGACCCTGGTGGGGCTTATCCCGCGGAATACCGTCAATGCCGCCATGAACCAGCTTTGGCAGCGCACGGTGCAGATCGTAGCCCTCGTTGTCCTGTCGATTGCGGCAATGGTCCTTCTGATGGTCATGCACCGGGGCCGCACCAAGCTGCGCCGCCAGAACACCGCGATTTTGTACCGTGATGTGCTGTTCGAGAAGCTGTCCCAGAACGTGGACGACGTTTTCCTGCTGGTGGATGCCCAAAAGCACCGGGCGGATTATGTCAGCCCGAACATAGAACGGCTGCTGGGCCTGACGCTGAAGAGCGTGCGCAAGAATATCGGCACGCTGGCCCTGCTGCACCCGGCGGATTCCCCCGGCCGCACCAAAAATTATCTGGAAGGGCTTGCCTGCGGCGACCAGCGCGAATGGGACACGGAGTTTGTCCATCAGAAAACCGGGGAGCATCGCTGGTTCCATGTGGTTGCCATGGGCAGCGAGGTCGAGGGCAAAACCAAGCACATTCTGGTTCTGTCTGACCGCACCGCCGACAGGCAGGCGAACCAGGCGCTCTCGGATGCCGTGGCCGCCGCCGAAAACGCCAACCGCGCCAAGAGCACCTTCCTTTCCAATATGTCCCACGACATCCGCACCCCGATGAATGCCATCATCGGCTTTACCACGCTGGCGGTCAGCCATCTGGACGACAAGGAGCGCGTGAAGGACTACCTTACCAAGATACTTGCCTCCGGCAACCACCTGCTTTCGCTCATCAATGATATTCTGGATATGAGCCGCATCGAAAGTGGAAAGATCCAGCTGGACGAGACCGAGGTCAACCTTTCCGACGTGCTGCACGACATAAAGACCATCGTCAGCGGGCAGATATACGCAAAGCAGCTGAACCTGTACATGGACGCGATAGATATTACCGATGAGGACGTCTATTGCGACAAGACCCGGCTGAATCAGGTTTTGATGAACCTTTTGTCCAACGCCATCAAGTTCACCCCCGCGGGCGGCACGGTGTCGCTGCGGGTGCGCCAGCTTGCCGGCCAGGTCAGCGGCTGCGGGCAGTATGAGTTCCGCGTCAAGGACAGCGGCATCGGCATGAGCCCGGAGTTTGCCCAAAAAATCTTTGAGCCCTTTGAGCGCGAGCGCACCTCCACGGTAAGCAAGATACAGGGCACCGGGCTGGGCATGGCCATCTGCAAAAACATCGTAGATATGATGGGCGGCACCATCGAGGTGCAGACCGCGCCGGGCAAGGGCTCTGAATTTATCGTCCGTGTGCCGCTGCGCATACAGGCAGAGCACCGCAAGGCGGAAAAGCTCCCCGCGCTGGAGGGTCTGAAGGCGCTGGTGGTGGACGACGATTTCAACACCTGCGACAGCGTGACCAAGATGCTGGTCACGGTGGGTATGCGCGCCGATTGGACGCTTTCCGGCAAGGAGGCCGTGCTGCGCGCACGGCAGTCCATCGAGATGGGCGATACCTACAAGGCTTATATCATCGACTGGCGCCTGCCGGATATGAACGGCATCGAGGTCACCCGCCAGATCCGCAGCCTGCACGATGATACGCCTATTATTATCCTGACCGCCTATGACTGGTCCGACATTGAGGCCGAGGCAAAGGCCGCCGGTGTCACGGCGTTCTGCCCCAAGCCAATGTTTCTGTCGGACCTGCGCGACTCCCTGATGACCGCCATCGGGCAGAAGCCGGAGGAGCAGCAGGGCGTATTGCCCAAGGGACCCACCGACTTTGCGGGCAAGCACATCCTGCTTGCCGAGGATAACGAGCTGAACCGCGAGATCGCCGTGGAGATTCTGAACGCCTACGGCTTTGAGGTCGATACCGCCGAGAACGGCGCCATCGCCGTGGAAAAGGTCTGCACCGCCGCGCCGGGGCAGTACGATCTGGTGCTGATGGACGTGCAGATGCCGATCATGGACGGCTACACCGCCACCCGCCGCATCCGCGAGCTGGAAAACCCCGCCCTGGCAGGCATCCCCATTCTTGCCATGACGGCGAACGCCTTTGACGAGGACCGCCGCAACGCCCTGGAATGCGGCATGAACGGTTTCCTGTCCAAGCCCATCGTGATCGCCGACCTTGTGCAGGAGATGCGCAAGGTCCTGTAACACGCGGGGTTTCAGAGCCGGGAATCATACGCAAAGCCAAAACAAAAGACGCAGCCACGCTATTTTACCGCAAAATAGCGTGGCTGAGTTTTTTTGTGGGTGTCCCTATTGGTCGGAAACGGAATCTCTAGGGGCGCATTCTATATGCGCCCGCGGAAGTTTATCTTACCGCAAGCGGGCACGGACGGATATGGAATCCGCCCCTACGTTTTTGAAGCGGCAGAGTCCCCCCGCAGAGGGCGGTGCCCCGCGCGGAGTTTTCTCCCTTTGTCGGAAACGTAATCCGTAGGGGCGCATTCTATATGCGCCCGCGGAAGTTTATCCTGCCGCAAGCGGGCACGGGCGGATATGGAATCCGCCCCTACGTTTTTTGAAGCGGCAAAGCACCAGTCGTCACGGGGGGCGTAACGGCTGGTGGGGGTAATGACTTTAGGTGGTCGGTGTACCAACGCTGACGGTAATGTACTGTTCATGCCAACAAGAGCCTTTTGGTTTTTAGGGACTTCGGCTATCAGCACACAGCCACCAAAGAAAGCAATGACCGTTATATTGATGCAGCCCCGAGTACATGGCATTTATGCAGCAATGCAAAAAACGCCGGGAGTCGATACGCAATCAGTTGAGCAGTGAATTGTACGGAAAATAAAGAATCGCAGCCATGCCATTTTGCAACAAAATAGCGTAGCTGCGTTCTTTTTGGTGGGCCGTGAGGGATTCGAACCCCCACTCAAGCGGTTATGAGAAAGCATCGCTAGCAATAATTCTAGAATCGCCGTAAAATTTTGTTGGTATTCTACAAATAAGAGCAACTGATTTTAGGTAATGTGTAGTAATTTTCGCAGCGTTTCTCAACCAAAATGCAGAGCCGTAGATAAATTGGTAGATGAGTTCGTAGATGGGTTTTGTAGCAAAGCAGGATTAAAAGTCACACACAGAAATTAGAGGTTATGGCCGTAAGGCTAATACCTGTGCAACAAACTCATCCTCAGTCTGCACAAAGTGATAGGGCGCGTATTCCCCATAGGCTTCGGGGCGGCTGATGGTCATAATCTCTACACCGGTATTTCCAAGGGCTTCATTCAGCGCCCATTTCAAATCGGCTAAATGTTTCCCATGTACGGTTTCAAATGCTATGCAGCCGTGGGCATAACGGTCTTTAGCAATAACGTAACACATTTGTTTACCCTTATTTTTGGCCCGGCGCAAGAAGATTCAGAACGTCAGGCGATTGCGACCAATTCACTAAGATTGGGATACTCGTCAATATGATTTCGCACATATGTACGGGTGAAGCCTGCAAACTTATGGCTTCTGTTCAGCATTCCACGCAGGGTTCTGTAATTTCTCTGGCTGGGATTTTGTTTGTAATTTGCAAGACAACGATATAATGTTGTCATAGTAGTCTGTAAAGCGTTTACCCGTGTTTGGCATTCAAGGATTCGGATTCCGGTGTTCTCTTTTTCAAAGCACTCAGTTAGTAACCCTGCTGTGCGGATAGCATCCTCAGTGGATTCGATTGCGGTCACGACTACATGACTGTCTACAAGTTCTTGCCGGATGGATGCTTCGGGGTCTTCTTTACAGCAGTCGATGATATGCTCCTCATATTTTTTCTGGTTCTTTACACTGTTGCAATGTGGACAAGAAAGAAACAGATTATTCCAATCAAACATCAAATCACGGTCTTTACCATGATGCGGCTTTAAATGTTCAATGTGGATGCTTTGCAATTTGTCAATTTCACAGAGATAGCACTTTCCGTTAAAGTCCTTGTTTAGCTGAAAAACAACATCTCGTTCTCTATAATTTTCGGTTCCCTTTTCCTTTTCAATCGCAAGCGATGCGGGAGCCGTTTTAGTACGATTTACTTTCACCATACTTATTACTCCCGGTTCATCAATTCCAACTTGAGGCGACTATATTCTTCCGAAAAATCAAGTGCCAAGTAATCGGGAACCTCATCCAAATAAGTCTCTAATTCCGATGCACGAGCAAAATCTTCATCCGTCAATGTGGCCTTTTGGACAATTCCCTTGTACTCGGTAAACTTCTGACGAAGTTCAGCTGATAACAAATCCGTATCGAAGTACCCTTCAACAACGCCCTCGTAAGGCAGGTCGGTTAAGCCATCTTTTACCAGAAGCTTCTTTTCCAAGTCATAGACGACTGCATTCGCGGTGGAGTTTAAGACGAACGGAGAATGTGTGGTTAAAATAAATTGAATATTTGGGAACAGCTGTGTCAAAATCGGAACGATTTTCTTTTGCAAATCAACATGGAGATGAGTTTCGATTTCGTCAATCAGCACAAGGCCCTCTAAATCATAGCGATGCTTAGATTCCATGCGCATAATCAAGTCGCCAATGATGTCAAAAACAGCAGCATAGCCCATTGACAGAGTGGTGAAATCAAACGGATCATGCCCTGCCTGACAAATGGTAAAGGCAAAGGTTTCGATGTCGAATTTCAGTTCAAGAGTATCATCGGAATAAATGGAGCGCAGAACATTTTGGAATCTGTCAAACCAAGCATGGATTTCGGCGGCGCGGGCTTCATTCCCGTTAGTTTTAGCAAAGGCTTCTGTTGTTTTTAGGTTGACAAGATATTTGACAAGCTGCTGGCTGGGATGGTCTTGGAGAGAGTAGACCTCCTGCAAATCAACTTTTTCAATATTTTTGGAAATCTGAACCTTGATTTCACGGTCGTCGCCGTAATAGGCGAGGATGTATTCGCCCTTTAGGTATTTCTCACGCAGGTCAGCATAGGATAAATATTCGGCAACAGTCCCATCAATCCAATGGTCTAGGAACTGAGTCCAGAACGCGATGTCCCTTTCAATGCCTTCTCGATTTTGCTTATCTTGTTCAGAGTTGTCTAATTCTTGGAGCCTTTTTTGGTTAAAGGTAACACTCTCTAAACAAGCTGCTTGTGAGTAGAAATTACTAGAAACCACATAAGTCAGAAAGTCAACAACACTTTTCAAAACGCTCGTTTTTCCGCTGCCATTTTTACCGGTCAAAACTAAATGCTTAGGCTGGCTGTTAGAAAGAGGTATCGTAATATCCTTTAAATGGCGAACATGGTTGATGCGAAGTTCTGTCATGAATGTCTTGTCCACAATAACCCCAACTTTCATTGCTATACTGGCATACACTAAGTATAAACGTTTTTCTGCGAAATAACAACATGAAATTTTGAAAGAAGCATTATCGTGAAATAGAGAGTCGGGGCACCCTATATTTATCCACCGATTACTATTAAAAGCGTGACAATTTGTCACGCTTTTAATAGTAGAAAACTATATCAAAGTAAATTCGACAACTCAATGTAGACTGACGGAAAATATTTGACAAGAGAGACCCCTATCTGCAATTTTACCCCGACAAGCTGTATCGAGCCATCTACGAAATTGAACTGTACGATGTTCTTGCGCAATGATGTTTTTTCGACCAATGAAAGTATACAGCCGATTTAATTCTAAGCGCTCACCTATGCGGGCGCTTTTTTATTACAGCGTAAAATTTCGCCGCTGGTAGGGTGATTTTGAGAGTGGAACACCAGTGGTGGCGGATAAAACGCTACCATTCTCGAAGAAAATTCCGGCGAGGGAGATAAGGTCTCCCCCACCGTTTATTATACATTCCCGAACAATTTTAAAAAGAAAGAAGGTATTTCCCATGAGCATCATTATCGGCATTGACCACGGCTATTACGCCATCAAAACAGCCCGCTGTTCATTTCCGGCTGGGCTGACAAGCTACGGAGAACACGAACCCTACACCCGCCAAGGACTCTTAGAGTTTGGCGGGT
>ERZ772969.1953-NODE-1953-length-14097-cov-16.676827_pt1 | contig 14097 bp, 10 predicted proteins | sample MGYA00511676_ERZ772969 | MGnify/ENA primary metagenome ERZ772969 (study PRJEB29015, sample SAMEA2737651) | human gut metagenome | biome: human gut; feature: human-associated habitat; material: faeces | place: China | collected 2012 ... | reverse complement strand
CATTAAGATTGTCAGTAGCCTGGTGTAGTAAGGCATGAAGCAAGTTCCAGAGGTAATGGCAGCCCATAAATCGCCAGCCTCTTTATCGTTTAATACCCGGTCTTTTTTTGCCTGTTTTTTACCGACATCTGGAATTGTTAAATCTTCAAGCGCGGTACTCACAGCATAGCGACGAACCCGGCAGAATTTCAGGGCTTGCTTGCACATCTGGAACACATAACCTGCGGCGACTGGCGTTTTCTTTTTCATCCTGTCAAAGCAGTCAAGCCAATAACGGGTTTCGCAGTCAGCGAGCGCCATTTTCCCAATATAAGGATAAATATGTTTACGCAGTTCCGCTTTGTGCCGTTCAACATTCGCGCGGTTCTCTTCTGCATATTCGCTTATCCAATATTCGATAGCTTCCTTAACAGTGACCGGTTTAAGCGTTTCCTGAGTAGTCAGCGCCAACTGATGCTTTGGATCTTTACCTGAGGCGAGCCAATGGCGGCATTTATCACGCGAAGAACGGGCCTCTTTGAGGCTCATATCCGGATAGCGTCCTAGGGTCAGACGATGCAGCTTCTGCCCGTCGAGTCGGTAAGTAAACACCCAGCTAATACCACCAGCTTTCGTTACCTTGGCGCTCAGCCCGGCCCCATCAGCATAAAACTCAATCTTACTGGCCGGGATGCCATGTAATCCCTTTAACTTCCTGTCGCTCAGTTTGTTAAGTTCGCCAGCCATACACCACCCAGCCCAAAGTGTTTATACAAATGTTTATACAGAATTGCTTGCATAATAGCATAAACAAAGAAAAACACTGGAACAATATACAGGCACATATTTAAATAACTTATTGATTATTATATAAATACTCAAATCACTTAAAAGCATGAAAACAGTTAATATGACAGTACGGCATGAACTGATACTAATCAGTTAAATGCTTGTTTAAAAAGGCGCTCTTCGGCATGGGGAAGCGCCTTTTTTATTCCCTGCTTCACTCCGTCAACGCTTTGTAAACCTTCACTTATCCCGCTTTAAAACCGCCGCTTTTGGTGTATATTTCCCCCACTTTACTGGCGCTCTTCTCGCGGAATGACACAATGATTCGTAAATACTGGTGGCTGGTTGTTTTTGCAATCTCCGTTTTGATTTTCGATGCACTTCTGATGCAGTGGATTGAACTGATGAGCACCGAAACCGATAAGTGTCGCAATATGAACTCCGTGAATCCCCTGAAACTCGTAAACTGTTCAGAGCTCGACTAGCCGCCTGATTGCGCAAACTCCCCGTGATTACCCACTAAAAACGGGGATTTAAATCCCTTTGAGCCATTACCCGACGGTGATAATGTCTCGCCCTTCTCAACCGCTCTAGCGTAACCCCACACTCGAGTAGAACCGTCCATGCTGGTCAGCCAATACAACCATATCCTTGTTGTCCTCTCCTTTGTTGTTGCCATCCTTGCCGCGTATACCGCACTGAATATGGCGGCACGTGTCGCCGGGAGTGAGGGTATCGCTGCCCGCGTCTGGCTGGCTGGCGGCGGTATTGCAATGGGCATCGGCGTGTGGGCTATGCATTTTATCGGCATGCTGGCGATGGATCTCTCCATGAGCATGAGCTACAACGCCAGCCTGACGGTGTTATCCATGGTCATCGCCGTCGGGTCGTCACTGTTCGCGCTCTGGCTCGTGAGCTGCGATCGGCTACGCTTGCGCCGTCTGCTGCCCGGTGCGCTGGTGATGGGAAGCGGTATTGTTGCCATGCATTACACCGGCATGGCCGCGCTGGAAGTGATGCCCGGGATAATCTGGGACAAGGTCTGGGTGGCCATTTCGGTCGCCATTGCGCTTGCCGCTTCACTCACGGCATTATGGCTGACCTTCCGCCTGCGTCACGACGCCGCGCAGGTCGTGCTGATGCGCACGGGTGCCGCCATCACCATGGGCATAGCCATTGCCGGGATGCACTACGCCGGGATGAAAGCCGCACAGTTTCCGATGTCCACAATGGTTCACCATGAGGGTATCAACGGGAGCTGGCTGGCGGTGCTGGTGAGCGTTGTCGCGCTCTCTATTCTTGGGATTACCCTGTTGGTATCAATGCTGGACGCCCGCCTTCAGGCGCGTACCGCCCTTCTGGCCTCGTCCCTTGCGGAAGCTAACCGGGAACTCGCACAGCTGGCCCTGCACGATACCCTGACGCGGCTGCCCAACCGTATCCTGCTGGAAGACCGACTCGATCAGGCCATCAGCAAAGCCGATCGCGAGGGGACCCATTTTGCCCTGATGTTCATGGATCTCGACGGCTTTAAAGCCATCAATGACGCTTACGGCCATGATGTCGGTGACAAGCTGCTGATTGCCGTAACGGAGCGCCTGCTGCATCTCCTGAAGGGCCAGTTCACCCTGGCACGTATCGGCGGTGATGAGTTTGTTCTGCTGGCTGAGGGGGAAGGCCCGGACGATGCGGCATCGCTGGCGAATTCGCTGGTGCGCGCGATCGATAGCCCGTTCAACCTCGACCACTATGAACTGATGGTCACCCTCAGCATTGGGATCGCGCTGTATCCTCACGACGGCAAAACCGAACGTGAGCTCATGTTTAACGCCGATGCGGCGATGTACCATACCAAGCATATGGGCCGGAACGGTTACCACTTTTTCCAGCCCTCGATGAATACGCTGGCGCAGACCCACCTTCAGTTAATGAACGATCTGTGGATGGCGATCGATCGCAATGAGCTCCGCCTGCTGTATCAGCCAAAATTTCACGCCCCCGCCGGCCCTCTCCTTGGATTTGAGGCGTTATTGCGCTGGCAGCATCCTAAGCAGGGGTTACTGACCCCGGACCTTTTCCTGCCGCTGGCGGAAAAAACGGGGCTGATTATCCCTATCGGCAACTGGGTAATTAATGAAGCCTGTCGCCAGCTGCGTGAATGGCATCTTCAGGGACATCAAAGCTGGTCAATGGCGGTAAACCTGTCGACGCTGCAGTTTGAACAGCCTTCGCTGGTCAACACGGTTCTCAACTGCCTGGCACTTCATCATGTGCCACCAGAAATGTTGATCCTGGAGGTGACGGAAACCACGGCCATGAGCAACCCGGATGAAAGTGTACGGGTGCTGACAGAGCTGACGAAAGCGGGCGTAAAGGCCTCCATTGATGATTTTGGCACCGGCTATTCAAGCCTGCTGTACCTCAAGCGCTTACCCGCCTGTGAATTGAAAATCGACAGGGCGTTCGTGAAAGAGCTCAGCGGAGAAAGCGAGGATGCCACCATTGTCTCCGCGATTGTGGCCCTCGCCAAAACACTCAATCTGAAAGTCGTGGCTGAAGGCGTAGAAACCGAAGCACAGCAGGCCTTTTTGACCGAGTTGGGCTGCAACACCCTTCAGGGTTATCTGTTAGGTAAACCCGTCAGCGCGCAAACCATAGAGGCGCTTTGTGCGCGAGGGGAGATGCTACCTGGCGCAGGGCTGTAAGCATCATCATGAAGCGATACGCGAATGACAGGGAGTGTCGCCAGAATGCTATCGACCAGGGCGGGTGCCTGCTGATAAAGATTGAAACTTTCGTTATTCATTAACCAGTTTTTAATTATTCCGCTAAAAAAGCCGTGGAATACGATCAAGGTCAGATCAACATTTACCTTTGGCGAAATGATGTTACGTGAAATACAGGCCTCCAGCGAGGCACGCAGCGTGTCATAATTGAATCCAATCCGTTTTCTGATGTCTCTCTCTGAAATCATGTCACTGCTAAATTCACATTTATGATACAGAATTTGTAAAAGTGCACATTGTCGAGGCTCACGCGCAATATACTGCAACGCAGTAATAAATTGCTCACGAAGTATTAACAATGGATCATCACCTTCGGAAAGGGAAAGCCTGTCGCGAATAATGTCGCGAAGCGGTAATTGCTGCTCCCAGATGGCATTAAATATTTCAGCTTTACTGGTGAAGTGCCAATAGATTGCACCGCGCGTCACATTTGCAGCATCCGCGATGTCCGTCAGCGTGGTGTTGGCTACGCCACGCGTCGCAAACTGCCCGATAGCCGCCTCAATCAACTGCTGCCGGGTTTGTTGAGCTTCTTCTTTCTTTTTCCGCGCCATAGACAACGACTCGCTACTCACAAAGTTTATACGTAACACAGGTCAGGAGAACGAAAGTATTCACCAATTCCCGTTTTAGTTTTGCACAAAAAAAGTCAATCTTCTTAATTTATAGTTTAGCTAAATACATATTTAAGTTTAAATTCATGCCATGAATAAATGAGGCACATTAAGCGCTATTTAACTGATTAGCTTGCCGGAAGAAGACAGAGAAATAAACCGAGTCTGATTCTGATTTTTCTGCTCAGACCTTGCCATTCGCACTTATAAATTAAAAAACATTAAATACCCTCATTATTATACGCAGCTACATTTTATTTTTTTATCCCGCTGCCCCTGCTACCGATTCACGCTAAATATCGGTTACCGGGTATTTAAAGGAACAGTAATGACGAATCATTTCAGACGCTTACCCTTAGCCGGTTTCATTGTCTGCGCTGTGCTGCTCTCAGGATGCGATGGCCAGGAAAACCAACAACAACATCCGCAGGCTCCCCAGGTCACTGTGCATATTGTGAAAAGCGCACCGCTGGCTGTCACCACTGAACTCCCGGGCAGAACAGATGCGTTCCGCGTTGCAGAGGTTCGTCCGCAGGTTAGCGGTATTATCCTGCGTCGCAACTTCACGGAGGGCAGCGATGTAAAAGCTGGAGATTCGCTTTACCAGATTGATCCTGCAACCTATCAGGCGGCTTACGACAACGCCAAAGGCGAGCTGGCGAAGGCCCAGGCGGCGGCCAATATTGCTCACCTGACGGTGAAACGTTATCTCCCGCTGGTCGGTACACAGTATGTCAGCAAGCAGGAGTATGACCAGGCCGTGGCCACGGCCCAGCAGGCAGACGCCAGCGTCGTCGCCGCCAAAGCGGGCGTTGAAAGCGCGCGCATCAACCTTGCCTATACCAAAGTGACATCGCCCGTTGATGGTCGCATCGGTAAATCCAGCGTAACGGAAGGGGCGCTGGTCACCAACGGGCAGGCAGCGGCGCTGGCAACGGTTCAGCAGCTTGATCCGATGTATGTCGATGTCACCCAGTCCAGTAATGATTTTTTGCGCCTGAAGCAGACGAGCCTGCAAAAAGGCGATACCGCCAGCAGCGTTGAGCTACTGATGGAGAACGGGCAGCCCTATCCGCTGAAAGGCACATTGCAATTCTCAGACGTCACGGTGGATCAAAGTACCGGCTCGATTACCCTGCGCGCCATTTTCCCGAATCCTCAACATCTGCTGTTACCGGGTATGTTCGTTCGCGCCCGGATTGATGAAGGTACGCAGCCGGATGCGATTCTGGTTCCCCAGCAAGGCGTGACTCGTACGCCGCGAGGCGATGCCACCGTGATGGTGGTGAACGATAAAAATCAGGTTGAGTCTCGCACCGTCGTTGCGCCTCAGGCGATTGGCGACCGCTGGCTGGTGACGGAAGGGCTGAAAAACGGTGACCGCGTGATTGTTAGCGGGCTACAAAAGGTCAGACCGGGCGTAACCGTCGTCGCTACGCCTGATACCACCACCGCTCCAGCCAGTTAAGGGACGACGACATGGCTAATTTCTTTATTCAGAGACCGGTTTTCGCCTGGGTACTTGCCATCATTTTGATGATTGCTGGTGGGCTGGCCATTCTCAAACTTCCCGTCGCACAGTATCCGACCATTGCGCCTCCCGCCGTGGCGATATCCGCGACCTACCCGGGAGCAGATGCTCAAACGGTGCAGGATACCGTGACCCAGGTTATCGAGCAGAACATGAACGGTATCGATAACCTGATGTATATGTCCTCCACCAGCGATTCAGCGGGTAACGTCACCATCACCCTGACCTTCGAGTCCGGAACCGATCCGGACATCGCCCAGGTGCAGGTGCAGAACAAGCTGCAGCTCGCCATGCCGCTGCTGCCGCAAGAGGTGCAGCAGCAAGGGATTGGCGTTGAGAAGTCCAGCAGTAGCTTCCTGCTGGTCGCCGGTTTTGTTTCAGACAACAAAAACCTCACGCAGAATGACATCTCCGACTATGTTGCCTCGAACGTCAAAGATGCCATCAGCCGAACGTCTGGTGTCGGTGACGTGCAGCTGTTCGGCGCCCAATATGCGATGCGTATCTGGCTCGACAGCAATGCGATGAACAAATACCAGCTGACGCCGCTGGATATTATCAACCAGCTGAAAACGCAGAACGACCAGATAGCGGCAGGCCAGTTGGGCGGGACGCCATCCATCCCAGGACAGCAGCTGAATGCCTCGATCATCGCGCAAACCCGCCTGAAATCACCGGAAGAGTTTGGCCGCGTGACGCTCAAGGTGAACCAGGACGGCTCGATGGTGCATCTGAAGGATGTGGCTCGCATTGAGCTGGGTGGCGAAAACTACAACATGGTGACAAAAATCAACGGGCAGGCGGCAACCGGCCTGGGGATTAAGCTGGCAACAGGGGCAAATGCGCTGGATACAGCGGCAGCCATCAAGAGCAAGCTGGCACAACTGCAGCCGTTCTTCCCGCAGGGGCTAAAAGTCGTCTACCCCTATGACACCACACCGTTTGTGAAAATCTCCATCCACGAAGTGGTGAAGACCCTGTTTGAAGCGATTATTCTCGTCTTCCTGGTTATGTACCTGTTCCTGCAAAACCTGCGGGCAACGCTCATCCCGACTATCGCGGTTCCGGTCGTTCTGCTGGGTACCTTCGCGGTTCTGGCGGCGTTCGGTTTCTCCATCAATACCCTGACAATGTTCGGCATGGTGCTGGCGATAGGTCTGCTGGTTGATGACGCTATCGTGGTCGTTGAGAACGTTGAACGCGTCATGGTCGAGGACAAGCTGCCGCCGAAAGAGGCTACGCAGAAATCGATGGGACAGATCCAGGGGGCACTGGTGGGGATCGCCATGGTGCTCTCGGCGGTCTTTATCCCGATGGCCTTTTTTGGCGGCTCGACGGGGGCGATCTATCGCCAGTTCTCGCTAACTATCGTTTCCGCTATGGCATTGTCAGTACTGGTTGCGCTAATCCTGACGCCAGCGCTCTGTGCAACGTTGCTTAAGCCTGTATCCGCCGATCATCATGAGAAAAAAGGGGGTTTCTTCGGCTGGTTTAATGCGCTCTTTGATAAGAGCGTTGAGCACTACAGTAACAGCGTGAGCGGTATCTTGCGCAAGACCGGACGCTATCTGTTGGTGTACGTCATTATTGTCGGTGGAATGGCGGTGCTCTTCCTGCGCTTACCGACCTCCTTCCTCCCCGAAGAGGATCAGGGGGTGTTTATGACAATGGTTCAACTCCCCGCAGGTGCAACCCAGACGCGTACTCAGCAGGTTCTCGACCAGGTTCAGGACTACTACCTGAACAAAGAGAAAGCAAATGTTGAATCCGTCTTTACCGTAAACGGCTTTAGCTTTAGCGGCCAGGGTCAGAACTCCGGTATTGCCTTCATCAGCCTGAAGCCCTGGGAAGAGCGTCCTGGGGCGGAAAATGGCGTTGAAGCCATTGTGGGTCGCGCGACAAAAGCTTTCAGTCAGATTAAAGACGGCCTTGTATTCCCGTTTAACCTGCCCGCTATTATTGAGTTAGGTACCGCAACGGGCTTCGACTTTGAACTTATCGATCAGGCAAACCTGGGGCATACCCAGCTGACGCAGGCGCGTAACCAGCTGCTCGGCATGGTGAAAGAGCACCCTGATCTGCTGGTGCGCGTGCGTCCTAACGGTCTTGAAGATACGCCTCAGTTCAAACTGGATGTCGATCAGGAGAAAGCACAGGCGCTGGGCGTCAGTCTTTCTGACGTCAACCAGACGATTTCGACGGCCTTAGGGGGCACCTATGTGAATGACTTTATCGATCATGGCCGCGTGAAAAAAGTCTATGTACAGGCCGACGCGAAATTCCGTATGTTGCCAGGGGATATTAACAACCTTTATGTGCGCAGCGCGAACGGGGAAATGGTGCCGTTCTCAGCCTTTAGCAACGCTCACTGGGTTTATGGTTCACCTCGTCTGGAGCGCTACAACGGAATGCCTTCGATGGAGATCCTCGGCGAATCAGCCCCGGGTAAAAGTACCGGTGAGGCCATGGCTATGATGGAAAGCCTCGCGGCAAAATTGCCTTCCGGCATCGGTTATGACTGGACGGGAATGTCTTACCAGGAGCGACTTTCGGGTAACCAGGCGCCTGCACTGTACGCCATTTCACTGATCGTGGTGTTCCTGTGTCTGGCAGCGCTGTATGAAAGCTGGTCCATTCCGTTCTCCGTTATGCTGGTTGTGCCGTTGGGGGTCATCGGGGCCCTTCTCGCAGCCTCGCTGCGCGGGTTAAACAATGACGTCTATTTCCAGGTCGGCCTGCTGACCACAATTGGTCTGTCGGCGAAAAACGCCATCCTGATCGTCGAATTTGCTAAAGACCTGATGGAGAAAGAAGGTAAAGGCATCATTGAAGCTACGCTTGAAGCGTCAAGGATGCGCCTTCGACCGATCCTGATGACCTCCCTGGCCTTTATCCTTGGCGTCATGCCGCTGGTGATCAGTACCGGAGCCGGGAGCGGTGCGCAAAACGCCGTCGGTACGGGTGTGATGGGGGGAATGCTTTCCGCAACGCTTCTGGCGATTTTCTTCGTGCCCGTCTTCTTTGTGGTTGTTCGTCGACGCTTTACCCGCCATAAAGATTAACATTTCCCTAAAAAGGCACCTCTGGTGCCTTTTTTATTTTTAACATAAACAATGAATTAGGCATTAAGCAAAAGCCATGTTAAAAATACAGTGATTTGCATTAAGTAAAAACACTCTCTTACCCCTTCATAATGTCTCCATTAATTCGTCCGGAAATCGATTTTTCTCCACGATTTTTACAAACTACATAATTTGAGATTATTCCTCGTGTAACGCGGACTTACCCCGGTGGTAAAATAACCTCCAGTTCGTTAATTGCCCTCCTGGCTTTATAGCGGACGAGAAATAATACTGAGGTAACATCATGAAAAGATTCATTTCCGTTGCACTACTCGCTGCGCTGCTTGCTGGTTGCGCGCACGACTCTCCATGTGTACCGGTTTACGACGACCAGGGCCGACTGGTTCATACCAATACCTGTATGAAAGGCACCACCCAGGACAACTGGGAAACAGCAGGTGCGATCGCTGGCGGCGCTGCCGCAGTGGCGGGCTTGACGCTGGGTATTGTTGCCCTGACGAAGTAACATCAGTTAAGAAAGCGCGGCTCTGGCCGCGCTTTTGCTTTTAATCAGTGCACTATTTTCAAAGAAGTAAAAAAATAGCCCCGTATTTATTCGTGCCTTTCATTTCAGCCTGAAGCCAGTCACATCTTTTTCGTACACTTTTTTAAATTACCTGTTCTATTGTGATGATTTTCACACATTAATATTATTGAATATCCTGCCAATATTCACTCTGGAAACTATCTCTTCTTTTTTCTGGCGCGCCTCAAAACTTTTGCTCCAATTTGTGGCACAGGTTGTAATTTCGCACCGTTTCAGGGCGCTCGTTTTATTTAAGCCTGTCTACACTCAGCATTAAGCGTTCACTCATCTCTTATTTTGCCGAACGCAAAACTGGCATTACGTTTGCTTTATAAACGTTGGCCAAAGCCACAGACAGGTAAAGCGTTTAAAAACGCCTCTATAACGATAAATTTCGCCACACAGGAAGCATTATGAAAAAGACGATGATAGCCAGCCTGGCCGCTGCAGGCTTGATGTTTGCCGTAGCCGGTCAAGCCCATGCGGGAACGACACTGGATGCCGTTAAAAAGAAAGGTTTTGTTCAATGTGGTATCAGTGACGGTTTGCCTGGCTTCTCTTATGCCGATGCGAACGGCAAATTTACCGGTATTGATGTAGATGTCTGCCGTGGTGTTGCCGCCGCCGTTTTTGGCGATGACAGCAAGGTAAAATATACCCCGCTGACGGCAAAAGAACGCTTTACGGCACTGCAGTCCGGCGAGGTTGACATGCTCTCCCGTAATACCACCTGGACCTCCTCCCGCGACGCGGGTATGGGGATGTCATTTACGGGCGTGACCTATTATGACGGGATCGGCTTCCTGACCCACAATAAAGCAGGCCTGAAAAGCGCCAAAGAGCTGGATGGTGCGACCGTTTGTATTCAGGCGGGTACCGATACCGAGCTGAACGTCGCCGATTATTTCAAAGCAAATAACATGAAATACACGCCAGTGACATTCGACCGCTCGGATGAGTCGGCTAAAGCGCTGGAATCCGGCCGTTGCGACACGCTGGCCTCTGACCAGTCACAGCTGTATGCCTTACGCATTAAGCTGAGCAATCCGGCAGAGTGGATTGTCCTGCCTGAAGTGATCTCCAAAGAACCTCTCGGCCCTGTCGTTCGTCGCGGCGATGAAGACTGGTTCTCTATTGTTCGCTGGACGCTGTTTGCCATGCTGAACGCAGAAGAGATGGGCATCAACTCGAAAAACGTGGATGAGAAAGCGGCTAACCCATCTAACCCGGATATGGCGCACCTGCTGGGTAAAGAAGGCGATTTCGGCAAGGATCTGAAGCTGGATAACAAGTGGGCCTACAACATCATCAAACAGGTGGGCAACTACTCTGAGATCTTTGAACGCAACGTGGGATCGGAAAGCCCGCTGAAGATCAAACGCGGCCAGAACAATCTCTGGAACAACGGCGGTATTCAGTACGCGCCACCAGTACGTTAAGTCATAGCTGTAACGGGCACTGCTCATGCAGTGCCCACTCCAGAGTCATGGTTACTGAGGTTTCTTTATGTCCCATCGCCGCTCAGCCGTAAAAGGATCGCTATCCTTTTCTCATCCCGCGGTCCGCGCCTGGCTATTCCAGATTATTGCTATTGTTGCGGTTGTTCTCATCGCCGTGTATCTCATCCACAACACCATCACCAACCTGAACAATCGCGGCATTACCTCCGGTTTTGCGTTTTTGGATCGCAGCGCGGGCTTTGGCATTGTTCAGCATCTTATTGATTACCAGGAAGGTGACACGTACGGACGCGTATTCGTGGTCGGTTTACTGAATACGCTGTTGGTATCGGCGCTTTGTATCGTCTTCGCGTCGATACTGGGCTTCTTTATTGGCCTGGCACGTCTTTCAGAAAACTGGCTCCTGCGGAAGCTGTCGACGGTTTATATCGAGACGTTCCGCAATATCCCCCCGCTGCTGCAGATCTTCTTCTGGTATTTCGCCGTACTGCGTAACCTTCCTGGTCCCCGTCAGGCCGTCGACGCGTTTGAGCTGTTTTTCCTGAGTAACCGTGGGTTGTCCATTCCTTCTCCTCAGCCGGGCGAAGGACTGTATGCTTTCATCGGCGCAATTGTGATAGCGCTTGCCCTCTCCGCTGGGGTATTCCGTTTTAACCGCAAGCATCAGATCAAAACCGGTCAGCTTCGTAGAACCTGGCCCACCGCAGTCATCCTGATCGTTAGCCTGCCGCTAGTGGCACACTGGCTGTTTGGCGCCGCGTTGCACTGGGATGTTCCTCATCTGCGAGGCTTTAACTTCCAGGGGGGAATGGTGTTAATTCCTGAACTGGCGGCCCTGACATTGGCGCTATCGATTTATACCTCAGCCTTTATCGCTGAGATTATTCGTGCCGGGATCCAGGCCGTCCCGCACGGGCAACACGAAGCGGCACGCTCATTAGGATTACCGCATACGGTGACGCTTCGCCAGGTCATTATTCCGCAGGCGTTGCGGGTCATCATTCCGCCTCTGACCAGCCAGTATCTTAACATCGTCAAAAACTCGTCGCTGGCCGCCGCTATTGGTTACCCGGATATGGTGTCCCTCTTCGCCGGAACCGTGCTTAACCAGACCGGACAAGCCATTGAAACTATAGCCATCACCATGTCTGTCTATCTCATCATCAGCCTGGTAATTTCACTGCTGATGAACCTCTATAACCGTCGTATAGCACTGGTCGAGCGCTAAGGATCTATGATGACAAAAGCGATACTGTCGCACGCCTCGCGCCCTGCCAACTCGACAGGTGGACGTTTCATTCTCTGGGCGCGAAAGAATCTGTTCTCCAGCTGGAGTAACAGCCTGCTGACGATTGTCTGCCTGTGGCTCATGTGGGAATTGATTCCTCCCCTGCTGAACTGGGCGTTTTTACAGGCCAACTGGGTCGGTTCAACCCGAGCTGACTGTACAAAAGCCGGTGCCTGCTGGGTGTTTATTCATGAACGTTTCGGTCAGTTCATGTATGGATTGTATCCGCATGAACAGCGCTGGCGGATTAATCTGGCGCTGGTTATCGGTCTGCTCTCTGTCGCAGTCATGTTCTGGAAAAAGCTGCCTCATCGTGGACGCTATATTGCCGTCTGGGCAGTGGTTTATCCAATTATTGTCTGGGTGCTTTTGTATGGCGGTTTTCTGGGGCTGGAACGCGTTGAAACACGCCAGTGGGGTGGGCTGACGCTGACGTTGATTATCGCGTCAGTGGGGATAGCCGGTGCTCTGCCGTGGGGGATTTTACTTGCCCTCGGACGGCGTTCAAAAATGCCGATCGTTCGCGTGCTCTCCGTTATCTTCATTGAGTTCTGGCGCGGCGTACCGCTTATCACCGTTCTGTTTATGTCATCGGTCATGCTGCCGCTATTTATGGCAGAAGGAACAACGATCGACAAACTGATCCGTGCCCTGGTCGGGGTGATTCTCTTCCAGTCCGCCTATGTCGCTGAAGTGGTGCGCGGTGGTCTGCAGGCGTTGCCTAAAGGCCAGTACGAAGCGGCGGAATCACTGGCGCTCGGCTACTGGAAAACCCAGGGGCTGGTCATTCTTCCCCAGGCACTCAAGCTGGTCATTCCGGGCCTGGTCAACACGATCATTGCCCTCTTCAAGGATACCAGCCTGGTGATCATCATCGGGTTGTTCGATCTCTTTAGCAGCGTACAACAGGCAACCGTTGACCCTGTCTGGCTGGGCATGTCCACCGAAGGATATGTCTTTGCTGCCCTGATCTACTGGATCTTTTGTTTTAGCATGTCGCGCTACAGCCAGCATCTGGAAAAGCGCTTTAACACCGGGCGTACACCGCACTGAGGAAAATATGAGCCAAATAACTATGACACCCGCCGACGCGATGATTACGCTGGAAGACGTGAACAAATGGTACGGACAGTTTCATGTCCTGAAGGATATTAATCTTAAGGTCAAGCAGGGAGAGCGCATCGTCCTGTGCGGCCCGTCCGGCTCCGGGAAATCCACAACCATTCGCTGTATTAACCACCTTGAAGAGCATCAGCAAGGACGCATCGTGGTTGATGGTATCGAGCTGAATGAAGATATCCGCAATATCGAACGCGTGCGTCAGGAAGTGGGAATGGTATTTCAGCACTTTAATCTTTTTCCGCACCTGACCGTTCTGCAGAACTGTACGCTCGCACCGATTTGGGTACGAAAGATGCCGAAAAAGGAAGCCGAGGCGTTGGCAATGCACTATCTGGAGCGTGTACGTATCGCAGAGCATGCCAATAAGTTTCCTGGTCAGATATCGGGTGGACAGCAGCAGCGTGTGGCTATCGCCCGTTCACTGTGTATGAAACCGAAAATTATGCTGTTTGATGAACCGACATCAGCCCTCGATCCGGAAATGGTGAAGGAGGTTCTGGATACCATGATTGGACTGGCACAATCCGGCATGACCATGCTGTGTGTCACGCATGAGATGGGGTTCGCGCGAACCGTGGCTGACCGGGTGATCTTTATGGATCGTGGGGAGATTGTTGAGCAGGCGCCGCCGGATGAGTTCTTTGCGCATCCGAAGTCAGAACGTACGCGAGCATTCCTGTCGCAGGTGATTCATTAATCAGATCTTTTTGCCCGGTGGCGCTGCGCTTACCGGGCCTACCGTTTTCACGAGAATCATAACGCAAAAAGGCCATCCTTTCGGATGGCCTTCTCACTTATTTGATGTCTGGCAGTTCCCTACTCTCACATGGGGAGACCCCACACTACCATCGGCGCTACGGCGTTTCACTTCTGAGTTCGG
>ERZ772969.1950-NODE-1950-length-14128-cov-6.246927_pt1 | contig 14128 bp, 18 predicted proteins | sample MGYA00511676_ERZ772969 | MGnify/ENA primary metagenome ERZ772969 (study PRJEB29015, sample SAMEA2737651) | human gut metagenome | biome: human gut; feature: human-associated habitat; material: faeces | place: China | collected 2012 ... | reverse complement strand
GTATCAACCAGTAATTGGCCCTTTGCGCTGGGCAGTCAGGAGGCTGGTCTCCTGTAAGGAAGTTATGTTGCGGCTTCCTAGTAATAACAGTGAATTTGATAGACAGCAGAAAACCGCCGATGCTGCTAGATCCGAAAGGAACCAATGAAGGGAAATATTTAGGCGTTATGGTTCATTCTCATTAAATTGAGGAGAACTGCTTAAATGGGCGTCCTTCCTATCACCCTCGCTGTATAGCTTTACATTTGGCCTCCGTTGCATGGTATGCAGTCACGGGGGCCAAATTATTTTCAGAGACATCAACTATCGCCATTGCGAAAAACCCTGCCCCAGCCACCCTTATACGACGAATAGCATTGAGCACAATAGTCTGCTCTGAATAATCCCTGTTGACGTACACATTGCTCTGCACTGAAAAAGCAGTAGCCAGAATCTCTGCGCACTCTTGCCAGCTTAATTTATCCTTCGAGTTACGCGCAGAAAGAACATGCCGGAACATAGCCCAAGTAATTGGTATTGCAGGTGATGTAGGCATGTCCCAGCCGCTTTTCTGACAAACAACCTTCATCTGATTAAATTGCTTTTTTGTCATCAAATAGGTGAAGCAAGGCGTTTCCCAAACTTCCTGAGGGAGCCCTTTATCATCCATTTCGGCGGCTTGCTGAGTAAAAAAATAGAAAGCATCCCGGATAGCATCATCACCGATAGCCACTTCTTTTCCCTATAGAATTTTTATGTCGGAATTTTATCATATTTAGTTATGTCTATTAGGATGCTAATTCAGTAACCCGCTATCCCGCAGCTTATGCCGATAGTCACGCAGGCGGCTGCGTGTCCACTCTCCCCCGGTCGCGGTTCGATATCCGGCAGCATTAAGCGCCCCCACAATATCCTCCAGACTGGCCCGCTGCTGCGTCAGTGACACGATCAGCGCGTCAGCCTCGCTATCCACTGCCTGAAAGCGTGGATCGCTTGTGGTGCGTCGTGGTGCGTTTGGTGGCGTTGTCGTGCGTTGTATTTCCTGCTTGTCAGGCACCGTCTGACGTTGCGGTGCAGCTGTCTTGCGTTGTGGTGCGCCTGCGATGGTCTCCAGTAGCTCGATCACCCGGTCGAGCTTGTCAGCTGCGGCAGGTGCTGGCAAAACGCCAAGGTAGGCCCGCAGCGCTGCTGCGGTGATGTCCGTGCGTGTCAGGTGTTCGGCGCTGGCTCGTTCGTCGAGCAGCTGCACAAGGTCGTCAGGTAGTCGGATGCTCAGCTGGGGCATTGCGTTGTTCTCCGGTTGTCATTCCCTGTCATGTTACGTCATACGCAGCGTAATGCAATGGAGTGCGTCAGGGGGAGGGGCGCAGCTGTCGCAGCGCATTAAGACAATCCACCGCAGCCCCCGCCAATGTGGATAAAATCACATTTTCATCAAGAAGTTATCCACAACGGCATGAGTGCCGCAAGGCTGGAGGGTGGTGCAAAAAAGATGAAGGTCGACGCCTGAACATTGCTTGCCGACGCCTTTCCGGGCCGCTATGCTTACCCCTGAAACGCAAAAGGCCCCAGTCGGTAAACTGGGGCCTCTGCGAAATTGGTTTGATTTGCGTAGGAACCAAATGGGCTGGTTACAAATCATCACCGGGCAATAGTGATGATAGCCATAGGTTCCGAAGCAATCAAGTGTTACGCGCCTTTTGGCGCTGCTTTTTTGCGTACAAGGGATAAAAGTAAATGGCAGATAGCATCACTAAACAAGTCTCAGCCGGAGCGGCTAACAGCGATAACGTAAAACCACTGTTTAAGTACGTCGAGATCACGCCTAACGGGGTGATGATGTCGCTAATGAAAACAGTGAAGGGCGTGGAAACAGAATACATCGCCACCGTATGCCACACTGAAATGCGTGTGGTCGGTCGCGCCGATTTTGATGATGCCGAGTATCGTGTTATCTCGTTCGTACACCCAGCCACAAAGCACTCCCGCACTATCATGATCCCCATGGAGACCATCGGCACCCGCCAAGGGTGGCAGCTGCTCCAGAAAAACGGCATTCAGGTCAGCACTAAGTCAGCCTACCGTGAAAAGTTCGCGGAATACCTCATGAAGGCCATCTGTTATCGTGATGACGGCGTGCCGGATGGCGTTCTGCCGGAGTGGCGTGTGCTTACCACTACCGGGTGGCATGGCGATGCCTATGTGATGCCTGACGGCTCCATTATTTCGGCAAAGCCTGCACACGGGATGATTGTCAGACTGTCGAGCCGGGCAGACGAACATGCCAACGTAGACGCGGCAGGAACGGCGTCAGAATGGCGGGAGCACGTTGCTCCCCTTGTTGCCGGGAATACCGTCATGACGCTGGCGTTAGGCGCTGCACTTGCCGGGCCTTTGCTTCCCCTGCTGGGCGTTCGTGGGTTCGGCCTGCACTTTTGGGGAGGTACGTCCAAAGGCAAAACCACAGCACTGTATGTTGCCAGTTCGGTGATGGGGCACCCGGATAAACGCGAATACTCATGGGATATGACGCCGCTCGCGCTGGGTATCATGGCGGCATTCAATAACCATGCTGTACTGGCGCTTGATGAAATTAAACAGGCAAAGGGCCGCGAAATGGCGCGGGCCATTTACGGCGTGTTTAACGGCAAAAACCGTGCTCAGGGTGATAAGGATGGCGGTCTGCGCGAGCAGTTGCGCTGGAATACCATGTTGCTGAGCACTGGAGAGCTGACCGTTGATCGCCATATCAGCCTCGCGCTGGGTGAGGACATCGACGCCGGGGCACTGATTCGCCTCTTGAACGTCAAATACCAGGAGCCTGTAAACCTGCACGGCTCAGCCAATGGCAAAGAGTTTGCCGACCGTATTAAAAGCCTCACTCACAAATACTATGGTGCTTTCGGGCGCAGCTGGATCAGCGCACTGGCAAAAAATCCGGCGAAAACGCAGGAGATTTACACCTCTGCAAAATCGCGATGGGATGCCATCACCTCACAATACGATCATGGTGCATTTGCACGCGCTGGCGGTCATTTTGCCGTGATTGAAACGGCGCTCAAGCTGGCATCACTCAAGGCCCTGCCGCTGTCTGTAGAGGACATTGAGCGCAGCGTTGAGGATGGTTTTTCTCAGTGGCTGAGCGGTTACACCAGTGATGCCAGCCTGTCGCATGAGGATTCTGGTGTTATTGAGCGGGCTGAGTCAGTTCTGGCTCAGGTTGGCAAATTCCCGCCCGCCAAGATGCAGAAGTTTGCACCGCTCCCTAATGGCGAGGTATGGGGTTACAGCGATGATGATACCGGGCATGTTTACGTTCTGCCGGAAGTATTCAGGCAACGCATTGCCGGGAACATGGACGCTACTGATGCCGCCAAGTTGCTGGAGAGTATCGGGATGCTGGAGAGCGCCCAGCATAAGCAAAAGCGGCGCTACGTCTGGCAGAATGTCAGGCCAAAAGCAGGTGGCCCGCAGATCAGGGCGTACAAGATGCGCCACGTTCCCAATGAGGAATGAATTTAAAACGGGAGGCTTCGGCCTCCTTTTTTTATGCGCTGAATACCCCAGTGTATTCAGTTGAATTCACTGGGGTGAAGTCAGATAAGTATTTGTTAAATATAAACAAACAATCCATGAATGCACCAAATACACCAAATGCACAAAATTTGCGTGCTATATGGAAATATTTATAACCCCATAATCTGCTTAATCCTCATGCGTATGTATGTATAGATATAGTGTATTCAGTGTATTCAGTGCATTCAGAGCATTTAATTACCTTATATACAGTAACTTAATTGAATTCCTAATTGAATTCACTGGGGTGATTTTGGTGTATTCAGGTGTATTCAGATTCTGCATAGCGTCGCAAAGTGCATCCCCGGAGGGGTGCAGCTGCGTGACGCGGTTCTGAGGTGTGGGTGGGATTGATTGGAATGGTGCAAATTTGGCAGGCACTGCCGCAGACGTGCCGGGGTTGCCTGAAATAAAAAAAGATTAATATTTGAGCAGGTGCTTGCCCTTACGGGGAGGGGCCGGGCTGATCGCCCGGCATGGTGCCTAATCGTCTTTCAGCGCCTGCCGCATGGCCTCTGCGGGATCGATGATTCCATACACCGCTCCTTCATGAGCAAAGGCGCGGGTGAGGGCGGAGATCAGGCTTGCCGCTGCGCGAACGGTGGGCAGGTCTTTGCTGCGGAGTGCTGTCATAGCCTCGCCCTGCACGCTCTCCAGTAGCTTGATCTGGCGCTTGATGATGACCTGCTGCTGCTCCCGGAGAGAGTCGCGCAGATCCCGGAGCCGTTCGGCCTCGCTGGGTGGCAGGCTGTCATATTTGGCCTGCGCGTCGCTGATCAGCCTGTCGAGCTCGTTGCTTTGGGCTTTGATGGTGTCCTTTGCCAGCCATTTGGAGACGGTGCCGCGATTGCATCCCATCTTTTCGGCAATCTGCTGCATGGTGAGCCCTTCGGCGCGTAGGGCGCGGGCTTGAATGGCGCGGGGGGATGGTGGTCGCATGGTGCTGCCTCGAATGTTGCCACGGGTTGCCCATATTGGCATCACGACTGCTTTTTGGCGGGCCCAGCCCGCCGCCTCCCCATACCCTGCCACTGGCCCAGCCTGCCAGCCACGACGCTGTTAAACGAGGCGGGGTAATGCGTTACCACGACAAAAAGAGAAGCGCCCCGCAGAGAGGCGCTGAGGCGGTTACAGGTCGATATGTTTTGCGCCAGTGTCCGGGCGGCAGGTGGCGCTCATCATTCCCCGGCCTACCACGTTTGCGGTGATGGTCGTCGTTGGGGTTGGGGTATCGTTAAAAGCAGCCAGAAGCATGACCGTGCTCTGGTTTGGCGTGCTTCCGGTCATGTCCACTGTCAGATTTCCGGTCTGTATTTTATCGACCGGGAAGGAAGCGCCGCGCCAAGTTATCGTTAGCCGCCCGTTGTCCTCTCTGAGGTGGATCGCGGTGCCGTCGCTGCACCAGTGGAGCAGGGAGAGCGGTTTCGCGTATAGCGGCGCGGCGGTCAGCAGTAGCGCGAGCGCTGCGGGTATATTGATTTTCATAGTATGTAATTCATTACACCATATTGATTATCATATAGGGCCCCCGCAGGGGCCCCGGTTTTATAGCTGGTCAGTCACTCTGACGAGTATCGCAGCCGGATGGCACGCCATCAGGATTTTGACGTGGTGATCGTGCTGGTCTCTGCCTGTGGCAATAACTACGCCGTTAAGCATGACCGCAACGCACTGGCCCTGATTGAGTAGCTTGTGCCACTGCTGGGCGGCTTTGCGTTGTGGGTCGAGTCTGTAGGTCATGCTGTCACCTCGCGGCGCAGCAGACGCATGGCGCGAGCCCATGTGCGGGCGTTCTGGCGGGAGACTGCACGCCGGGCAAGTTGCCGGGCGAGGGTGGTCGATGTTACGATCTTCATGTTGGTTCCTTCGTTTGGGTTGGTTCTGACAAGGCGCGGCATCCTGCGAAGACTCCGCGCCGCCTCTGGCCCTGCTGCGCTCCAACGCGGCGGGGCCTGATTCTTTCTACTCTCCGGCTCTAATAACGCGCCAGACTGTCGATCTACTTACCTGCATATCACGCGCTATCCGGGCAGCTGGCACGCCCAGCTTGTATAGCTCCAGAATCCGCGCTTTTATTTCCGGCCCAAACTGCTGGGGCCTGCCGACTGGGTTAGACATTTGATGCCTCATTAATGCGTCTAAACAGTGTCATAATTATCCCCCTGCAAAGCTGCCCTGTCCACTCTTTTTTGACGCGTCCGCCGTGTGGATAACTCCGCCAGATTCCTGCGACAACCTACACCCGGCGCGGTATCATGCCCCAGCAGTGAGAGGGGGCACCGTTGACCACTCAATGAATAATCGCTCAAGCTGTGCGGGGTTGCCTTCCCAGTCATCCCGCCGATCAGGGTCGGCCTCAATTCTGATCAAAACACGCCTTTTAGCCCTCAAAATCCCTATGCAAAAACAGCCCCCTTTTATGCAGCGTTTATGCACTCAAAAACGCCCGATTCATGGGGATTAATGCCCACTTTTACGGCTTTGGTGGCGTTCGCGCCGCGAGTGCCGATCCAGCGGTGCAGATAACGTACATTATGGTAAATCGGGCCGTTTTTTAACAAATCAGCATCATGCGAGGGCAACGCCCGCGCCCCTCCCCGTTTGTCGTGACAGTAGTCTGCATCTGCGGCACTTCGCCGCTGACTTTGACGAGACAACACATGACTAATTCAAACGCTGCTCAGGTGGATAACCAGCTGAGCCTGATTGAGGACGCGCTGGGCAAATACGCCGCGCCGCTGCCTCAAATCCAGTCCCCTGACCTCATCCGGGAGCAGGCCGTCGATCTGCTCAATCGCGCCGATGTGCTGGAAAGCAACGCAGACGAGCTGCGCACCGAGCTGCAAAACCGCGAGCAGGTCGTGCATGACATTGATCGCCAGCTGGCGACGCTGGTCGGTCTGGTCGAGGAGGGTAAAGCCTGCCTGCGTTCTGGCGAACCGGTTCGCCCTGAGTGCGCCATGGCTCACCCTCTGATCCATGAGGTGGAGAATGAGCTGAGTCTGGCCCGCAATGCCGCCAGCGCCGCCAACGGGCAGCTGCTTGCCGTCACTAACCAGATCGACACGCTGCGCAGCCAGTATGCGCGAATGATTGGACAGGTAGCCTTAGATGCCCGCATGGCTCACGTTCAGGCGCTGCTTGATACCGCGATGCAGCAGGCTGCTGAGCTGGGGCTGGAGCTGGCAAACAATCATCAGTTTTCCGCTGCGATCCGTGTAGATAACCGCCTGGCTATTCTGGGCCGCAATAACGGCATGTTATCCAGCCTGAGAAATTATCAAGGGAGTTCCAGATAATGACTATTAAAGCCGTACTTGCGCAGCTGGCTGCGTTAAACAGCACGATGACCAAGAGCCACGGCGGAAACGATGCCGGGCGTGAGGCAAGACTGAATTTTGAAGACCATAAACTGATTGGCGACTGCTGGCAGGCCAAAGTCTCCGGCGCTCAGATTGAGGAGCTGAAAAAGTCCCTCAAAGCTACCCATGACCTACCCGACGCAGATCGTAAAGCAGCATTCTCAGCCGTTCGCCAGTACCTGCTCAAATCCACCGCTGGCGATGCGCTGGAGCAGGCCATGAGCGGCTCCCCTGTGCAGTTCGCGCCGGATATGACCGTGAAACGCAACATGAGCACCGAGCAAATCCACCTCGCACGGCAGCAGCAGATCAGCGATCAGCAGCTTATCCGTGATTGTGAAGTCGCCGGAGTGGCCACCGGGCAGATCGTAGAGCTGGCGGCACGCCTCGAAGATACTCGCGGCCTGCCGAATAACATCAGACAGCCCGGAATTGATGCTGTGCGCCAGCAATTAACTCAGGCACAACCGAGCCCGGCAGCGCAAGGCATCGACTGGAGCGGGCAGGGTTGGTAATGGAAAGGCCCGTGCTGCTTATCCCTGAGCGCATGATGGCGGATCCAGATGCTGAGCACGTAAGCCAGTTGCGTGCCAGTATCAGGCGAGCTCAGCGGAAACGGGACGGCGAGCGGCAGGAATACGCGCTAAACGCCCCGGATTATCACTGGAGCGCACCGCGCCGCAGATAGCAAAAAGGGCCCGAATATGGGCCCTTGTCTTTTGGCGTACCAGCACGCGCCTACCGATTCCGATTTACCCAGCTTCTCGACTGCTGAAAACTGGCAGTAACTGGCTGCTGCTGAGTTTGCAGGACGTTGCCGCGCTGGTCTTTCACCACGATCTCCATCTGCCCGCCGTTGACGTTGAGCTGGCCCCGGTCGGCGCTGTAGTTAAACGAGTTGCGCAGGGCGTCGTTAATCCCCGCCTCTACAGTGCTGACTGGCAGTCTGGTGTTCTTCGTGTTTTCTTTGCGCAAAACAGCTGCTGTAACCCTCTTTAGCGTCTCCTGATCGCGCAGGTCGAGCTCCTGATCGGGGTCGAATCCTGTCCATTTGCTCGCTTGATCGATGTATAGCGCCGTGTTGTTTTCTTTTGGTGGCGCATAGGTGCTGATAATCTCGCGCAGGGTGCGCTTTCGTCCGCCTTGATACTTCCCGGTGCTGTAGCGCAGCAGTTGCCCCGCAGACGCTGCAATGCCTGCCTGCTGGGATGGGAAGCGCCGCCAGTTTCCGTTAACGTCTTTCAAATTGCCAACGTTTCCGCCAGCCCAGTTTCCTGCGGCACCGCTGCCAGCGGCGGCGGCGGATGGTGAAGAAATATAGTTGCTGTCTAGCGCAGCCTCTCCCGCTGTTTGCGGGCCGTATGCAGCCGCGTGCGCATTCGCATTGCCTTGCTCTACAAAGTTGAGCTGCTGCTGGCGCATGAGCTGCTGCTGGCGTTTCAGTGCCCTGTATCGGTCGCCCTCTGGCCCCATGGTCTGCATACCGACGCCCTTGTCCTGCAAGGTGTTCATTTCCTGCTGGTAGGCATCGAGACGCCAGCCGTATTTGCGGCGGGCCTGCTGCTGCGTATCGAGGCGCATCCCCTTCTCATAATCGCGGCGCAGACTGTCCTCACTGCCCCCGGTCATTTTGACCAGCGCCATACGCATGACATCGAGAGCAGGCAGGGCGCGGCGTGCATAATCCTCAAATTGATTATTAAGTTTCGCTACATTATCGCGGATCTGGGATCCTTCTGTTTTAGCCGGGCCATGCGTTGCGGCAACCTCAGTGAGCACGTCTTTCAGCTTCTGCGGGTCAGCCCCTCGAAGGGCATCGGTAAGGCGCTGGCGTTCGCCAGCATCAAGGCTCCCACGCTTGAGGTACTCATTGCCCATGACCTCCAGCCCTTTGCCACTTTGGATCTGGCCCAGTGCTGCGTAACTGGTTGCGTTTACGCTGTCAGGGTTAATTTTCAGGCGTCTGAGGCGATCAGAAACGCCGCTCATATCTGCGCTGCTCATTTGGTCAATTGCCAGCGCGTCATTGATACCGACGCCAAGGTGGCGAGAGAGCGCCACGACTGAATCAGGGCCGTAACCATAGGCGCGATGGATGCTCTGCCGGGTCATATCGAGAAGAGTCTGATCGCCCTGATAATTGCCGCCGAAACGCTGACCGTACAGCGAATCAGGCCCCAGAGTGCTGCTGATTGTGCCGAAAGCGCCGCCAGACTGGAGAACTTCAAGCGCCATCGGGTTATTGATGCCGTTGCGGAGAGCCATGCGGGCCATAAATGCCCGTGATGGGTCGCCCATCGCGCCACCGCGCTGAAGGTTCGCATTAACGCGGCCCAGCAGGTTGGTGGAGCCCTGCAAATCCATACCGGGGATCCCTGAGCTCATCAGGCCAGCCATTGCACCCGCATAGCCAGGCACATTAGGCGCGGTCAGGCTCATGCGTGCCTGTTGGGTGGCAAAGTCGCTGATTGCCTGCATGGCTTCGCCAGCCTGAGCAAACGCACCTGATTTGCCGATAGCCTCCCCCATGAGCAGGCCCATGCGGCGCAGCTGCTGATCGTTATTTACGACACGGGAGGCGGAGAGCTGTCCGATTGTGCCCGCGACGCTGTTTGGGTCGAGACCGTAGGAACGTGCCAGACCGCCAGATACCAGCATTCCGGTGCCAAGGTTCTGGCCCGGCTGGATGTTAGCGGCGCGGGAATAAGTGGAGGCCAGCGCGATTGCGTCACCGTTGGTCATGCCCAGACGGTTGGCGGTACTCATGACACCACGCTGGAGGCTGGAAAAGCTGACAATTCCGCCCACTTGACGATAGAGCTTATCCAGCCCGATCACGTTGTCCTGCGCCTGTCCGATCTTGTCCGCAATCGCACCAATGATTTTGCCGACGCCGAGAGCTGCGAGACCGCCTACTAAGCCCATGAGCCCTGCACCAGCACCGCCAGAAAGCCCGGCATTCATTGCGCCGCTAATGGTGCCGCCAACCGGGCCAGCGTTGCGTAGCATCGTGCTAAGATGGTTCTGCCATGCCGGAGGCTGGTTATTGTTTTGCGGCCTGCTATGAGGCGCAGGTGAAGGATTTGAGGGGGTAGGTGCTGGCGGCTTAGGTTTCGGCGCTGGCTGGTCGTCAAACTCCACGCCAAGGAATTGCAGCATGTTCTGCATTTTCTTGATGCGCTCAGCCTGATCGCCATACATCTTTTTCCAGTCTGCCATGAGCGGGTTAGTCTGGCCTTGGCCCGTCTTGCCCATGGTTGTTTTGAGCTCAGTCTGGATTTTCAGCAGCTTCTGCATCTGCTTGATGAAGGCGTCCAGATCCTCTTTCGACTTGACGTTAATCGGCTCGAATTTCTGCTTATTGGCCTGCCCTACCTGAGAGGCAAGGACGCGGATCTGGTCGTTGACCATCTGGATCTGTTGTTTAAGGTCAGCAGCGTCAAACTGCGCACTGACCGGGATTTTAATCGCCATGTTATAGCCCTGTTTTGTCATCGTCAGGGCCAGTCTGGCGTCACGACATTTGAGGCGCTCGCATTACGTCAGTGACGCCGCAAGCCGCGCCAGCTGTGGATAACTTTACTAAATCGCACTTGCTCAGGTTTATCATTTTGATTAATCTGTAAAGCAGAAACAGGCTAGTGATAGTCGCGTTTCCAGCACACCGAGCCGAATACGGTGTTAAACGGGGGCGCATTCCCTCCAGAGCATATCGGCATGATGCGAAAGGCGCAGACCAGTGCGGACTCTCCGGGGCAGAAATGCCCGCATCACCGCATAAGTCCTTATGGTTTGCACGGCGTGCCATAGTTCGCCACCACACAAAGCCCCGGCAGACCATCGCCGGGCACCTAACCAACCCTGAGGATCCATGAAACCAATATTTAAAACAGACATTGCCAGCGCACTGAGGATAAGCGTTGCGCATCTCAATCGACTGATAGCGGCGGGCGTCATACCTCCAGCTGTCGGGCGTATTAAGCATGGGCGGCTTTTTTGGTACATGACGCCGGAACTAAAGGCCATCATCCGCCAGCAGCGCCGCCCCGAAAGACAACGTTAAGAGAGAGCCGAAATGACTGGGAAGAATGACTGGCTGTTAATACCTAATTTGCTGGATGAAGCGCTGGCCCGCACGCCTGCACCGTCCTGCGGTGGTGGCTTTGAGATCTGGAAGCGGGACATCACCGGGATCATGTGCTGGCTGCGCTATCTGAGCCGCGACGCTGAGGCCGTGAACGTCTGCACCCGATGGAGTGAGGAGCCCGGCATTACACCCGCCCAGCGTTCGAATAATGCCTCTCTTTTTTCTTCCACCGCCCGCTATGTGCTCAGCCTGCCACCGGACACGGCGAAAGCCTACGCCATCGGCCTGCTGTACCGTGCGCCCGGTCTGGTTGATGACATTCAAACGGGCCGCTTTGGGGCCGAATATCAGCCCACTGCCGAGCAGCTGCGCCAGCAGGAAGCCCAGCGCGAAGCCAGACAGCAGGAATTTGAGGCCCGTCAGCAGGAGCAGGAGCTGGCAACGCAGAAGCAACGCCAGAAAGCCTATGCAGATGCGATGCGCATTTATGGCAAGGGTAACGCCGATCCCGATGCCGTCCGCGCAACCCCGTACTGGCGCGAGAAAGAGAAAGCCGCAGGCTTTCCCCTCCCAGTTCCCGAGGGCATCCGCTGCGGTTCGGTCCGCATGTTCCTGCCTGTCGTCGGCCCGGTCTGGTGGAATAGCGCCTTGATCGTGCCGCTGCATGTCATCAGTGAGTATTTGCAGCTGGGCCATGTGTCCATCGAGCTAATTTGCGGTATAGCTAGCCCGCCAGCCTCCCGCACGGGTGACAAGCGCGGCCTCAAAGGTGGATTGCGTCAGGGCGCTTTCTTCCCGATTAACCTGGACAAAGCCCGCCATAATTTGCCGCTTGTTATCGTTGAGGGGCTCATGACTGGGATCGCCGTTTCGCTCATGACTGGCGGCAAACTCCCGATAATCTGCGCCATGTCCTGCGAGTTTTTCAGCAACGTGATCGACGAGCTCCAGATTGCCTACCCGGTATCACCTTTTTACATCATCGGTGATGTGGGAGCAGGGCACCGCAAGGCCGCAGACCTCGCCACTGAGAAAGGACGCGCTGAGATTTACGCGGTAGACCTTGAGCCATGCCTGCCGGAGCAGGAAGGTGCCGACGCGTTCGATATGCTGGCCCGTCATGGGGTCGATAATGGCATGGTGCTGTTGCGCTCCATGTTCCGCACTGCCCGGCTGGCGCGTGGTGATGCTACTGTCTCCCCGTCATCGTCAGTCAATCCTTAGTACCAAAGCCGCTCTGTGACAGGGGCGGCTTTTTCATTCCTCGAGGAGCCAAAAATGAGTGATCAAATGCCAAGCCCTGAAATGCTGGAGAGCTTGATTTTTAACCATGCCGCAGACACTGCCAGCCTGCTGGTATCGCGTGGCGTGGTCGAGCTGGATCGGCTCTTTGGTGAGGGTTACGCCGCCGCTAATCCGGTTGTGCTTAATCAGTGGGTGGCGGTCGCCAGCACCATGCAGCTGGCGCAGCTGCAAATCAATGCCGCCAATGGGCTGGCCTGTCAAATCGAGCGACTGGGGGCCATGGCTGACGCCATCGAGGCCAGCGCAGCAGCTGCTTACACGGGGAGAATGCAATGAGCGAGCAAACGCAGCAGTTAATCACCGCCGAGCTGTGCAGCATGATCCCCAAGGCGCTGGCGCAGTGGTTCCGTGAGGGTGGCAAATCGGCGGGCCCTGAGGGGCCTGTGATTGCGTTCGGCAAGCGCATCAAGCGCGGCGGAGTGATGACCATTACGGGGTATTCTATCGGGGGTCACAAATGGGCCACCCCGGCATATTACGCCGACGCTGCTCGCATCCTGCGCAAGGATAAGAAGGGGAGAGCCTACCCCAGCCACTGCGAGATTGAGCGTGAGACCTTCACCTGCCAGCTGCTGCGCCAGATCATGAGCCTGACGCCTGCTGCTTATCCGGGCCTCCCTGATACCGCCCCGGAGTGGCAGACCATCAGCGAAACCGAGCAACGCCAGATTATCGAGCTTATCACCCATTACCTGCGTTAACCGGGGGCCTCATGCAGCTGGATTTATTCAGACAGAAAGGCGGCATGGGACTATCTGAGCGGGAAGCCGTCGAGGTGGCCCGCCTACGCTGGCACGCTTTCCGCCGTGCGTTCGTGGGCCCGCCCTGCCCTGAGTTCATCCGAGGGGCCCGCCCTGCTTGTCGCGTCATACCTGCCGCCCCTCCTGTCGTCTTTATCCCTGAGCCTGAGATTGAGCCGGAGCTGGAAACATTGCCGGAGCCATCGCTGGAGCCTGAGAGCGAGGAATGCGACGATCTTGATATACCGGACGCCATTCCGCTGAATACGTCGCATATTCTGGCCTCTGCACGCTATCAGATAGAAGCGGAGCGCCTGCAAAGCATGGGCTGCTATCGTCGCGCCAGCACTCGCTACCAGAAGGCCCTCACACTGGCTCAGCCCGGCAAACGAGCCGACAAACTGCGAGCGATGGTTAACAGGTGCGCACGGCTGGCGGGTAAGTGTGTTCGGGAATAACGCCGCGCATTTCATCGCATTACGTCATGCAGGACGCTGTATTACACAAAAATGGACGCTATCCTGCACCGACACTAACGCCCCGCCAATCGGGGCATAACGCAAGGATTTGTGATGGCAAAGACAATTGAACTTGATAAATGTACCCGCTGCGGCGGTTTAACCGCTTCCGCTGGCTTTTGGGCGGCGATCCCCGGCGAGCAAGTTGGAAGCACCTCGCAGGAGGTATATCTGCCCATTGTTGCGTGGGCTTCGTTAGGCGTGGAGCATCGGGCAGTAATTTCCGGCGAGCATGGTCTGCTTTACTACGCCCCTATCGGATGCGTCACCCTGAGGTTTGACGCGAATATGCTCGACGAGCAGGGGAACGAGTTATGCCTGACTGCGGCGGGCGATATTGGCGGGGCCGTCTATTACGTCCCTATTGCTCGCGCATAACCACGGGGGCCCATTGCGGGCCCTTTTCTTTTGCGGCCCCCGCGCCGTCCCTCCCCGTAAGGGCTGGGAAGGTTGACGAATACGTCAGCAATAGCGTACTATTGTTGTACTGCAAGAGCATTCGCAGGGGGTATCAACCAGTAATTGGCCCTTTGCGCTGGGCAGTCAGGAGGCTGGTCTCCT
>ERZ772969.1945-NODE-1945-length-14149-cov-2.656024_pt1 | contig 14149 bp, 18 predicted proteins | sample MGYA00511676_ERZ772969 | MGnify/ENA primary metagenome ERZ772969 (study PRJEB29015, sample SAMEA2737651) | human gut metagenome | biome: human gut; feature: human-associated habitat; material: faeces | place: China | collected 2012 ... | reverse complement strand
TTTTCCAAAAGGCAGTATTATTCGACAACCAGGTGATGGTAAGAACGGAATGCTTTTTATGGATCAAGGCAGTGCCAAGATTTACAATCTCAACGAAGACGGTAAAGAGACCGTATTAGGTGTGCTGAATCAAGGTGATGCTAATGGACAGCAGAATCTTTTTCAAGAACATGCCCAGGAAAACTTTGTGCAGGCTTTACAAGATACTTATGTTTGTTCTATTGAGCGTCGTGATTTTCAAAAGTTATTGAAAAAGACGCCAGATTTAGCATTGAATTTGCTTAATAATTTTGGCGAGCAGCTGGTTACAATCGAAACTAACTCTATTCGGCGCAATTCAATGGATGCTCAGGAACGCTTAATGGCCTATTTGCAAGACTTAGCTCAAAAACAGGGGAGTAAAAATGTGGAATTAAAGTTAAAAAAGAAAGACTTAGCATCATATTTGGGTATTACTGCTGAAACTTTAAGTCGCAAATTGAAAAATTTACAAAAAGAAAACCGGATTAAAATATCCGGTCGGAGAATTATTTTACTTTGAAACTTGAGCTGTTTCACCAGCAATTTTTGTTTTATTCAATAAAAGTGAACTAGTTACAACAGAAACAGAAGAGAAGGCCATAGCTAAGCCTGCAAGTTCAGGACTAAGCTGCACGCCAAAGGCCATGAATAAACCTGCAGCAATGGGAATGCCGATCGTGTTGTAAATCAGAGCCCAGAAGAGGTTTAATTTAATTCTGTTAAAGGTCTTCTTAGAAATCTCAAGCGCTCTAACTACGCCCATTAAGTCATTCTGTACAAGGACGATACCGCCAGATTCAATAGCAATATCGGTACCTGATCCCATAGCAATTCCGACATCAGCTGTAGACAATGCAGGTGCGTCGTTAATCCCGTCACCAACAAAGGCTACTTTATTGCCTTCATCCTGCAATTTCTTAATCTCAGCGGCTTTTTCAGTTGGTAAAACACCGGCGATTACTTGGTCGATTCCGACTTCACGGCCAATAGCTTCAGCAACATTTTGATTGTCACCGGTAAGCATCACCGTCTTTAAACCACGCTTTTTAAGTTCCGCAATTGCTTGCTTAGAACTTGCTTTAGGTACATCTTGAATGGCAATTAAGCCAATGATATCATTGCCTAGGCCAACATAGACTACAGTTTTTGCTTCTTTTTGAAGTTGGAGAGCCTGATCTTTCATTTCCTGGGAAATAGAAATATCTTCTAATAAACGATCGCTACCAACAAAAGCTTCTTGATTGCCATAGTTTGCCTTAACTCCGCGGCCTTCAATAGCTGCAAAGTTTTGTATAGACTTAATTTCAGTCTTTGCTTCTTTAGCAGCTTTAACTACAGCGGTTGCTAGTGGGTGCTCAGAATTTTCTTCCAAACTAGCTGCAATAGTTAAGACCTTGTTTTTATCACCTACAACATTAGTAACTTGTGGCTTACCAACGGTAATTGTACCAGTCTTATCAAACACAATGGTATCAATGTCGCTAACTTCTTCAAGAACTTCACCGTTCTTGATTAAAACGCCCATTTTAGCGCTACGGGCAGTACCAACCATTAAAGCAGTTGGTGTCGCTAAACCTAGTGCACATGGACAAGCAATTACGACTACTGAAACGGCGAAGAGCATAGCATTAACCAATGTTGCGCCTAAGAAAACATACCAAATTACGAAGGTAATAATTGCAATAATTAAAACGACTGGGACAAAGATATTAGATATTTTATCAGTTAGGTTTTGAATCGGCGCATGGCTGGTTTGAGCTTTTTTAACTAAATCAACAATCTGCGAAAGCATCGTGTCACTACCGACCTTAGTTGCTTTGAAGGTAAAAGTCCCATTAGTATTGATGGTTGAACCAACGACATCGTCGCCTTTTTTCTTAGTAACTGGCATACTTTCACCCGTAACCATTGATTCATCAAGCGTCGATGAACCGTCAACAATCACGCCATCTACAGGGACCTTTTCACCAGGCTTAACGCGAATGATGTCACCAACTTTAACTTGATCTAGTGGCAACTTAATGAATTTGCCATCACGTTCAACTTCAGCATCTTTAGCTTGCAGATCAATTAGTTTAGCTAAAGCATTCGAGGCATTATTGTGCATCTTTTCTTCCATTGCATCCCCGAGCAAAACGAAGACGGTGACGAAAGCAGCACTTTCAAAGTAGACTTCACGTCCAGTAAACATAGCAAAGATACTGTAAAAGTAAGCTACAGAAGTACCGACGGCTACTAATGTGTTCATATTAGCGTTATGGTGTTTAAAAGCGGCCCAAGCACTGCTCCAGTAAGGGGCAGCGGAAATCGCCATAATGATTGTAGTCGTGATAAAAGCGATCCAATTATAGCCTGGCATCATCCAGTGAAAGGGCATGGCGAACATCTGGATTAGCATTGGAATAGCTAGAATAAATGAGATCCAGAAGCGCTTAATGTTTGAAAGTTTCATTATTTAACAACAACCTTTCCGCGGAACATATCCATTCCACAAGCGTAGGTGTAAGTACCTGGCTTGTCAGTTGGAATGTCAATCGTAACTTCTTTTTTACCATCTAATTTTTGGTCAAAATTTAAATCTTTAGAGACTACTTCATTCATGCAGCCCATATTATCTGATGGAATAAACTTTAATTGAGCTGGTTTACCTTGCTTGAAAGTAACTGTGTTTGGTTTATAACCATGATTTTCTGCATTAACAACAACTTTTTTAGTTTGATTCTTTGAAAAAATACTCATTTTGTAAACTCCTTATTTAACAATGACTTTACCGTGGAACATATCCATCCCGCAGGCAAAATTATATGTACCTTTCTTATCAGTCGGAATATCAACTGTAGTAACTTTTTGCTTAGTTAAATCTTTGTCAACGCCAAGTTGTTCAAAGACGACATGAGATAAACATGCGGTTGAGTCCTGCATGTCGAAGTTCACTTTGGCGGGAACGCCTTGCTTTAAAACAATCGTTGAAGGGGAGTAACCACCTTTAACAACGATATCTGCTTCTTGCGAGCCTTGACCTACATTAGCGGTCCCAACGGCTTCTGTATGTTTACCAAAGAACCACCAGAGGATAAAACCAATTAGTAGGATGGCTACAACTAATGTAATAATTTGTGAAATTCCCATTTTATTTTCCTTCCTTTAGCACAGATGCTCTTTCCCTGGTAGACAGTTGCATGGCACCATTTCAGGAGCAGTCTTTTCTTTTTGATTAATGACCTGCTTCATTTTTGCTAAATCACTTTTAGAAATAGGAGAATCTGCCAGGAGTTGCAAGATTACCTCTCCTTTATGCATATTGCACATCCGATCTAACAATTCTTGTGCTGCTTCAGTCATTACTTGCGCCTGATTAACTTTAGCCGAGTAAACGAAATGACGACCTTCCTTAGTAGTATTCAATAAGTTTTTATTAACTAAGCGACGCAATAGGGTTTTAATTGTTGATTCAGACCAATCTTTCTTAGCTTGAAGTTCTTGAATTATTTTAGTAGAGCTCACGGGTTCTATCGTCCAGATAATTCGCATGATTTCCCACTCACTGTCAGAAATTGTGCTCTCTTTTTCTTGCAGTTTAACCATTTTTCCCTCCTATCGTTTACATATGTAACTATACCGCTTAAATTTACGGTTGTAAACGATAAAGCAACAAAAAAAGCATGTTTTCATCCATGCTTCTCATTTTAGAATCGTAATTATTAATTGTTTACTTTAATGTCGCCATCATCGCTATTTGCAATTAAGACATTTTTACTATGCAAGTTGTGTTGGTAAGAGCCACCATCATCATTGTTATAATTATGACGATGATAGATAACATCTCCATCGTCGGAATTCAGATCTACGCCTGAAGCATCACATTTTTTGATTGAAATATCTCCATCACTAGATGTCGCTTTGAATCCGGCAAGTGAACGTAAATCCTTAATTTGTATATCACCATCATCGGAACTAACAGAACCATTTGTCACATTAAAGTAGTCAGCGTTGATGTCTCCGTCATCACTATGGAAGGCTAGCTTTTTGGTTTTCACTTGCCCGTAACAAGTAATATCGCCATCATCGGTATTAATCTTGATTTTAGCTAATTGCTTTTTAGGTAGATAGATAGTCAAATAGTTATTTTCGTTGCTGTTAATATTAATTAAAACATGGTGGTGATCACGAATAATTAATTTCCCATTTCTAACTTTAACTATGGGCATTATTTTTTTACCACCATGATAGATGACCTTAGGATGATCACTTACTTGTAAATTGAAGTCTAATAAACTTACATCGGCATCAATCTCATTGAAATTTTGTTGAGTCATGTTTTTCTTGATTGTAGGTCCGATATTAGTGTAATGATGTGGGATAAATTGACAGCCAGATAAACTAACTAATATTGTGAATAATAAGGTAATTAAGAAGATTTGTTTTTTCATTTTTTAACTCCTACGAAAAAGCTTCAATAATTTCAGAAATAGCATCACCGATTAATGGTAAAAGAATAAGAATGATCCACCAATATTTTGCTAAAAAATCCCAAAAATTAAGATGGGTAGAGGGCGATTTTTCCAGAACGACTTTTTGAACATTTTTGTCTTTACCTAAGATCAACTTATCTAGAGAGATGTCAAATAATTCACTCATAGTTACTAAACGGTCAATATCTGGTAAAGAACCACCTTTTTCCCATTTAGAAACTGATTGACGAGAAACATTTAACTTTTGTGCAAGATTATCTTGAGTTAGCTTAGCATTTTCGCGGTAACTCTTAATGCGTTGACCAATTGCTTGAATATCTATCATTCATTTTCACTCCTCGTTTGAAAATTTATAGTTTAATATTGGCTTTTTTAGCTAAAAATGTCGAGCAAATCTTGGCTGAATCTTGTCAAATGGTGTTTGCTTTTTGTCAACTTAGGCTATTTTTTTGGGGTGAAAAAGGAAGTTAATGAATAAATAAGCTAATTGTGAGCAAGACAATTAAAATCCAAACTGCATCAATAAGATAAACTAAGATCTTAAGCCAGATCTTATTATATAATTGGCCGGTCTGAAATAGAAAATATAAAGTTAATCCTGCTAAAATAATTCCGATGATGGTGGCAGATGTATTGTGTCCGTTTAAGTAGAAAAATATTTCGGTAATAGCAGATAGTAGTAAAGTTCCAGTGATCCAAAATGATTTTTTGTTTAATTTCATGATTATACCTCTCGTGTGTTTCATGTGAAACTAGCTATATTATTATAAAGAAAAAACTCATTCTTAATTAAAAGAATGAGTCGTAATAGCATGTTATAAATTCGTCACCAAGAAGAAGATGACAAACACCACAAACAAGATATACATCATTGGACTAACTTCTTTGTAACGCTTGGAAGCAATCATTGTGATTGGATATGCAATCAAGCCTAATGCCAAACCATCTGAAATACTGTAGGTTAATGGCATCCCTACAACAGTAAGGAAGGCAGGAAAAGCAATTTCAAACTTCTCCCAATCGATTTTCTTTAAGTTGCTGGCCATCAGTACACCAACGATAATTAAAGCAGGAGCCGTTACAGTAGTTGGAATTACTTGTAACAATGGGCTGAAAATCATACTGATAATGAAGAAGATCCCTACAAAAATTGCGGTAAGCCCTGTTCGACCACCCATAGCAATTCCGGCACTTGATTCAACAGAAGTTCCAAGTGGGGCAGTACCAAAGACGGCACCTTCAACCATGGCAGTTGAGTCGGCTAAAAAGGCGCGACCGATCCGTGGAATCTTGCCATCCTTATCAACCATGCCAGCTTGTTCAGTCATCCCAATTAAAGTACCGGCAGTATCAAAGAAAGTAACCAGCAGGAAGGTTAGTACAACCATCCATAGTTGGGCTGTATTAATATCTTTAATATGGAAGACAGCTTGACCAAAAGTTGGCGCAATACTTGGTGCACCAGAGATAATACTGTGTGGCAATGGAATTTGACCAATAATCATACCAAAGATTGCAGTAACAATCATACCGATAAAAATAGAGCCAGGTACATTTAATGCCATTAATACAACAGTTAAAATTAAACCGAATAATGTGATCCAAACTGCTGGGGTGCTAAATTTTCCTAAAGTAACTAAGGTTGAGTCACTGTTAACAATTAATTGACCATTTTTTAAACCGATAAAAGCGATGAATAACCCAATTCCTGCTGAAATAGCATACTTCATATCTTGTGGAATGGCATTAACCACTAATTCGCGTAATTTAAAGACAGTAATTAAAATGAATAAAACTGAAGCAACAAGGACTGCAGCCAAAGCTGTTTCCCAAGAAATATGCATCCCAACACATACGTTATAAGCGAAAAAGGCACCGCTACCTAAGGTTGGAGCTAAGGCAATCGGATAATTAGCAATAAAACCCATTAAAAAACACCCAACTGCTGTGGCAAGAGCTGTTACAGTAAAAGCGGCACCTTTAGGGATACCAGCTGCGTGCAAAATGTTTGGGTTAACGAATAAGATGTAGGAGAGACTGACAAAAGTGGTTAAAGCAGCGATTAACTCACGTTTAACAGTGGTATGAGCATCTTGTAAATGAAAGACTTTTTCCAATGTCTGCATTTAAAAATTCCTCCGTAACTATTAACTTTTAAAGAAACTAATTGTATCTAGTTTAGCACAGATGTTGAGGAAGAGAGCTCAATTTTAATATTTCCTGGGAAATATCGGTTAAAGTATAATAATTAGTAGAAAATTCTTTAGAAGGTAAAAATAATGAGCAAACCTAAGATAATATTTTTTGATATAGATGGTACTTTAATTGAAAAGAAAAAATCAATTACACCTAAAATGCTAGAGACACTGCATGCTTTACAAGACAACGGCATTATGATTTGTATTGCATCAGGCAGACCACCAGTGCAACTGCCTAAGTTGGGTGTAGATTTTGATGCATATTTAACTTTTAATGGTTCTTACTGCTATAACGATCAAGACATTGTTTTTGATAATCCGTTAAGGCAAGGAGATGTCTTGCAGATGATTCAAAATGCTCAGAAAATAAATCGGCCGTTAGCTGTAGCTACCAAAACACGGATTGCAGCTAATGGTGTTGATGAGGATTTAAAGGAATACTTTGCTATTGGTGGAACGGATTTGAAAGTGGCGCCAGATTTTGATGTGGTTGTCGATCAGGATACGGTTTATCAAATAATGGTAGGCTGTCGTGAAAAAGATTATGACGGACTTGTAGCTAATACGCAAAATGCTAAGGTAACAGCTTGGTGGGATAGAGCAGCAGATATTATTCCAGCTACTGGTAGTAAGGGTGTAGCAATTGAAAAAGTGTTAGATTATTATCAAATCCCTGTGAGCGAAGCAATAGCCTTTGGTGATGGCGGCAACGATATTGAAATGTTAAAGACTGTTGGTCACGGCGTTGCAATGGGGAACGCAACAGACGATGTGAAGGAAATTGCTGATGACATCTGTGGCAGCGTGCAAGATGACGGAATTTTTACTTATTGTAAAAAACATAATTTAATTTAAAAATAGGATCGACATGAGTTAGTCGATCCTATTTTGATCAGTTTTTAGAGCTTAATAACCAATCTTTAATATTGATTATTGGAATACCGGAAATCATTTCTTCATTTTCATATCGGCCAGTGATGACTATTTTTTTGTAGTTATTTGGAATTTGAAGTAAATTATCAGTTTCTCTAGTAGAATTTTCTGGAAGCTGGTAGGTTACTTGAATATATTGTTTATCATTTACCTTGGAAACGATGAAATCAATTTCTTTATTATCTAATTTACCAATTTGAACTGTGTAGCCCCGGCGAAGTAATTCGACATAAACTATATTTTCTAAAACACTACCGCGGTCATTATTTCTTTCTCCTAAAGCTTGGGTACGCAAACCAGTATCTACAATGTAATACTTACCTTGAGTAGAAAGAATCTTTCTCCCTCTAATATCATACCGACTAGATTTATAAAAAAGATATGCTTCTTCAAAATATTTAAGGTAACGCTGCACAGCGTTATAAGAGATATCAAAATTTGCTGATTTTAGTGTATTTACAATCTTGTTCGGATTAATTAATTGACCAATCGAATCTGCTAGATATTTAGCTACTAATGCAACTAATTCTGGTTCTCTTAATCCATTTTTGTAGCCGATATCATTGACAATAATGGTATTGTAAATTCCAGAAAGAATAGTTTGTTTTAATTCTTCTTTTGCTAACACTACCGCGGGGAAACCACCATATTTAATGTATTCATCATATAAGTTATCAATCTGACGCTCTGATGGTTCAGAAATATGTTTAAAATCTAGCATTTCTTTAAAAGAAAGAGGATAAACATGTATTTCTACATATCTTCCTGATAGTAAGGTTGCTAATTCTCCACTTAATAGATTGGAATTACTGCCAGTAATTGTGATATCAAGTAGAGGATTAAGTCGAAGGCTATTTACTACTTTTTGCCAATCTGATACATATTGGATTTCATCAAGTAGAATGTACATTCTTTGGTCACTAATAATTCGTTCTTTTAAGTATGAATAAAGCTTTTTAGGTTCATAAAGATCTATATTATCAAAGTCTTCAAAAGAAATATAAATGATTTGATGTTCATTTATGTTGTGTTTGAGTAAATATTCACGATAAAGCATTAAAATATAAGATTTGCCTGATCTTCGTACTCCCGTCAGTACTTTGATGAATTCTGTATTTTGAAATTGAAGTAATTGATTTAAATACTGTGGGCGGTTAATTAAATTTAACTGCATATTATTTCCTTCATAAAGTAAATTTTTAGCAATTTTCATATTATTTCCTTTATAAAGTAAATTATAGCAAAAATTTCATATTATTTCCTTTATAAAGCAAAAAAACAGAAAATATATCTGCTTTTTATTATTTATTCATTTTTTCACGATATTCGCTAATGCTCATGCCTTTCTAGATACTGAAGGCACGTAAGAACGAATTAAATTCCTGATAGCCTAGAAGGTAAGCAATATCGCTAGTTGTCATATCGGTGTTTTGTAAATAATTTAGCGCTAAAACTTCTCGGGTGGAGTTCAGTTGTTTTTGAAAAGTAGTGTTTTCGCTACTCAACTTTCTCTGTAAAGTCTGTTTAGAATAACCTAACTTTTTAGCTACATCGTCAATTGTAAATTCACCATTAGGAAGTAATTCGGTCAATATGCTACGTACTCTAGCACTAGTTGAATCATCAACGGATAATTCAGATAAGCGTTTAGTTAATTCAGGCTTGAAATAATCCCACATTGCTTAGTTATAACTAATAAAATTGACCTGCAAGTCTTTTTTGGCAAAAGTGATGGTGTTGCGTTTACCCGATTCGATTTTGCAGCCAAAGAAGTTAATGACCTGCTCATCATTGACGGGGGATGTCATTGTAATCTTAAGAGGAGAGATAGCTTCTTTGGTCGTCTTGCGTAAAAGGCCTACTAAAAAAGCAAATTCTGATAAAACTAGAAAAGAAGGTAGGGAATATTGCTGATTACTTGAAGGTGATAGAGAGCTGCCTGCTATCTTCATCAAGTTTAAAAGATAATGGGCCAATTAGCTTCTTATATTTGGCTAGACGCTTAATAAAAATAGTGCCGTTACGGCTACTATATGCCGCAAAAATTGGTGGAGAAAAAGATTCAATTTGATTTGTAGTTGCAATTTCAATTGGAGTGAATGGGTCACTAATTTGGTCACCGATAGCCGCCATAAAGTTGTAGTATTGTTGTTCAGTTCACTCATTGAGGGATGGAGCTTTTTGAAGCAATCTTCGGAAATATTCTCCTTTTTGAGTGCTTCTTCAACATTGAATTTATAGTGAGAGAGTAGGTCTTCATAGCGAACATCTAAAATAAAGTGATTCATTCAAATACCATCCTTTTGATCCATATTATAAGATAAGTTGATTACTTTCTACTACCTTGTTCTTGTATCTTATAAACATTGTTCATGAGCATCTTCTTAGGTAACATTGGTGCCAATTTCATGAATGGTTTTTGGGCTGCAGTTAAACCAGCGGTAATGTTAAGCTTGCCTTCAATCATTTCTTCATACCCAGCTTTTGCAACACCTTCTGGACTAACCGCATGGGCGAATAATTGAGTTGAACTCAAATCACCACGACTGATAAAACCGGTTTGCATAGCGCTAGGCATTAAGCAGCTTACCGTAACGCCTGTGCCTTGTACTTCACGCCATAACGCATTTGACCAGCTTGTAACGTATGCTTTAGTAGTGTAGTAAACGGCTTGAAGTGGGCCAGGCATAACGGCCGCGTTTTACGAAGTCAGGTAAAAATAATTTAGTTAAACGAGTAGGCGTTTCAATGTTAACGGCGATCATGGACATGTCTTGTTCCATACTTCTTTTAATGAATTCGCCTTGACCACCAAAGCCAGCATTGTTGATTAAGTAGTCAATAGTCCAACCGTTCTTTTTGCAAGTATCATAGATCTTTTGCGCAGCATCTGGTTGTGAGAGATCAACATCGATAATATGCGCCGTTACGTTGTACTTTCTACGGGCTTCTTTTTGTTGATCGGCTAATTTCTTAGCATTGCGACCAACTAGAATTAGGTCACCCCCGTGTGAAGCATGAATGTTAACGAATTGGGTACCAAGCCCACCGTATGAACCAGTAATTAAAGCTGTTTTTCCTTCTTGAGTTGTCATAATTTTTCCTCCTAAATAAATATTTCTTAACTTGATTTTTTGAAAATAGTATAGCGGCAATTTAGAAGAATCCGAATATCATAAAGCGTCAAATGATTATCAAAAGATGCCATTTGGATAAATAAAAACACAATCTCATATTTGAGATTGTGTTTAGGAACTAAAACATATAGCTTAATTCTTAGTTTGAATTTTCGTCAATAAAATCTTTTAATTTGCGTAAATCTGCTATTGAGAAATGGCCTCGGTATTTTTCGATATTTAAATCACTAATAGTAACTATTAAATAATTTTTAGTATCAATGTATGATGGTTTATCTAAATTATATTTTTTCCAGTCAAAAATGGGAAAGTAATGCTTTCGGATATTTTCACTTTTTTCTTTATATTTTGAAGTGATTTTTAGCAGCCAAGCTTTACTGTTTAGTAATTTAATTATTAATACAGGCCTATTTTTTCCTCCAGGCTTATCAATGTAAGCAACATAAATATCTACAATATCATTAGTCCTCATCTAGCCAATCCTCAATTTCCTTTTTGGTTTTAGCTTCTTTGTGGGGGATTTTTGAGATGCTTTGAATTAATTCTCTTGAGGCTTTTTGTTCAGGAGTTTCTTTTAATTCAAATGGGATACCACCAGTTGCCACAACTTTCTTTAAGAACACATTTATTGCGGTAGTGGTATTGAGCCCTATATCTTGAAAAATTCCTTCTGCTTGAAGTGCTAGTGAGGAGTCAACATTAGCTTGAATTTTTTTATATGATTTCATTTTAGTCACAGCCTTTCTTTGATTATTATATCATCTAATAGAATCTGCTGTCATCATCTATACTATTAACAGACATCTTTTTAGAATAAAAACCAAGTAGACATGCTACTTGGTTAGATGGGGGTATCTATTAATGTAAAAGTAAGATAGGGGTTTATAAGATAGAATTATTTTACATTTAGCACAACGAAGTAGATTACGAAAACAATAAACAAAATCCACATCATTGGCGTGATTTCTTTGAAACGCTTGGCTGCGATCATTGATACAGGGTAAACGATGATACCCCAGCCAAGTCCGTCTGAAATAGAGTATGTAAGAGGCATTCCCAATGCGATTAAGAAACATGGGATGGCAATTTCAAGATTAGTCCAGTGAACGTGTGCCAAGTTTTCGGCCATTAATACCCCAACAATAATTAAAGCTGGTGCCGTAACTTGGGTAGTGAAAACACTCAAAATTGGACTGAAGATAGTTGAAATAAGGAAGAAAATACCAACCCAAACGGCAGTTAAACCGGTACGACCACCAACAGCGATACCGGCACTTGATTCAACAAAGGCACCGACAGGTGAGGTACCAAGAACAGAACCGACCAACATACCACTGGAATCAGCTGCTAGAGCTTCACCAGCACGTGGCATCTTGTTGTCCTTCATCAGACCTGCTTGTTGAACCAAACCAATTAAGGTACCAGTGGTATCAAAGAAAGTAACAAGTAAGAATGTAAAGACAACGATCCACATTTGAACGGTATTAATATCGCCAATATGGAATACTGCTTGCCCAAAAGTTGGAGCAATGCTTGGAACTGAAGAGATAACACCCTTAGGCATTGGAATTTGACCAGTCACTATGCCAAAAACAGCAGCGGCGATCATTCCGATGAAGATGGCACCTGGAACTCTGGCAATCATTAAGAAAATAGTAATGATTAAACCAAAGATAGTGATCCAAACAGTAGGGTTGTTGAGACTACCAATAGTAACTAAGGTAGAATCACTGTTTTGAATCAACTTACCACCTTGCAAACCGATAAAGGCGATGAATAAGCCGATACCTGCGGAAATAGCATATTTAATATCGGCAGGGATGGCATCAATGATCATTTCACGTACCTTAAAGACAGTTAACAAAATGAACAGAATTGATGCAACGAAAACAGCTGCTAAAGCAGTTTGCCACTTAACCTTCATGCCTAAACAAACAGTATAGGTAAAGAAGGCGTTTAAGCCCAAAGTTGGTGCGGAAGCAATTGGGTAGTTAGCGATAAGCCCCATTACGATACAGGTAAAGGCAGCCGACAATGCAGTAACGGTGAATAGAGCACCTTTATCCATACCGCTGGCACCTAGGACGTTTGGGTTAACGAACAGAATGTATGACATACTTACAAAAGTAGTAAGACCAGCCAATAATTCTGTTTTAAAAGAGGTATTGTTCTCTTTTAGATGAAAAAACTTACTGATAGAATTCATTTATTCCTCCATAGTCTGTATAATATGAACATTCAATTAGAATTATACTTAAATAGTTAATAATTTCAATAGAATAAGACGACTTTATTCGATTTTGATAATGAATACGCTTTATTTTGAAAAACTCTTGACCTTTACCTTGCGTAAAACCGTATATTTGAATTAGAAAGCAGGTGAAAAGTAATGTCAGAAAGATATGGAATTGGTGAAGTTGCTAAAAAATTGCAAGTAAGTACGCGTGCATTACGTTTTTATGATCAAAAAGGGCTACTTAAACCAACTAAGGCAGAAAATGGCTATCGCTTTTATAACGAGGATCAAGTGCAGCAATTACAGGTGATTATTTATTTAAAAGAATTAGGCTTTTCTCTAGCTAAGATAAAAACATTATTGCAGGCTGACCATGCGCAAGAATCGTTGGCTTTATTGGTGAATGCGCAATTGCAGAGTAATAATGAAGAAATAGAAAAGTTTCAGACACAACAGAAGCAACTTCATGATTTGCAAAAAATACTAACCAAACAAAGTAATTTAGAATTAACTGACCTTACGAAGATGATGACTAATGAGACTATTTTAAAGAAGTTCAGAAGAAGAATGTTGGTTTATGGTTTATTGTTAGATGCAATTGAGATTATAGGGATTATTTTAGCTTTCTATTTTGGCAAGCGGGGAAATGATATTGGTGTAATTGCTTCAGTTGGAATAATGTTACTCGTTGTTGTATTTGGTGCATTTAAGCTAAGTCTAAACTATTACAAGGCAGTAGCGTATGTGTGTCCGCATTGTGGTCATACTTTTGTTCCATCGTTTAGAACGTTCATATTTGCTGCACATACGCCCAAGATGAGAAGACTGCGCTGCCCCGATTGTCATGAAAAGTCCTATTGTTTGGAAGTAGGGCGGTAATATTTCCTGGGGAATGAAAAAAAGATTGTCGTTTGAGGCAATCTTTTTTGGTTAATGTCTAATTTTATTGATAATTAAGCCTAGGCAATAGGTAATTAGTATGCCAGCAATCAATGTGATTAAGCCAGAGATAAAAGTTACTTGATTATTATGATATTGCACTGCAATTTTCCCAGAAACTATACCAATAACATTAAAGTAGGTGGTAGGTAACCACCTACTTTTTTTTGAAATTTACTTAGCTAATGCAGCTGCCTGAGCTTCTGCAAATGC
>ERZ772969.1918-NODE-1918-length-14281-cov-2.766062_pt1 | contig 14281 bp, 15 predicted proteins | sample MGYA00511676_ERZ772969 | MGnify/ENA primary metagenome ERZ772969 (study PRJEB29015, sample SAMEA2737651) | human gut metagenome | biome: human gut; feature: human-associated habitat; material: faeces | place: China | collected 2012 ... | reverse complement strand
TGAATAATTGTAGTCATTAGGATTAATGCTGTTAAAGTTTTTGACGTGGATTAAGTGAATAATCGAATACAAAATTAGTAGGGCTAAATATAGAATTAACCACTTGTCTTGCCCTAATTTTTGCCAATTTTGCTTTTGACTGAAAAACATACAGAAAATCACAAAAACAGCTAAAATTCGGATAATCGTAGGTAGAGTAAATGGTAAAACTTCCGCTAATTTACCGTTGTAGAACCAATAAAGGTCTAAAAAGGGCTGGATTAAAATAAACCAAAATAAAACAGTTCGCGTTTTTTCTTTCATAAAATATTTCCTCTCGTATCGATGTCCTAATTTTAGGCAAAAAAATAGCTCGCGTAAACATTGCGCGGGCTATTTTTGTCAAATTTTACTTCTTGTCTGCTTCTTTTTTATCGTCGTTCTTCTTGGCAATTTTTTCAATCTTAACTTCATTAGTTGAAGCAGTCTTGCTGTTCTTGGCAGCGCGAGCAGTCTTTAAATTCTTGAAGTTAACTACGATCTTATTGTTCAAGTCGCTGATAGCAGTGGTGTCAACGGGATCGTATGAAGTAATTGCAAGCAATGCGGAATTTTCGTAGATCTTTTCAACTTTGCCTTGGAATGGCTTCTTAAGTTCTTCTTCTGACTTGGCACCAACGATCGCACCAACTTTTACGTCTGCTTTTTTCATTATGTGTATCTTCCTTCCGAGAAAAAGTCTTAGTCTTTTATAACACAAGAATGCTATTATAAAAAAGCAACATTTTCAAGTGGGGAGAATCAGGTTTTGAAAAAAATAATTCTTATTGCAGGACCTAGTGGTGCTGGCAAGACGACTGTTTCAGAATATTTAACTGAAAAATATGGTATTCCACGCGTATTAACGCATACCACGCGGCCGATGCGATCAGGCGAAAAACAAGATGTGTCATATCATTTTGAAACAGACGAAACTTTTGCACAGCTGCACTTTTTTGAGCATATTAAGTACGGCTCTTATCAATATGGCTCAAGTCGAGAAGCTTTGAATCTGGCCTGGCAAAAAAGTGATCTGGTTTCATTAATTGTCGATATCAAGGGCATTTATTCCTACATTAAACAGCTAGGTGACAAGGCTTATTTTCTTTATGTTACAACTTCTACTAAAGAAGAGTTAAAACAGCGCCTTTTAAAGCGGGGCGATGATCCAGCCAAGATTAAAGAAAGACTTAGCGGCAGTGAATTAAATGCTTTACCTGAAGATTTGAAGCAATACGCTCATATCTTAGTTAACGACAATTTAACAGAAACTAAAAACGCGCTCGATGCCCTTGTAGCAAAGCTTCGCTAGCATTTTGCTTCTCCTTTTTTTACATAAAATCTGTTTTTTTAACATGTTTCTTAACGCGATGGTAGCTCTTTTGAAACATTCGTGTAACATTCAGTCGGTATTATATAAACCGTCAACTGATTTAAGAAATCAAAAACAAATTTAGTAATTTTTAGAGGAGACAATTAATTTTGAATTTTAGACGTACTTTAGTAAAATACACCGCAGCTTTATCAGTATTCTTTGCCGGTATTTCAATGATCAATGTTCCAGCTGTTCACGCTGATGATGTTTCAAGCACTACTATCAATACTAACAACTCAATTTCAGATCTTGAAACTACCAATCCTGATTCAAGTTCAGTTAAGAAGGAATCAGCTACTACTAAGGAGCGTAATGCGGTTGTTAAGCTTGTTAAGAAGCAAATCGGCAAGCCTTACATCTGGGGTGCTGCAGGTCCTAGCGGTTTTGACTGCTCAGGTTTAACTAGCTACGTTTACAAGAATGCAATTAACAAAATTTTGCCAAGAACTACTTACTCACAAATTACCCTTGGTAAGAACGTTCCAGTATCAACTAAGAAGCTTAAGAAGGGTGACTTATTATTCTGGGGTAACTACCATGTAGGTATCTACGTAGGTAACGGCAAGTTTGTTCACGCTCCAGCTCCTGGTCAAAATGTTAAGCAACAAACCTTAGCTTCATTTTACCCATCATCAGCTAAGCGTGTAATCGACTAATTGCGTTAGTCTTCCTAAAAATAAAAGATCTAATTAAGATAGTTAGGGAAATCTCCCTAGCTATTTTTCTTTTTGACGGAAACGTAATATTTATTAAATCAGTATTACTTTTGTAACACTACTGTAACATTAGGACATTATTATAGATTTTGTTAAATACGTTAAAGAAATTTAAAGATTTTTCGATGAATTAATATTTTCGTTACCAGCTTAAGTAATAAATTCTAAGAATGCTTATATATATAGTGAAAACATATAGGAGAATTTGATGAATATTAAGAGCAATTTCGTAAAAGTTACCGCAGCTGCTGCATTAACTCTGACCGGTGTAGCTGCAGTAAATGTCATCAAGCCAGATTCAACTAATGCTACTGTTCAAGCCGCTACTACTAAGGTAAAGATTAACTACGTTGCAGGTTACGGAATTAATATCTGGGACAACTACAATGGTGGCCACTTTACTGGTCAACGTGCTCAACATGGTACTACTTGGAACGTCTTTGATACTAAGACTGATAAGAAGGGGCGCACATGGTACCAAATCGGTCAAAATCAATGGATTTTGGCTCAATATACTGTCGATGCTGATTCTAATAAGGCTCAGACAGTTGTGAAGAAGACCAAGAAGGCAGTTCAAGCAACGGGTGATGCTTCTGCTGTTATTACTTTAGCTTCTACTCAATTGGGCAAGCCTTATGTTTGGGGCGGCACAGGAGCTAGTGGCTTTGATTGTTCTGGCTTAGTTCAATACGTTTACTCTAACGCTGCAGGCGTGAAACTTGGTAGAACCACATATGACCAAGTTAAGAAAGGAACGAGCGTTTCAATGAACAAGCTTCAACCAGGTGATTTGCTTTTCTGGGGTAGTGCAAGTGCTCCATATCACGTAGGTATCTATGTTGGTAACAACCAATACATCCACGCTGCTACACCAGGTCAAGGCGTAATCAAGCAAACTTTGAGTTCATACTTCTACCCAAGTGTTGCTAAGCGTGTTTTAAACTAAATAAAATAACGACTAATTAAGGCGGATTACATGGTAATTCGTCTTTTTTGTAACATTGTAATGTTCTAATTTGATTCTTGTCGTGGGACATGCAATAATAAAGGCGTTAAGTATTAAGAGTGGGCAGTTAGTGAAAATATTCACAGCTTTCGCTACCAAGGGGATTAATTATGAAACATAAATTTTTTAAGGTAGGAGCAGCTGCAGCACTTACTGTTACAGGTGTTTCTGCAATCACGTCGATGAAAACTGTTCGTGCAGCTAATTTTACTGCAATTAAGCAAGTTAAGATTAGCTATTTGCCAGGTAAGAGTCTGAATATTTGGACCAACTATGAAAATGGTCGGTTCATGGGCTATCGTGCTAAAGATGGCACGGTCTGGAACGTAGCTGACACTGCGCTCGATAAGAAAGGCAACTTGTGGTACAAGGTTGGTACGCGTGAATGGATTGAAGCACGCTATACTGTTGATGTTACTCCTGGTGAAAAGACGCAAGTTTCACAAGCGCCAACAGCTAAAAAGACTACTACCAAAAAAGCAACCAAGACAGTAACTACTGTCAATAAAAAAACTGCAGCCGTAGCCACCAAAACGGAGACGCAAAAGAAGGCTGAGAAGGTAGCCAAGGTTAAAAAGGCTAAACAAATTGTTAACACCGCCGTCAAGAAGACGCAAAATACAACTAAGACTTCTTCAACGCAAGCAACTAGCACGGCAGCTTCAATCGTTGCTTTAGCTAAGCAACAAGTAGGCAAGAATTACGTTTGGGGTGCAGAGGGACCTGATTCCTTCGACTGTTCCGGCCTAGTTCAATATGTTTACCAAAAAGCTGCTGGCGTGAACTTACCAAGAACCACTTATGATCAAGTTAAGGTCGGTCAAACTGTTTCGTTAGATAGTTTGCAACCAGGTGATTTGGTATTCTGGGGTTCGACTACAGCACCATATCATGTGGCAATTTATATTGGTAATAACCAATATGTCAACGCAGCTACACCTGAACAAGGTACAATTTTACAAACAGTTTCTAGTTACTATCAACCAACGATCGCTAAGAGAGTGTTATAGAAAAGTAATTTGGAATACTTTTAGGCAGGCGATTAATGCGCTTGCTTTTTTGTATTGATAAAAGTTTTCTCTAGACTGAAAAATTCTACTTTTTTTGCCATAGTTTTCAGTGTGGAGAAAATTATAGCAAAAATTAAAGAAGGATTAAAATGACACCCATCAAGACCGTTTAAGCAGAGCCATGTCCAGAAATTCAACGCAGTATACTCACCTTTGCAGCGAGTATATTAAGCAAGCGGTAAATGCGTTCTTAGGACAAATGATGTCAGTTGAATAGATTTGACATCATGACCTAATATTTCCTGACATTATTGATTTTCTAACTGAATAGCTAGTAGCGGTATAATTAAAGCCGATATTAATTAGAAGGGGTGGATTGAATGGCGAAGAGACACCAATATCTTTGGTGTTTGGTTGAATTGCCTAACGGCAAACGCGAATGGTACTGCATTTCTAAGGTATTGCGCAAGGCCTTACTTTGGGAGAAAAATTATCTGCATAATCGATACTGGCGCAATACTTTAATTGGTAGCTACCTCAATGTTGCCCGCACGCGTTATCATCATGATCGGGCAATTATTACAGTAGGAAGGGTAATCCGAGTGAAAATTTTATATTATCCTACTCGGGATTGGCATTGGACACGCAATCAATTTATCGCGGCGGGACAATTGGATAACTTTGCCACCGCCTATAATTATATGAAGCACAATTATGCTTGGTACAACAAGCTATTACGTCATTGGCGTAGAATAAGCACTTCTAAACATTGCAATAAATTCTAAATCATATTAAAATAATAAAAGAAAAGGAGCTAGCGAGTGTCGGTCGCTAACTCCAATCGTAACTTAAGATGACTGTTGTTTCGGCTAATCCTTGTGATTAGCTTTTTTTGTTATCGCATACGCAATAGCCCAAGCAATCATTTGTAAGCCTACTTCTCCAGTCTACCCAATTATGCATGCTTCCACCTCCGTAACTTAAAAAATCTTGAGGGGTGTGTAGCCATGCTAAAATTACTAAGTCTTAGCGGTAGCTAACCGCTGCAATAGACCTGAGTATTATTTTACATGAAGATTGTTGAACAGACTACAATATTTGTTACTATCTAAAACGGCTCAAGCAGGATGTACAACTGCTTGAGCCGTTTTGCATATCAACGTATTTTATTTTCGATGTTTTATAATCTGTTTATTCTTTAATGTGCTGTTCTGCCTGAAAAATCTGAAACCGTAGCTATAATGTTTGCCGATCTGCACGCGGTACTTGTGCGTGTTGATCAACTTGGTTTTGCCAGGTCGGTAAGTGATCGTCGTTGTGTAGCCGTCACCGTAAAAAGTGGTGCCGAAGTTGCGCACCTGTGTCGCTTGCCTCTTTTTCTTGGTGGTCAAATCCGTGATGTAAATTTTCGGCTGACCAGAAATTCGCTCGGTTGTTGAGTAAGACCATGGCGTTTTACCACCAACTAATTCGTAAGGAAAAACGCCGGCAGCTGGATAAACGATTCGGCTTTTTACAGGCTGGCGCAAAATATCATCGGCAAATAGTCCATGTTCAACAGAATACAAGACGTTGTTTTCGGTGCCATAAGCTGCGCCGATTCCCATTCGGGTGGCTCGCGTCGAGAGGATCATGCCGCGGTGACCGATGTTGCCATTACCTGCAATATTATTATCTTCACGTATCAGATCGGTAACGATCTCGCCAGCCGTGGTTCCGCTAGTTGATTCTGAAAAATTGATATTGCCCAATGTAGTATTTTCCGCTGTATCCCAGTCAGTATCACTGATATAGCCAGGCTTGACGTAACCTTGTAAGCCGTGAGCTCGCAGATTTTGCTCCGCGTTAACTGAAGCTAGCGCTGCAGCACCAAGTTGTGCGTTAACGTTATCATTAGCATAATTGGCGTCATCAGGCAGTCCAACCAATGAGCGGTAATAATTGACATAAGCCATTGAAGTTTTGATGTAATCAGGGTCAAGCACTCCTGCTGAAAAAGGAATACCAAAATTTGGCTGCACGGTAAAGAGCGTAGTCTGATTGTAATTCTTCTGGCTCAAACGATGATAGCTTTTTTGAAAAGTGCGCACCTTTTTTGACTCACTAGCACTATATTTAGCAGCCATTACAGGCGTGTTAGTAGGAACTAACAAAAATGTGAGGGCAAAAAGGAACAGCAGATTATGTTTTTTCATATTTTTTCCTAATCGAGTTAGGCCAAATATTGACGAAAGCGTCCTTGGTCGTCGGGCGCGATGTTCGCTTCGATGTGGACGCCATCGTCTTGGTAGTCTTCACGTAAAACTTGGGCGCGATCATGCAGGTAAGCCAGTTCCTTGCCTGCGCTTAGTGGCAGGATCAAGTCAAACTTTTTATAGTTGGCAAAAACGCGCTTGGTGATCAAGTCGGCCAGTAGTTTGATCGATTTTGGATCGATGGCGGAATAAAGAATGTCGTCGCCTTCGATCTGTGGGTAATTGCGATCAGTCTTATCAGCCTTGTTGTAGGCGGTAATCATCGGAATTTCCTTAACGCCAATTTCATCCAAAACGTTCTGTGTTGTCCGAATCATTTGGACCATGTTCGGGTCAGAGGCGTCAACAACGTTGATTAATAAATCAGCATCACGCGTTTCTTGCAGGGTAGCCTTGAAGGATTCAACCAAGTTGTGGGGCAGTTTAGAAATGAAACCGACAGTGTCAGACAGAATGAAGCTAAAGTTGTCTTTCAAGTCGATCCGCCGCACGGAAGTATCTAGCGTAGCAAAAAGCATGTTTTTAACGAAGACTTCCTTGTCGGCTCCTTCTTTAGAAAATTCACGCAATAGTCCGTTCATTGTGGTTGATTTACCGGCATTGGTGTAGCCAACGAGAGCAACTTTAGGGATGCGACTTTGGTTGCGTCGTGCCGCTTTGATTTCTTCCTGGCCGGCAACAGCCTTCAATTCCTTCTTGATAGCCGAAATTTGCTTGCCAATTGTCCGCCGGTTCAATTCTAGTTTACTTTCACCGGCACCACGGTTAGCGAAGCCACCACCACGCTGCTGGTCCAAGTTGTTCTCGGAGGGATGGAGACGCGGCAATTCATATTGTAAACGTGCCAGTTGCACTTGTAATTTAGCTTGTTTAGTTCGAGCGCGGCTGGCAAAAATTTCCAGAATTAATTCCGTGCGGTCAATAACTCGCATTTTGGTTAATTTTTCTAAGTTGCGAATTTGTACGGGAGTCAATTCGTCATTAAGGACTAAAACTTTTGCTTTTAAGCCTTGAGCCATAGTTCTAATTTCATTGATTTTGCCGACACCGAAGTAAGTTCCGGCGACAATTGATTCTGCATTTTGAAAGCTTTGCCCAACTACTTCCATGTTGTTGGCTTCAGTCAAGTTGGCCAGCTCGGTCATGTAGTAGTCGAAGTTTTGGTCGTTTAAGTTTACGCCCGCGATATAAGCTTTTGTCTTTTTAGGTTGATTATCAATCATAAAAACACCTCGTTATTTGCTGTTAAGTTTATTGTATTACAGATGCTTATAATAAGGAAAGAAGTGGATCGCATGTAGAAGAATAATCTTTACCACGAGTCAAATTTTAAGTATACTTTTAATAAAGAAAGAGATTATGAATGAGGTGAGAATTATGTTTACCGATATTCAATTAGTGTTTAAAAAATTATCGAAAAATGTAGCTATGCCTTATGTCAAATTATTAAACAAGTTGATATATTCTAGTAATAGTAATGCTGAGGAAAAAGCTATTGCCAGTGATTGGCAAAGGATAGGGGACGACTTAAGAAAGGGAATAATAGCTTATGGCAGATCAAAAGCCAAGTAAAAAGCTAGAAAATGATATAAAGAAAAAGTCAGATAAAGATTCGCTAGATGAACAGATTCTTGATCAAATTCAAAAATCTGAGATGCCTAAAGAAACCAAAAAAGAAATAATGGCTTATCTTGAGATGTATAGTGGACCAATTCCGCTTCCTGATATTCTTGAGGGATACCAAAAATTGTATCCGAATGCTGCTAAGGAAATAATTAATAATGGTGTTGAAGAAAGTAGGCATAGACAGAGATTAGAAGTTGCTCGTCAAAAAAGAAGAGGTTGGCTCGCATGGACATCTCTGATAGTAGTATCAATAGTAACAATTCTATGTATTTGTATTTCTGCTTTTTTGGTGATGCAAAGGCATTCGGTGGCTGGTAGTATTTTTGGTGGAATAGGTTTACACTATTTGGTGGAGTAGTTGGAAATATAGATGATCTAACTAAAAATGATGATTTAACTAACTCAAGTGATCATCATAACAATTAGGATAAAGTAGGCGGTTTATGTGGCCGTCTACTTTTTTGTTTTATAGTTCGTGATACTACTTCAACTTCATTTGGTTTGCCCTGAAAATATGTTTCAAATTCTTTGATTGATTCTTCAATACTTAACATGCTATTCAACTTCTATTTAATGTACTTCTTAATACTTTTTGGTTATTTAGGTCTTACTAAATATGGTACAGTGTGAGTACAATTTAAGGCAAGGCGATAGTAAGATGAAAAATAATTCCGTTTAAACTCAATCTAGCAGCAATGCATTCCATTTTTCGAGGGATGCATTTTTCATTTGCATGTTAAGTATCTACCGATAATATATTATTTCAGTAGCAATAAAACGCACATCACCTCAAGTATTTGCCGCATGTAAGGGTGGTCAAAATGGGTTCTTGAGTATATAATAGTAACGATTATAAGATTAAGAGGATTAAAATGGAAAATAACGCAGAATCAAGTAATAAACCGATACATCGTCATCGCCATCATCACCACCGTCGTCACCGTAAGTTCTGGCGCGGTTTTTGGATTATTATTGGCGTGATCATTGTAGTCGGTCTTTTTGTTTGCGGGATGATCTACAAGAATTTGCGTGATACGACGCAGAATATGTACACTCCCGTTGCTAAGACTACCAAGAGTAATAAAGGACGTACTCTTGATAATTTGCTGAATGAGAAAAAACCAATTAATATCCTATTATTAGGTACAGATACTGGTGCCATGGGTCGTCACTGGAAGGGTAGAACTGATACCATCATGATGATGTCGATCAACCCTAAGACCAATAGTACAAGCATTGTCTCAATTCCACGTGACTCAAACGCAATCTTCCCAGATTACCCACAATATGGTGTAACTAAGATTAACTCAGCTTATACATTGGGCGGGGTTAGCGAAACAATTAAGACACTTGATAAATATTACAGTGTTCCAATTGACGGCTACATCATGATCAATATGGGTGGTTTGAAGAAGGCAATTGACCAAGTTGGGGGAATTGATGTAACTTCTCCATTAACTTTCAACAATATGGGTTATAGCTTTGTCAAAGGCCAGACTTATCATATGAATGGTAAAAAGGCTTTAGCATTTGCCCAACTTCGTCATGGTGACCCTCGTCAGGATTATGGTAGACAAGAGCGTGACCGCTTGGTAATTATGGCCTTGCTTAAGAAGTCTGTTTTACCTTCAACTTTGCTTAATTCAAGTTTCTTGAATTCCATTTCTAGCGAGATGCAGACTGACTTGACTATGAATCAAATGTACAAGATTGCTATGGATTATAGAAAAGCCACTAACAATCTTTCTCAAGATCATGCTCAGGGTGTAAGTAAAGAAACGCAAAACCCTAAGTTTGGCACTATGGAAATTGAAGTGGTAAGTAGAGAAGAGCGTCAACGAGTTTCTGATAAGATCAGAACGGCGCTAGAATTGCCACATGTTAAGGTAGCTGCTAACAAGGCTAGCTATATTATGAATCGTTAATCGTTATTAAAGGAAAAGGTAAATGGAACAAGAGCAAAAGCAAACTGAAAATACAATTGATCTTACTCAATTGCTACAAATTTGCCGTCGCCACATCTGGGCACTGATTATCTGGAGTGTTGGTTTGGCTTTAGTCGGCTGGGGCGTCGCTAATTTTATTATTTCACCAAAGTATACTTCTAATGCACAGATCTTGGTTAACCAAAAGGCTAATAAGAATGACCCGAATGCGGCATACAATACGCAACAAGCTAACATGCAAATGGTTACTACCTATAAGGATATCGTGACTAGTCACGTTATTTTGCAAGATGCTTCTAATCGTTTAGCTAACCCAGTTAGAGTGGTTAAAAAGGCTAAACCTGCTAAGTACAAGACTAATGCAGAGGGTCGCCGAGTATTAGTAAGAAAGGCTCAACCAGAAGTAGTTGAACGTAGCGGTAAGAGTTACAGCGTTTCTACTAGCGAATTAGCCAAGAGCGTTTCAGTTAATACTCAACAACAATCACAGGTCTTCTCAATTTCTGCTACTGCAGATACACCTGAAAAGGCAAAGGTTGAAGCTAACGCTGTAGCGCGTTCATTCAGAGATCAAATTCCTAACATCATGAACATTAACAACGTTACGATCGTTGCGCCAGCAACTGATGGTAATCAATCATCACCTAATGTGAAACTCTTTACCTTGGCTGGCTTTGTTATTGGCTTGGTTTTAAGTTTCGCAGTAGTCTTAATTCGTGAAATGTCCGACACTAGGATGATGCATTCTTGACTGATAACTTAGGTTTAGTTGACTTAGGTCAAGTTTCACACTTCCATGTGTCATCATCATTTGTCATTAGAAAAAAGAATAAGAATTCTAATGGCCCTAAGCGTAGAAGTCGTCGAGTATAGGAGAGGAGAAGTAAATGGCATTATTTAGAAAAAAGCGTGGTACCGACGATACAATTAAGCATGGTGCCAAATTAATCACAGTTGCTGATCCTCGTAGTGCGGTATCTGAACAATTCAGAACTATCCGGACTAACATTAACTTTATGGCAGTTGATGAAGAAATTAGTACCTTAGCTTTTACTTCAGCTAATATCAGTGAAGGTAAGTCAACCGTTACGGCCAACGTAGCGATCACCTATGCACAAGCAGGTCGCAAGACCTTGTTAATCGATGGTGACTTGCGTCGTCCAACTTTGCACAGTACGTTCAACGTTAAGAACAATACTGGTTTGACAACTGTTCTTACTTCAGAAGCTGACGAAATCAATTTAAATGATGTGGTTGAAGAAAGTGGAATTGATAACTTGTCAATCTTGACTTCTGGTCCGATTCCACCAAACCCAGCTGAATTGATTGGTTCACGCAGAATGGAAACCTTCATTGAATTGGTTAAGTCACATTATGATATGGTTATCATTGACTTAGCTCCTGTTCTTGAAGTATCCGATACGCAAGAGTTGGCTAGTCACCTTGACGGCGTAGTCTTAGTAGTACGTCAAGGCGTTACGCAAAAGGCTGGGATTACTAGAGCAGTGCAAATGTTAAAATTTGCCAAGGCTCGGATTCTAGGCTACGTCATGAACGACATTAGAGCTGAAAACGGTGGCTATGGTTACGGCTACGGGTATGGCTATGGTTATGGTTATGGATATGGCGCTGAGAAGAAAAAGGGCCTGTTCGGTAGAAAAAAGAGTGACGATCAATAATGGTTTTAGTCGATATTCACTGCCACATCTTGCCTGGCATTGATGATGGCTCAAAAAATTGGGACACTTCAATTAAGTTAGCCAAGGCTGCGGTCAAAGATGGCGTAACGCATGCGATTTGTACGCCGCATACACTAAATGGTCGTTACACTAACCATAAGGATGATATCGTCTGGCTGACTGATCTCTACCAACAGAAGCTAGATGAGGCCAAGGTGCCGTTGACGGTTTTCCCAGGGCAGGAAGTTCGCTTGTCGGGTGACTTGATTGATGCGCTTGATAACGATGACATCTTGTTTTGTGATGAAGATGGCACTTACATGCTGTTGGAATTTCCAAGTGAAGATGTGCCAACTTATGCGCAAGACACGATCTTCAAGATCATGCAGCGCGGGGTGACGCCAATTATCGTGCATCCAGAGCGCAATAGCCGCATCTTGAAGGAACCCGAGATCTTGCAAGGGATGCTGGAACAAGGCTGCTTGGTGCAGATTACGGCTAGTTCTTATACTGGAGTCTTTGGTAATAAGATTGAGGAGATGTCGCGCAAGTTGATTGCGGCGGGGCAGGGATGCACCTTTGCGTCTGACGCGCATGACTTACCTAGAAGACAGTATCAATTGAGCGAAGCTTATAAAAAAATGAGTCAAGAATTCGGTAAAGACATGGCTCAACAGTGGCAAGATAATGCTAGAAGCATTATCAATGGTGACCCAGTTCAAATGGATTGGCACCCATTAAAGCAGAAGAAAAAGTTCTGGTTATTTTAATGCTTGGTGCAAATATGCAAGTTTGCTTCTAAGTTGCGTTAAACGTGATAAGATTAATAAGAGAGTGTATTCAAATAGACTAAATCAAACAGAGGGTAAGAGGAATATGATGGTAATGGAGAAACTACAAGTTAATCCTGCAAAAGTTAACGGACGACCAGTGTATCACACGATTAAGCGGATATTTGATATACTAGCTAGCGCACTTGGGTTAATTTTACTATCTCCGTTATTTTTATTTTTGATAATAAAAATAAGACATGAAGATGGTGGTCCTGCATTTTATTCTCAAGAACGAATCGGTAAAGATGAGAAGCCGTTCAAGATGTGGAAGTTCCGTTCAATGGTCGTTAACGCTGATCAAATGCTTGATGAACTAGAAGATCAGAACGAAATTGACGGCGCAATGTTCAAGATCAAGGACGATCCAAGAATTACGAAGATCGGACATACAATTCGCAAGTATAGTCTTGATGAATTGCCACAACTGTGGAATGTCTTGATCGGCGATATGTCACTAGTCGGTCCACGGCCCCCTCTACCCTCTGAAGTAGCTGAGTATACTGACTACGATAAGCAACGTTTGCTCGTTATGCCAGGTTGTACTGGCTTGTGGCAGGTAACACGCCGTAGTGAAGCTGACTTTGACGAAATGGTTTGGCTTGATATTGTGTATATCAACCATTCCGGTTTGTGGGAAGATTTGAAGTTGATTGTTAAGACAATTGGGGTGGTTATTCATCCTAATGGAGCGTATTGATCAGGAGAAGAGTCTTTGAAAATAGAAATTTTGGTTGCTGCGCATAAAGAGTTTCCTATGCCCCAAAAGGAAGGATATTTACCAGTATTAGTAGGCGCAGTAAAGAATTATAAACCAGGTATTTCCTATCAGCGTGATGATGATGGTGAAAATATATCCTCTAAAAATCCTAATTACAATGAACTAACTGCTGTTTATTGGGCTTGGAAGAATTTAAAAGATGTTGACGCTATTGGATTAGTTCACTATAGAAGATTACTCTTTGAGAAAAGACCATATTCTTTAGATAATGTAATTAGTATTGAGAAAGTAAATCAGCTTTTACAAAAATATGATGTGATTTTACCTAAAAAAAGAAATTATTATATTGAAACTAATTATTCACATTACATTCATGCACATCATAAAGAGCCTTTGGATGAAGCAAGAAAGGTAATTGCTGAAGTATATCCAAATTATCTTCCTGCTTTTGATAAAGTTATGAAAAAGCGTGGGGCTCATATGTTTAATATGTTTATTATGAAAAGGAATGCATTTGAATCATATTGTAGCTTCATGTTTGATGTTCTAGGTAAGCTAGAAAATAGCATTAATATTTCTGAATATTCTGTGCAAGAAGCGAGAGTATTTGGATATATTTCTGAGTTGTTAATGGATGTTTGGCTTGGTACCAATTCATTTACTTATGTAGAAGTTCCTTGGGGACAAATTGGTGGAAAGAATACTTTAAAGAAAGGCTTTTCTTTAATTAAACGAAAAATAGGTATAAAAACGAAAACACATTTTTAATTTGGTATGAGAAAAAATATGAGATGGAAAACAGTAAAACTGTATGAATATTCAATTTACCTTATAGTTTTTTTATATTTAGGTTTTATCAACTTTTTTAAAGACTTAAATTCTTTAAGTATTAGTATAGGAGTTGTTATATCTGTTTTACTGTATTTTATTTATGTAAATCAAAAAAATAGAGAAATAAAAGTTTCAAGATATGTATCTATTTATATAGGCGTTTTTATTTTTATGTTTGGGCTACAGTTATATAGGCTAAATAGTTTTTCCTTATCTGGGTACACAATTAAAGATGCTTTAATTCATAATAGATATTATGCGTATATGT
>ERZ772969.1909-NODE-1909-length-14337-cov-12.081431_pt1 | contig 14337 bp, 25 predicted proteins | sample MGYA00511676_ERZ772969 | MGnify/ENA primary metagenome ERZ772969 (study PRJEB29015, sample SAMEA2737651) | human gut metagenome | biome: human gut; feature: human-associated habitat; material: faeces | place: China | collected 2012 ... | reverse complement strand
ACTGAGCTAATAACAGGCCTGCTGGTAATCGCAGGCCTTTTTATTTGGGGGAGAGTAAATCGTGGTTGAGTTGATTTTCTCTGCATTGAGGCTTCTCGGTGCTCTGTGGATGGTGGCGACGTTCATTGTGGTTGCTGGCTGTTTTGTCCGGTTGGTAGGCGAAGGTAAAGACCTGGTGGGTGTGCTTTTCGGTAGCATTTTCCTGTGGGTGATTATCGGTGTTATGCCTGTCGCTGTAGCAAAAATAGCGTGGCGTTTTGTGAGTTGAACTGAGGGTAAGTATCGATGGACGAATCAAGAAAGAAGTTTGAGGAATACGTTGCCAAAAAATTGAAATTACCATTAGAGATGATAACCGAGGCAAGAAATGGTGATAGGTACTTCGCATTTTCAAGCATTGATATTCGTCACTCCTTAAATGAGTGGTGGACTTTATGGCAGGCATCGCGAGCAGCTATCGAGATTGAGCTGCAAAAGCCAAAGAAAGGCCCACTTCCCGGTGATTATCACATTGGCTATGACTCAGGTGCAGAATCGCAATACGAAAGCGATGTAGAGGCTATCCGCGCCGCTGGAATCAAAGTGAAGGAGTGAGTATGACAAATCAGCAGCAAATAGAGTTCATCCTTGAGCAGATCCGAAAAATGCGAGAAAAGAACCAGCCAGACATGATGGAAATATGGAGACGCCAGCAGGAAGAATACCGCAAGCATATTTTTGGTGAGAGAAAACAGGATGGCTGGAGCCTATATGGCTATGGCACCAGGCCAAATAAAAACGGATACAGCCTTTACGCATACTGAGGAATTCCATGAAACAGACAATTTTCCTCAGGAGTAAGCAACAACAGCAAGCTGCAATAAATGCCATCCTCGCAACACCACTCGATAAAGACAAGCCAGTTACCATCCGCATTACTGACTACAAGCGCAACCTTGACCAGAACGCAAAATTTCACGCGATGCTGGCGGATATCGCACGTCAGGTTCAATGGTGCGGCAAATGGTTAAAACCGGAACAATGGAAGGTTTTGTTGATCAGCGGTCATGCAGTGGCAACAAAACAGGAAGCTGATGTTTTGCCCGGGCTTGAAGGCGAATACGTCAACATTCGCGAAAGTAGCGCGCAGATGAGTGTGAAGCGTATGGCAAGTCTGATTGAGTACACAACAGCGTGGGCTATTGGTCAGGGTGTCAGATTTACCGACAGGAGGTACGAATGAGGCGACAGCGACGAAGTATCACCGACATCATCTGCGAAAACTGCAAATACCTTCCAACGAAACGCTCCAGAAATAAACGCAAGCCAATCCCAAAAGAATCTGACGTAAAAACCTTCAACTACACGGCTCACCTGTGGGATATCCGGTGGCTAAGACATCGTGCGAGGAAGTGACAATGGATTATTCACAGTTAAGTGATTTTGAAATTAACGTGGCGGTATTCGAAGCCATTCATAACGGATCACCGGATTACAAAGAAGGTGAGAATGGCGCGATGGTGTTTATCTCATTTGAGGGAGACATTGTAAACGGAGACGCAGTTGAAGTAGAGGTTGAGCGCGGATCCTTTAACCCATGCGCAAACCCAGCAGACGCATGGCCGATTATCACTGAAAACAACATCAGCATAATTTTAGACAATCCCTCAATGCCGTGCGCTACAGACAACGCAAGGGACTTGTTTGATGATGCCGGACCGAATGTTGGTGTCGCATATGACAATCCACTCCGTGCCGCCATGATTGTCTTTCTCATGATGCAGGACGCCAATAATGCTTAGCCCATCCCAATCCCTTCAATACCAGAAAGAAAGCGTCGAGCGGGCTTTAACGTGCGCTAACTGCGGTCAGAAGCTGCATGTGCTGGAAGTTCACGTGTGTGAGCACTGCTGTGCAGAACTGATGAGCGATCCGAATAGCTCAATGTACGAGGAAGAAGACGATGAGTGAGTTAATAAATGGCAATGCCATCAAAATGACAAGCATTGAAATCGCTGAGTTGGTGGGTAAGCGTCATGACAATGTGAAACGTACCATCGAAACGCTGGCTAAAAATGGTGTTATCCGGCTTCCTCAAATTGAGGTTTCCGAAAGAATCAATAACTTAGGGTTCAATGTTCAGTACGAGCATTACGTCTTCGAGGGCGAACAAGGTAAGCGAGACAGTATTGTCGTTGTTGCCCAGTTGTCGCCAGAGTTCACCGCTCGTCTTGTTGACCGCTGGCGAGAGCTTGAAGAAGCTGCGGTTAATATCCCCAAAACGCTACCGGAAGCGTTGCGCCTTGCTGCTGACCTTGCTGAGCAGAAAATGCAGCTGGAAAACCAGCTCGCAATTGCCGCACCTAAAGTTGAGTTTGCCGATCGCGTTGGCGAGGCCAGTGGAATTTTGATTGGAAACTTTGCAAAGGTTGTTGGAATTGGTCCAAACAAACTGTTTGCGTGGATGCGCGATCACAAAATCCTTATTGCTTCAGGTTCCCGGCGAAATGTGCCAATGCAGGAATATATGGATCGCGGCTATTTCACAGTGAAAGAAACAGCGGTCAACACAAATCACGGAATACAGATATCGTTCACCACAAAAATCACCGGGCGTGGTCAACAGTGGCTGACCAGAAAGCTGCTCGATAACGGAATGCTGAAAGTAACCGGGGAGGCTGCTTAATGGCTAACCTACGCAAAGAAGCACGCGGCAGAGAATGCCAGGTACGTATTTACGGCGTATGCAATGGCAACCCTGAAACTACAGTTCTGGCACATTACCGGATGGCTGGAATTTGCGGAACGGGAATGAAGCCTGACGACCTGATCGGCGCATGGGCTTGTAGTGCGTGTCACGATGAAATCGACCGACGCACCCATAATCTCGACAACAAAGACGCCAGACTTTACCACCTCGAAGGCGTGATCAGAACGCAGGCGATACTGCTGAGGGAGGGGAAGATTAAGTCATGAACGAATATCAGTTTGTGCTTCCGTACCCACCGTCACTGAATACCTACTGGCGAAGAAGGGGAAGCCAATACTACATCAGCGATAAAGGCCAGAAATACCGAAAAGATGTACAGCAAATAATCCGCCAACTCAAGTTAGACATTTTCACCAAATCACGACTCCGCATCAAAGTCATCGCAGACGTTCCAGACTCCCGCCGCCGCGACCTCGATAACATCCTGAAAGGTTTACTCGACTCTCTTATCCACGCCGGATTTGCGGAAGACGACGAGCAATTCGATGACATTCGCGTAATTCGTGGCGTGAAAGTACCAGGCGGAAGGCTTGGAATAAAAATCACCGAACTGGAGAGCGTATGAACGCCACAATTCAAACGATACCAGAGCTTCTTATCCAGACACGAGGCAATCAGACCGAAGTGGCGAGGATGCTTTCCTGCGCAAGAGGAACAGTGCTCAAGTACAACCGAGACAGCAAAGGCGAGCGTCATGTAATAGTTAACGGCGTCCTGATGGTCAAACAGGGCAAGAGGGGAAGACGATGAGACTCGAAAGCGTAGCTAAATTTCATTCGCCAAAAAGCCCGATGATGAGCGACTCACCACGGGCTACGGCTTCTGACTCTCTTTCCGGTACTGATGTTATGGCTGCTATGGGGATGGCGCAATCACAAGCCGGATTCGGAATGGCTGCATTCTGCGGTAAGCATGAACTCAGCCAGAACGACAAACAAAAGGCTATCAACTATCTGATGCAATTTGCACACAAGGTATCGGGGAAATACCGTGGTGTGGCAAAGCTCGAAGGAAATACTAAGGCAAAGGTACTGCAAGTGCTCGCAACATTCGCTTATGCGGATTATTGCCGTAGTGCTGCGACGCCGGGCGCAAGATGCAGAGATTGCCACGGAACAGGTCGGGCAGTTGATATAGCAAAAACAGAGCAGTGGGGGAGAGTTGTTGAGAAAGAGTGCGGAAGATGTAAAGGCGTCGGTTATTCAAGGATGCCTGCAAGCGCAGCATATCGCGCTGTGACGATGCTAATCCCAAACCTTACCCAACCCACCTGGTCACGCACTGTTAAGCCGCTGTATGACGCTCTGGTGGTGCAATGCCACAAGGAAGAGTCAATCGCAGGCAACATTTTGAACGCAGTCACACGTTAGCAGCATGATTGCCACGGATGGCAACATCTTTACGGCATGATATTGACTTTTTGAATAAAGTTGGGTAAATTTGACCCAACGATGGATAAATGCACTCGTTAAATAAAGCCCTGAGTTAATAGCTCGGGGCTTTTGCGTTTTAATCACGACCTTTCTGAAAGCACATCAAACCAAATACCAGACAGACAAAAATAATCACCTTATCCGCTGTGGCTACGGTGCGGTGTGCTTTGCATAAAAGAAAACCAGCGCAATGGCTGGCTTCGTGAAAGCGGGTGGCATGAGGTTGCGCTAACAACCTCCTGCCGTTTTGCCCGTGCATATCGGTCACGAACAAATCTGATTACTAAACACAGTAGCCTGGATTTGTTCTATCAGTAATCGACCTTATTCCTAATTAAATAGAGCAAATCCCCTTATTGGGGGTAAGACATGAAGATGCCAGAAAAACATGACCTGTTAGCCGCCATTCTCGCGGCAAAGGAACAAGGCATCGGGGCAATCCTTGCGTTTGCAATGGCGTACCTTCGCGGCAGATATAATGGCGGTGCGTTTACAAAAACAGTAATCGACGCAACGATGTGCGCCATTATCGCCTGGTTCATTCGTGACCTTCTCGGCTTCGCCGGACTAAGTAGCAATCTCGCTTATATAACGAGCGTGTTCATCGGCTACATCGGTACTGACTCGATTGGTTCGCTTATCAAACGCTTCGCTGCTAAAAAAGCCGGAGTAGAAGATGGTGGGAATCAATAATCAACGTAAGGCGTTCCTCGATATGCTGGCATGGTCAGAGGGAACTGATAACGGACGTCAGAAAACCAGAAATCATGGTTATGACGTCATTGTAGGCGGAGAGCTATTCACTGATTACTCCGATCACCCTCGCAAACTTGTCACGCTAAACCCCAAACTCAAATCAACAGCCGCCGGACGTTACCAGCTTCTTTCCCGTTGGTGGGATGCCTACCGTAAGCAGCTTGGCCTGAAAGACTTCTCTCCGAAAAGCCAGGACGCTGTGGCATTGCAACAGATTAAAGAGCGTGGCGCTTTACCGATGATTGACCGCGGTGATATTCGTCAGGCAATCGACCGTTGCAGCAATATCTGGGCCTCACTGCCGGGCGCTGGTTATGGTCAGTTCGAGCATAAGGCTGACAGCCTGATTGCAAAATTCAAAGAGGCAGGCGGAACGGTCAGAGAGATTGAGGTATGAGCAGAGTCACCGCGATTATCTCCGCTCTGGTTATCTGCATCATCGTCTGCCTGTCATGGGCTGTTAATCATTACCGTGATAATGCAATCGCCTACAAAGAACAGCGCGACAAAGCCGCATCCACTATTGCTGACATGCAGAAGCGTCAACGTGATGTAGCAGAACTCGATGCCAGATATACAAAGGAGCTTGCTGATGCTAACGCGACTATCGAAAGTCTCCGTGCTGATGTTTCTGCTGGGCGTAAGCGCCTGCAAGTCGCCGCCACCTGTGCAAAGTCAACGACCGGAGCCAGCGGCATGGGCGATGGAGAAAGCCCAAGACTTACAGCAGATGCTGAACTCAATTATTACCGTCTCCGAAGTGGAATCGACAGGATAACCGCGCAGGTTAACTACCTGCAGGAGTACATCAGGACTCAGTGCCTGAAATAATTTTTTTTGCAAATCACAAAGTCCATTTAATGAGCCTCGCGATGCGGGGCTTTTTTATGTCCGCAGTAAACGCGCATTCTCGTGCGCATATCAACCAAGAGCTTTTCGGGATATGAGACAGAGACAGGACGGTGGCTTACATCGTGCCGCTCTTGGGCTGTCCATGTCTGCGAGAACTGGCTCATATCACCAAAAAGGTAAATACGATGTCCAATATCATCCCGATTGATTTCGAAGGCCATCCCATGCGTTTTTCTGACGATGGCTGGTTTGACGCGACTGCGGCAGCTGACAAGTTCAACAAGGAGCCGGCTCAGTGGCTTAGGCTTCCTGAGACTGTCCGTTACATCGAGGCGTTAAAGAGTAGATATGGGAATATCACATATGTAAAAACCAGCCGCGCTCGCAAAGACCGTGGCGGCGGAACATGGCTTCACCCAAAACTGGCGGTCAGATTTGCTCGATGGCTTTCTGTAGATTTTGAGATCTGGTGTGATGAGCAAATTGACGCAATCATTCAGGGTTCCGTTCATCATATCGACGATGAAAGAATAAAGGCTATTTTCCTTCTGGATAAATCTCAGCCATGGGAAAAGAGGTTTAGCGATCCGTTTTATTCTGCGATGTTCAAAATGTCAGGGCTGCCCCGTCATCGACCAGGTCGTCGCCCCGCACTATTTGGGATGATCAGTGCCAAGTGGGTATATGGCCCGGTATTACCACCAGAAGTATATGCAGAGGTTAAAAGACGGCTGGCTGCGGGAGACAAAATCCATCAGCACCTTAAACCTGACGCGCTGACATTGGTTGAGCGACAGATCATTGCCGTTACCAGCATTGCCAATGGGTGCTCTGATTATCGTGATTTCGAAGCGCGTTGCATGTCGGCATTCCCGGTGAAAGGGCAGATGAAATTGCTCTATGCGGCGGCCTGATCATGAGCACCCGAATAATAGAATGCGCCTCCAGAGCGGGGCGCGACTTCTCAGAGTTCATGAAAGGCGAGAAGGGCATGATGGAAGCATTGGCCTCGGTGGATGAGTTTGGCGAGCAGCTGCGCCTCAACGGCTGTGTCAACCATCACTTTGTCAGCTACATGATGCGGAACTCGATCATGCAGGCATTCATGGACATGGCAAAAGCCGAGAGGAAAGAAGAGCGCCGGCGTAAGCGAGCGGAAGCAAAAGCGAAGTAACCATTCCAAAGCTCACCTGCTGGTGGGCTTGATAATGGATATCCCCGCAAGCGGATAATATGGTTTTTATCCCCTGCGGGGTATAAATAGGACTTGCAAATGCGGGGTTTATCATTTTGAAGCCAATGACAGGAGTGGGTATGACACTTGAAGAACGAATTACAGCTTTAGAAAAGGCAGTCACATGCATTGTGAATGAAAAGCAAGAGGACACAACTGCCTTTGTTGATAAAATTATTCAGGAGATGCGTCAGTCCTCAGTATTTTCGCAGCTTCTAGAAAGGCCTCGTGAAGATTAGGGATGTTTTTAACACGTTCAGGATCAAGTTTTTCCTGGACAAATTTTGTCAACCCATCATATAAATCTTTGTTCGGGTACAGCTCATTAACTGCTTTAATTAGTGCTCCAAAAGCAAGCTGATTTGCTATTTTTTGTACGGCTAATTCTTTTTCTAACTGCTCAACCTTTTCTTTTAAACCAAAACCTTCTGACATTTTTGATTCCTTATTCTGAGGTAATCAGCCAGTACTCTTTATTAAGTGCGCCAGTGTCCCACCACCGACGGGCTGAATGCCTACATTAACCAGGGTTAAGACGAAACAACACCCTGATATTCAAACAGTAGCCGCCATCACGCGGCTTTTTTATGCGCATCGCACGCGCACATCGTAGAAAGTCTTTCAGCTGTGAGCCTGGGCAAACCGTTAACTTTCGGCGGCTTTGCCGTGCGACAGGCTCACGCCTAAAAGGAAATATTCCATGAGTAACAAAATCATTACGCTATCTGGCGCTGCTAATGAAGTGCTTTATGCGCTGTTTTTCCGTGGCGCGTTGCTGTCTGGTGATCTGCCTTCTAAATCTGGCACAGCCGAATTGCGCGAGCTTGGTTTTGCTGAAACCAGACACACAGCAACTGAATACCAGAAAGAAAATCACTTTACCTTTCTGACATCAGAAGGGCAGAAATTTGCCGTTGAACACCTGGTCAATACGCGTTTTGGTGAGCAGTAATATTGCGCTTCGATGACGCTTGGCGTTGAGATTGATACCTCTGCTGCACAAAAGGCAATCGACGAGCTGGACCAGCGCATTCGTGACACCGTCTCCTTCGAACTTATTCGCAATGGAGTGTCATTCATCAAGGACGCCGCTATCGCAAATGGTGCTATCCACGCAGCGGCAATCGAAACACCTCAGCCGGTGACCAATATCTACAACATCAGCCTTGGTATCCAGCGTGATGAGCCAGCGCAGAACAAGGTAACCGTCAGTGCCGATAAGTTCAAAGTTAAACCTGGTGTTGATACCAACATTGAAACGTTGATCGAAAACGCGCTGAAAAACGCTGCTGAATGTGCGGCGCTGGATGTCACAAAGCAAATGGCAGCAGACAAGAAAGCGATGGATGAACTGGCTTCCTATGTCCGCACGGCCATCATGATGGAATGTTTCCCCGGTGGTGTTATCTGGCAGCAGTGCCGTCGATAGTGTGCAATTGATAATTATTATCGTTTGCGGGTCCTTTCCGGCGATCCGCCTTGTTACGGGGCGGCGTCCGCGCAGATTCTCGCTATTTATGAAAATTTTCTGGTTTATGCCATTTCCGTTCTTCTTCTTGTTTACTCATTGTTTTTGTTAAAAACGTCCTCTCTCCAGAAAGGAAATGCTGAGCAAGGAAAACGGAAGTTTACCGTTGATTGTTTCCTTTCTCTGTTTTTTGCCAGGAGTAAGCCATGGAGGTTAACAAAAAACGCTTATCCGAAATTTTCGGGGTAAGCGTCCGAACGATTCAGAACTGGCAGGAGCAAGGTATGCCGGTTGTCCGCGGTGGTGGCAAAGGTAATGAGGTTCTCTTTGAATCTGCTGCTGCAATCGAATGGTACAGTGCGCGCGATGCAGCTATAGAAAATGAAAAGTTGCGGAAGGAAGTTGAAGATCTCCGTATCGCTTCTGAGTCCGATCTTCAACCTGGCACGATTGAATATGAGCGACACCGACTTACGCGAGCTCAGGCTGACGCTCAGGAATTAAAAAATGCAAAAGAGTCCGCTGAAGTGGTGGAGACCGCATTCTGCACGTTCGTGCTGTCGCGGGTAGCCGGAGAAATCGCCAGCATTCTCGATGGAATACCTCTGTCGGTTCAGCGGCGCTTCCCGGAGCTGGAGAACCGACATATTGATTTCCTCAAGAAGGACATCATTAAGGCCATGAACAAGGCAGCTGCGCTGGATGAAATGATACCGGGGTTGCTGAGTGAATATATCGAACAGTCAGGTTAAGGGGCTGCAGCACTCTGCGCGGGCGGGGTTACGTTCGCTGTACCGGCCGCAACCGCAAACAGCAGTTGAATGGGCAGATGAGAATTATTATCTCCCGAAAGAGTCTGCCTACCAGGAAGGGCGCTGGGAAACACTGCCATTTCAGCGTGCAATTATGAATGCGATGGGTAATGACTATATTCGCGAGGTGAATGTCGTTAAATCGGCTCGTGTCGGCTACTCAAAAATGTTGCTCGGCGTTTACGCATATTTCATCCAACATAAACAGCGTAACTCCCTAATATGGTTACCAACCGACGGTGATGCTGAAAACTTCATGAAGTCTCATGTAGAACCGACCATTCGTGATATTCCGACGTTGCTGGCGCTTGCTCCCTGGTACGGTAAAAAACACCGGGACAATACGCTGAGCATGAAGCGTTTCTCGAATGGTCGTGGTTTCTGGTGCCTGGGCGGTAAGGCTGCAAAAAACTACCGTGAAAAATCAGTTGATGTGGCTGGCTACGACGAGCTCGCCGCTTTCGATGATGACATCGAGAAAGAAGGTTCTCCCACCTTTCTGGGTGATAAGCGTATTGAGGGTTCTGTATGGCCGAAATCCATTCGCGGATCTACACCGAAAGTCAAAGGTACGTGCCAGATAGAAAGAGCTGCTAAGGAGTCTGAACATTTTCTTCGGTTCCATGTTCCATGCCCACACTGTGGGGAAGAGCAGTATCTGAAATTCGGTGATAAAGAGACACCATTTGGCTTCAAATGGTCTCCGGGAGAACCTGCCAGCGTTTACTACCTCTGTGAACACAATGCCTGTGTGATTAAACAACAGGAGCTGGAATTTCTGGAGGCCAGGTATATTTGTGATGAAACAGGTATCTGGACACGAGACGGCCTTAACTGGTTTTCTTCATCCGGTACCGAAATTGAACCTCCTGACAGCGTTACATTCCACATCTGGACCGCATATAGCCCGTTCACAACCTGGGTGCAGATCGTCAAGGACTGGATAAAAACAAAAGGTGATACGGGTAAGCGAAAAACTTTCGTTAACACGACCCTGGGCGAAACGTGGGAACCGAAAATAGGTGAACGACCCGATGCTGAAGTTTTAGCGGAACGAAAAGAGCACTTTGAAGCGTCTGTGCCGGAGCGAGTGGCATATCTGACAGCGGGTATTGACTCCCAGCTTGACCGTTACGAAATGCGTGTTTGGGGATGGGGGCCGGGAGAGGAAAGCTGGCTTATCGACAAAATTATCATTATGGGTCGTCATGATGATGAGTCGACTCTCGCTCGAGTTGATGAAGCGATCAACAGGACGTATAAGCGCCAGAACGGTCTCGAAATGGTTATATCCCGCACTTGCTGGGATATTGGCGGCATTGATCCCACCATCGTCTACAACCGCTCAAAAAAACACGGTCTGTTTCGTGTGATCCCTATAAAGGGGGCGTCGGTTTATGGAAAGCCAGTGGCGAACATGCCACGCAAGCGTAACAAGAATGGTGTTTACCTCACAGAGGTAGGAACAGACACCGCAAAAGAGCAGATTTATAACCGTTTCACGCTGGTGGCGCAAAGAGACGAGCCGCTGGCGGGAGCGGTTCATTTCCCGAATAACCCAGAAATCTACGATCTAACAGAGGCCCAACAACTAACAGCTGAAGAGCAGGTGGAAAAATGGGTAGACGGAAAGAAAAAGATCGTCTGGGACAGCAAAAAACGACGAAATGAGGCGCTCGATTGCTTTGTTTATGCACTGGCGGCGCTGCGTATAAGCATATCCCGCTGGCAGCTAAATCTTGATTCACTTCTGGCCAGCCTGCTGGAGGAAGAAGGCAGCCGTAACAATAACAAGACCCTGGCGGATTACGCGCGGGCATTATCTGGAGATGAATAATGGCAACACAGACTGAACTGGATGCCGCGCGCGCTGCGTTACATGACCTGATGATGGGAAAGCGCGTGGCGACGGTACAGAAAGACGGTCGAAGAGTGGAATTTACAGCCACTTCAGTCAGCGATCTCAAAAAATATATTGCTGACCTTGAATCTCAGGTTGGCACCACATCACGACGCCGGGGGCCAGCAGGGTTTTACGTATGAAAATACCATCTTTGGTGGGACCTGACGGGAAAACATCCCTTCGGGAATACGCAGGATATCATGGCGGTGGAGGCGGGTTTGGTGGGCAGCTGCGAGGCTGGAATCCGCCGAGTGAAAGTGCAGATGCCGCACTCCTACCCAACTATTCTCGCGGAAATGCCCGCGCTGACGATCTGGTGCGAAATAATGGCTACGCGGCAAACGCCGTGCAGCTCCACCAGGACCACATCGTCGGGTCATTTTTCAGACTCAGTTATCGACCAAGCTGGCGTTATCTGGGAATAAATGAGGAGGATTCACGGGCATTCTCGCGGGATGTGGAAGCTGCATGGAATGAGTATGCCGAGGACGACTTTTGCGGGATTGATGCCGAGCGTAAGCGAACGTTTACGATGATGATCCGAGAAGGTGTGGCCATGCACGCGTTTAACGGTGAATTATGCACGCAGGCGACCTGGGACAGCGATTCAACGCGTCTTTTCCGTACTCAGTTCAAAATGGTCAGTCCGAAGCGCGTCAGCAATCCGAATAATATCGGTGATACCCGGAACTGTCGCGCCGGTGTGAAAATAAATGATAGCGGTGCTGCGCTGGGATATTACGTCAGCGACGATGGTTATCCCGGCTGGATGGCGCAGAACTGGACCTACATTCCTCGCGAACTACCCGGCGGTCGACCTTCATTTATCCATGTATTCGAACCGATGGAGGATGGACAGACCCGTGGGGCCAATGCGTTTTACAGCGTGATGGAGCAGATGAAAATGCTCGATACCCTGCAAAATACCCAGCTCCAGAGCGCGATAGTGAAGGCTATGTATGCCGCTACCATCGAGAGTGAACTGGATACCCAATCGGCGATGGACTTTATTCTCGGCGCGGATAATAAAGAGCAGCAGAGCAAACTTACGGGCTGGCTCGGTGAAATGGCGTCCTATTACTCAGCTGCGCCTGTTCGCCTGGGTGGGGCAAGGGTTCCACACCTGTTGCCGGGTGATTCTCTCAACCTTCAGTCGGCGCAGGATACCGATAACGGCTACTCGACTTTTGAACAGTCCCTGCTGCGTTATATTGCCGCTGGGCTTGGTGTGTCGTATGAGCAGCTTTCGCGAAACTATTCGCAGATGAGCTACTCGACCGCACGCGCAAGTGCTAACGAGTCCTGGGCGTACTTTATGGGGCGTCGCAAGTTTGTGGCATCCCGACAGGCCTGTCAGATGTTTCTTTGCTGGCTTGAAGAGGCGATTGTCCGCCGCGTGGTCACGCTTCCTTCGAAAGCCCGGTTCAGTTTCCAGGAGGCGAGAACAGCCTGGGGGAATGCCAACTGGATTGGCTCTGGTCGAATGGCAATTGACGGGCTGAAAGAGGTACAGGAGGCCGTCATGCTCATTGAGGCAGGTCTCAGCACGTATGAAAAAGAGTGCGCCAAACGCGGTGATGATTATCAGGAGATTTTTGCCCAGCAGGTCCGGGAAACCATAGAGCGTCGTGCTGCGGGTCTGAAACCACCGGCATGGGCCGCTGCAGCTTTTGAGGCCGGAGTGAAAAAATCAAACGAGGAGGAGCAAGATGGCGCACGAGCTGCGTAATCTTCCGCATATTGCCAGTATGGCCTTTAATGAGCCGCTGATGCTTGAACCCGCCTATGCGCGGGTTTTCTTTTGCGCGCTGGCTGGCCAGTTGGGCATCACCCGGCTGACAGATACCGTCTCTGGCATCACGCTTGATGCCGGACAAATAGCCGAACCGCTGGCGCTGTTTGGTGAGGATGATGACATGGATCCCCGTCCATCACGCAGCTATCAGGTGGCAAATGGTATCGCGGTCTTGCCGGTTTCCGGCACGCTGGTCAGTAAAACCCGTGCGCTTCAGCCTTATTCCGGCATGACGGGTTACAACGGGATCATTGCTCGCCTGCAGCAGGCAATCAGTGACCCCGGCGTTGACGGCATTCTTCTGGATATGGATACGCCGGGTGGAATGGTGTCCGGGGCGTTTGACTGCGCCGACATTATAGCCCGTATGCGCGATATCAAACCCATCTGGGCGCTGGCCAATGACATGAACTGCAGTGCAGGGCAGCTTATAGCCAGTTCGGCATCGCGACGGCTGGTCACACAAACGGCCAGAACCGGCTCCATTGGGGTCATGATGGCGCACAGCAACTATGGCGCTGCGCTCAAAACTAACGGCGTTGAGGTCACGCTGATTTACAGCGGCGATCGCAAGGTCGACGGCAACCCTTACGAAAAGCTTCCGAAAGATGTGCGTGCTGATTTCCAGACGCGTATCGATGCCACTCGTCAGATGTTTGCCGAAAAGGTTTCCGCTTATACCGGCATGTCTGTTCAGGACGTGCTGGACACCGAAGCGGCAGTATTCTCCGGCCAGGAGTCTTTGGATAACGGACTGGCGGATGAACTTGTTAACAATACCGATGCGCTCGGCGTGATGCGCGAAGCACTCGACAGACGCAAAAAAACAACCCTTGGAGGAACTATGCCATCACCTTCTGCTTCAGCTGTGACCACTAAGCCAGTTGACCAGGCAGCAACTCAGACAACTGCCTCAGCTGAACAGGTCACTACCGTTGACACGACCATTGCTTCCGTAGCGGCCCCTGTAGATGTCAGTGCGCAGGTTACTGCAGCAGTAGCTGCAGAGAATAGCCGCATCATGGGCATCCTGAACTGCGATGAGGCTAAAGGGCGTGAGTCACAGGCACGAGCACTGGCCGAAACGCCGGGTATGACGGTAGAGAGCGCACAGCGCATTCTGGCTGCTGCACCGCAAAGTGCCCAGGCGCGTACCGATACGGCGCTGGATCGTTTGATGGAAACAGCACCCGGTGCACTCCCAGCAGGTAGCGCATCTTCTGATGCCGCTGACGATTTGTTAAACACCCCCGTTTAAGAGGCTATCATGGCAATTACTGAAGTTTTCACACATAACCAGCCGCTCGGTAACAGCGACCCGGCGCACACTGCGTA
>ERZ772969.1906-NODE-1906-length-14350-cov-4.826443_pt1 | contig 14350 bp, 17 predicted proteins | sample MGYA00511676_ERZ772969 | MGnify/ENA primary metagenome ERZ772969 (study PRJEB29015, sample SAMEA2737651) | human gut metagenome | biome: human gut; feature: human-associated habitat; material: faeces | place: China | collected 2012 ... | reverse complement strand
TAAGCGACTACATAGATGCGTGTGCGCTTGTGAAAGAGACGCAGAAGGATATTGCCAGATTGCAGAAGCGGAAACGCACAATCGTTACAGGCAATGTAAAGGGCTCTATGAATGATTTTCCTTACGCCGAGACGCATTTCAAGGTTGAGGGGACACCCTATACATACTCGGACGATGTACGGATTCGGGCAGAGGAGGTATTGCTGCACGAGAGACAGCAAAAGGCGGAGGAAGTTAAGCTTGCAGTGGAGGAGTGGATGACCGGGATCCCCATGCGGATGCAGCGCATTATCAGGCATCACTTTTTTGACGGATTAAGCTGGGAGGAGACGGCGAACCGGATGGGGCGGAAAGCCACCGGGGAGAGTATGAGGAAAGAATTTGAAAGATTTATGAGCGAAAAATAAAAGTTTGTCCGTTTTGTCCGGATTGTCCGTTTGCGATGTGTTAGTATGTTATCGGTGAAAGATGTTTAGGCGCAAGTTTGAACGAATCACCGCTCTCTTTACCCTATACTTTGTCAGTAGCGGCAATGACTTCTCCAAGTACGTACAAAGAAAGCACTCAGACATACGAGCCTGTTTCGGGCTTTGTAGGTTCCGGGTGCTTTCTTTGTGCGGTACGAGGAATAAAATCACAAGGAGGTGACAGCCTTTGCCAAAAGCAAAAGATCAGAGAGTAGATACAGCATTTGAGTTATATAAGCAAGGGCTAAAACTTGTAGATATAGCAGAGAGGTTAAAAGTTCCAGCTGGGACGGTGCGTAGATGGAAGAGCACCTATGACTGGGAAGGGAAGATGTTATGCAAAGATAGCGAACGTTCGGAAAAAAATAGCGAACGTTCGGGAAAAAACAACAAAATGAAAAAGAAAGCCATTTCAGAAGATGTTATTCAGACCATGGAAAATCCAGAATTGACAGATAAGCAGCAGCTTTTTTGCTTGTACTATGTCAGGTGTTTTAATGCCACAAAAGCATATCAAAAGGCATATGGTTGCAGTTATGAAGTTGCAAATGCCGAGGGGTATAAACTCCTTGTAAATCCTTGTACTAAAAATGAAATTCAGAGATTAAAGCAAAACCGGCTTAATAGGGAGTTATTGGACGAACATGACATCTTTCAAAAGTATTTGGATATTGCATATTCCGATATTACGGATTATGTGGAATTTGGGCAGGAAGAACAGCCAGTTATGGCGATATACGGTCCAGTGCAGATTAAAGATGAAAAGACGGGAAAGAAAATAAACTTAACAAAATGCGTGAATGTTGTGCGGTTCCGCGAATCTGCGCAAGTGGATGGAACTCTTATATCCGAGGTGAAGCAAGGAAAAGATGGAGCAAGTATCAAGCTGGCAGATAAAATGAAGGCACTCCAATGGCTGTCTGATCACATGGATATGGCTACCGAGGAACAGAAGGCAAGAATCGCAGTGCTGAAAGCGCAGATTGACACCAATAACGATGAACAGACAAGCGATCCGGCAGTTGAGCGATTCTTACAGGCAGTACGTCCGACAGGGGATGAGCTTACAAGATTATTTGGCGAGGAGAATGGTAGTGGTGAAGAAAAAACGTAAGATAGTCAGATTTAAGTTTGAGCCATTTTCGGATCAGCAGCTGCGCCTGATGAACTGGTGGCGTCCAGTGGTTCGGGCGAGTACGAATAATTATCTGATTGCGGACGGGGCTATCCGTTCCGGGAAAACGATTGCGTGTATATGCGGATTTCTGATGTGGTCGCAGGAGATGTTTTCCGGCGAATCTTTTATTCTGGCGGGGAAGACGATGGGAGCGCTAAAGAAAAATGTGATACAGCCCATGATCCAGATACTGGAAGCGTGGGGATGGTCATATACATACATTCGTTCCGGTACCGATGCGAGAATTGAGATCGGGAGCAATGTGTATTATCTGTACGGAGCAAATACAGAAGCAGCGCAGGATGCCCTTCAGGGTCTTACAGCGGCAGGAGCGTATGCGGACGAGGCTGCTTTGTTCCCAAAATCATTTATTGGCCAGATGATCGCAAGATGCTCTGTGGACGGGTGGAAAGTGTGGATGAACTGCAATCCGGCAGGACCGCATCATTTTATACCGGAAGAATATCTCAAACCGGAGGAGGCAAAACGGAAAGGCGTATATCACCTGCATTTCACAATGGACGATAATTTGTCACTGTCTGAAAAGCGCAAAGAGGAATATAAAAACGCATGGCCGCATGGAAGTGTGTTTTACAAACGTTTTGTTCTAGGGCTGTGGGTAGCAGCTGACGGTCTGATTTATCAGCAATTTGCTGATAACGTAAAAGCGTACACAGTATCGAAGGAGTGGCTGAGAGAGAATGAGATTATGTACGCGGTGATCGGGGTCGACTTTGGAGGTACAAAGTCGGCTCATTCTTTTACCCTTACGGGATTCACGAGAGGGTTTAAGCAGGTTGTCGTGCTGGATGAGTATTACTGCAAAAAGAGGATAAACCCCAAGGAGCTGCAGGAAGCCTTTATTGATTTTGTGAGACGGGCGCAGATGCAGTTTAAGGTGTATGAGGCTTATTGTGACAGTGCAGAACAGACGCTGATCGCGGGGCTTGAAATGGCATGTATACAGGCTCATGTGGCGATAGGGGTTAAGAATGCGATAAAAGGTCCGATTAATGGCAGGATTGCATTTTATAACAGTCTGATTGCGCAGAATCGTTGGAAGGTTATGGATCACTGCAAGCATATCATCGAAGCATTTGAACAGGCAGTATATGACGATAAGAAGGTAAATCAGGATGTGCGTCTTGACGACGGCTTGATGAATGTGGATAGCCTTGACAGTACCGAATACAGCACAGAATCGATCATGGATGATATTTTATATACGGCGGCATAGAGCGGAGGGACACATGGGAAACAGAATCAGGCAGTATTTAATTGAAAATGGATATACTACAGTTTCAGATGCAACCTATTGTCATATTGACGAGTGGCTTGACTGGTATCAAGGAGAAGTATCTAAGTTCCATACCTATACGGTTTACAATGGTGTAGTAACCACGAAACAGAAACGATATAGTTTGGGCATGGCAAAAAAGGTTTGCGAAGATTGGGCGAATCTTCTTCTCAATGAAAAGGTTACAATCAATGCTGGCAATTATGAAACTCGCTTGAATGCCATTTTACAGGCGAATAATTTTAAGGTACGGGGCAACCAGCTTGTGGAGCTGGCATTTGCACTTGGCACTGGAGCGTTTGTAGAGTATAAGGCAGAAGATGACAGTATTATGATAGATTTTGTCCGGGCAGATATGATCTATCCGTTGTCGTGGGATAACGGGGACATCACCGAGTGTGCTTTTGGGAGCATCCGGATAATTGATAAGAAAGAGGTTATATATCTACAGATACACCGAAAAGGGAAAGCTGTTGCGGATGTAGAGACCGCAGAAAAACCGGAGCAGTACTATATCGAGAATAAATATATTGATGCCGAATCTGGAAAGGAAGTGGATGCACCGGGAAAAGCGATACCAATCATTGATACAGGGTATGACAAACCGCTCTTTCAGATTATAACACCAAATATCTGTAACAACATTGATCTCGACAGCCCACTTGGAATATCCGTATACGCAAACAGCATCGCACAGCTGAAAGGGTGCGATCTTGTCTATGACAGCTACATAAACGAGTATGTGCTCGGTCGCAAGCGTATCATGGTGCCTATTACAATGGCAAAAAAGATGATGGAAAAGGACGGAATCACTGCACCGGCATTTGACCCGAATGATACGGTTTATTACCTGATGCCGGGCGATAACCGTGATGAGGGCAGACCGGAGCAGGTTGATATGAGTATCCGGGCGCAGGAGCATGAGCTTGGCATTCAAAGGAGCCTTGACATTTTAAGCCTAAAAGTAGGAATGGGAACAGGAAGTTACCAGTTCAGTCCTTCAGGGGTTAAGACGGCTACGGAGGTTATATCGGACAAGAGCGATCTTTACCAGAACCGGCAAAAGAATGCCATTATCATCGAGGCGGCATTGATCGCGTTGGTGCAGGCGGTTGCGTTTTTGGACGACGGGGCTGAGATTGAGGTTACGATAGATTTTGATGATAGCATCATCGAAGATACAAATACAACGATTGACCGGAATATTAAGCTGGTACAGGCAGGGTTACGTTCAAAATTGACCGCAATCATGGAGATAGATAAGTGTTCAAAAGCGGATGCCGAAAAGGAGCTTGAGTGTATTGCGGAGGAAGGACAGATTACAGGGCAGGATATTGACTGGACGGACGGAGAGGGTGACGGAGAAGAAACTGGAAAAACCGGTTTTCATTTAGCTAAAGGCGGTGATGTAGATGAATCAGACGAAGAATCAGAGAGCCGCTGACGTCCCGACAGGGATATATCAGGAGCTTGAGGAACAGATCATGTCGAACATCATAAGACATTGTCGTGATTACAACCAGCCCATCGCATCGGATGTATGGCTGCTTCGGAAACTGGCAGAGATAGGGAGGCTGAACCAGGAAAATATCAAGCTTATAGCAAAGTATGCGAGGTTCTCGCAGACGGCAATGGAACGTATGTTAAATGCCGCTGCGGAAGAAGCCATACAGGAGATGGAGCCTGCGATGCAGCATGCCGTTAGGAGAGGGATGCTGCCGCAGGCAGTTCCATCGGAAAAAAGCCGGAATATCAAACAGGTGCTTACTGCGACGCAGGAGCAGGCGCGGGATACGTTAAACCTGTGCAACACAGTGATGTTGTACAAGGCAAGGGACGCTTATACACGGTTGGTGCAAAGTGCAGCATCCAGAGCGCAGGAGATTGAAAATAAACCCGAATTGCTTGGAATTTTAAACAAGAAGATGACAGCCGTCATAACGGGAGCAGAATCAAGGCAACAGGCAATACGCAAGTGTATTCAGGAATTTAATGACAAAGGGATTCCTGCATTTGTTGATAGGCGCGGAAGGGAATGGACGCCCGAAGCCTATGTAAGTATGACGATGCGCTCTACCAGCAACACAGTTGCCGCAGAGGTACAAATGGCAAGAGCGGATGATTTTGGAATCGACCTGATTGAGGTAGACAGCCATTCCGGTGCCCGACCTAAATGCGCCAGAGATCAAGGGAAGATATTTGATCGTGCCAATAAATCAACAAAGTACCCCCATTGGAATACTTCCAGTTATGGAGAGCCGGACGGATTGCTTGGTATCAACTGTAGACATCATATATATCCCTATGTAGAGGGAATATCAATCCGGCGTCATTTCCCGACAGATGATATGAAGGAAAATGACAGGCTCTATCAAAATACTCAGAAGCAGCGTGCGTTTGAGCGGGCAGTACGAAAGCAAAAAAGGGAATGCATGTTGTATGACCAGATAGGGGACGAGGAGGCATTCCAACAGGCTGCAGCAAAATTAAAGGCGAAAGAGGAAAAACTAAAGGCGTATGTCGATAGCAATGCGGACCTTCATAGACGGAAGGACCGGGAGCAGGTAGTCGGGTTTAATCGCAGCATCAGTGCAAAGGCAACTGCAGCGAATAAAGCCTATACAAAGGCTAAAAATACTGATACAATACCATTAAAGGATATTGCAATTCGTAAAAGTGTCGGGGCTAAAGCCAGAAATTATAAGATTGTAAACAAGTCTACAGGGATAGAGTATGAGTTTGCTCCGGGGACGCGTATTCAGGATGCTGAGGTATTCGCCGGCAAAGGAACAAGACACCCACTCCATGAAGGAGTAGCTGAGGGGCTCACTGCTCAATACGGCGGCACTCCGGAAAAATGGCAGCATGCGAAGGGATTTGGCGTGCTTATGGATTTAGAAACTGGCGAAGAATTCTGCGCAGAGGTTCATTGGTTCCAAGAAGAAACTGTTGGGAAGGTTGGGTTCAAAATAAAAAGGGAGATTGAAGATGAGCGTTAGATATATAGGAAAAACAGAGTTATTTGTGCTTACAAATGATAAAATCTATAATGTTCTGTCGGTTGAAAGAGGATACTACCGGATTAAGGATGACTCGGGGGAGGATTACCTCTACCCACCACATTATTTTGAAGTAGTTAAGGAGTAATACCACTGATCAAGTAAAGTCAGTGGTATTTTTGTGCCCATTTTAAGGAGGTGATGTGATTGATTGTAGTACATGTGGGGAAAGAGGGCATTACAGTGGACGGTCATGCAAATTACGCAGAGCCGGGAAAGGATGTCATATGTGCCGCGGTATCGGTATTGGCGCAAAATACTATCCGATCATTAAAGGATTTGACGAAAGACGCAATAAAATATCAGATCGTGCCGGGGCATATTGATATTAAGTATAAGAATCTTTCAGAACACGGAAAAGTTCTGGTTGATTCTTTTTTTATTGGCATCGTTTCCATACAGGAATCTTATGGAAGCGAGTACGTGCAGATAATATAGCACGGCGCCGAACGGGCGTAAAACGGATCATTTAAGAAGGAGGCACAGTATATGAAGTACAGAAACATGGAAAAGAAATATGGACTGCTTGATTTACAGTTATTTGCAGAAGAAGGTGCAGAAGGCGGTTCAGACGGAGACGATTCCGGTGAAGGTGACGACCAGGCTGATGACGATTCAGACGAAGACGGAGACGATGAAAAGAAATTCTCGCAGAAGGATATTGATGACGCCGTAAAGAAGCGTCTTGCAAGGGAGAAGCGCAGATGGCAGCGGGAACATCAGAAGTCAAAGCTAGACGGGGATAAAGACCCGGAAAAAGATACGAAAGAAGATGAGGAAACCAAGGCTTTGAAGGAAAAAGCTGCAAAAGCAGACGACTTAGAGTTGAAATGGACCTGTCTGGAGCATGACGTTGCCAAAGATTGCGTGGATGATGTAATCGCTCTTGCAAAAGTGCATATGGCAAAGGATGAGAAGATGGATATTGAGGATGCCATTGACGCGGTGCTGAAAAAATATCCGCAGTTTAAAGAAGCATCAAAGGATGCAGATGGGAACGACAGCAAACCAAAGGGCGCGTGGGGAGAAAGACAGCGAGGAAAACCAGGGAAACTTTCTGGTGTAGAAGCCGCATTTTTGAAAAAGAACCCGGGACTAAAAATTGACTAATGGAGGATAAGATTATGATGTTTAGAATGAATTTACAGTTATTTGCACATGAGCACCAGGAGAGATGGTCTTCTATGGTGGATGCAAAGCTGAGGCAAACGCTTGTTACCAGAGATCAGCATATTTTCAATTCCAATTATGAAGGAAATCCTAAAGCGGGGAAGGTAAAAATTCCGGTAAGAGATACTGAGGTCACCGTAAAGGATTACGACAAGGCAAAGGGCGTTGATTTGGAATCCGGGACAACTTCCTATATTGATCTGGATATTGACCGGGATAAGGCAGTAAATGAACTCATTGACGGATATGATGCGGCAGCGGTGCCGGATAATCTGGTAGCAGATCGATTGGATTCTGCCGGATATTCCCTTGCGCTTACAATGGATCAGGATTCGATTAATTGTTTGGAAACAACTGCCGGAGTGCATGTCGCAACAACGAAAACGGCAGCAACAGAAAATACGGCTTACAAAGAGGTTCTTGCCGCTAAGACGTACCTTGGACGTGTGGGTGTTCCGCAGGCAGGAAGGTGGATGATTGTTTCTCCTGAGTTTATGAGTACTCTTATGATGGATGATCACTTTATCCGTCAGGGGGATTTATCGCAGGAATTAAAGACTACCGGAGCTGTTGGAGCTGTTGCCGGATTTGCAGTATTTGAGAGCAACAACCTTGCGTATGAAAATACGACAATCACTCCATCAAAAAAGACAACCACGGAATTTATCGCGGGACATCCAAACTGGTGTCATCGGGTGCAGGAGTGGGCGGTAGATGTTCATGCACAGGACTTGTCTGGCTCGGGTAAGTATATTGGTGCATCTGCGGTGCAGGGACGTAAAATCTGGGGAAGAAAGATCTCTAAACCAAAAACGGTTTATATTAAGCGCACAGAAGCAGCCGGACAATAAGGGGTGGATGTGAATGTATATCACACAGGAGTATTATACGGATTATTTTTACGGGGAGCCGGTCGATCCTGCCGACTTCCCGTCTTTGTGTGAACGAGCAGAGGAGATTGTGGAAGAAATGACGATGTACAGGGTGACGGGGCTTACGTTTCAAGCTCTCCCGCAAGATATTCAGGAACGTGTCAAAAAAGCAGTGTGCGCGGAGATTGAATACTTAAATGCAAACGGGGGGACTGATATGGATAACGGCTACGACCTACAGAGCGCAGGTCTTGGTAAATTCAATTATACGAAGGCATCCGGCACTGGGGGAAGTTCCAGACAGTCTGTATATGCACCACGTTCAATACGGTTATTGGCTCCGACAGGACTTTTATATCGGGGAGGTGGATTTTAATGCAGGCGATTCCTAAGTGGCTGCTGATCCATAGAGCCATAAGATATAAGACGAGCAAGGATCGATGGGGACAGGAGACACCAGAGGAAGGTCAGGAGCTTGCATATATCCGAATTGAGCCGTCCTCTAAAGTGGTAAGAGATAAAAACCGCGCAGAAGTGCAGCTGGCAGCAACTTTATTCTATGATTGCAGAAACAGCCGCCCAAGAGGTGTAGAGTGGGAGGAAGATGATATTGTCATGGTAAACGGCGAAAGGTATCGAGTCCAGGTGATAGAGCCTCTTTATGACGGAAGAAGACTGCACCACTACGAGCTGGGGATGGTGAGACATGCTTAATATTGATATAAGCATATCGCTTGATAAGGCGATTGCAAAGGAAAGAATACAGGCGGGAGCTGACTATGCTCTATCCATAACCGGAAATCAGGCATTGGGCGATATTAATGAACACGTTCCGCATGACCAGGGAATCTTGCGAGGTAGCGGAATTACGAACAGCGATAAAAAGGCGCAGAATAAAGAGTTTGTTCTTCGCTGGCATACACCCTATGCGAAGTACCTGTTTCATGGGGAGGTTATGTATGGTAATCCCACAAACCGGACATATGGTCCTGAAAAGTTAAGGTTCACGGAGGCGCTTGCCCGTATGGAATGGACGGAGTATGCGGCGGAAAAGTACGGGGATAACTGGCAGACGGTGTTTCAGAAAGCACTTGGGGAGGAGTTGGGAAGATGACATCATATGTTGAATTTATGGAGCTTCTTGGCGCAACAGCAGAGGCAAACTGTAATCTGGATGCACCGGTTTCCTTCGAGGAACTGTCAGAGGCAAACAGTATTTATGCAGAGCTGGGAGAATCCTTTGTGCAGACAGAATATTACGACAAGAGCACAATCCGGACGGTTCCGATACTCTTTCTGTGTCGGCACAATGATCAAGTGCGCTGTTTGGAGCAGCTACAGGAGATATGTGATTACTTCCAAAGATTGCGTCAGTACCCGCAAGGGAATACGTTCCGCTGGCTTGATATGGAGATCGCAAAAGGACCGTCTAAAATCGGCAGGGACGAAGATGGAACGTATCACTATTCCTGCATTTTAAATGCAAAATTATATTTTTAAGAAGGAGGATTCTTCATGAAAAGAATGGATTTACAGGTATTTTCGGAAGTACTGCCGGAAAATACGATTACACCAGAGATCAACTACGAGACAGAAGCATTTATCAATACGACTCCAAGCGCAGAAAGCCCGAAGTGGGCATCTTTGGCAGCTCTTACTAAGAATATGTCGCAGAGTTTGAATGAGGTATTGTATCAGGCGGCTTATTATGCCGATAAGGGCTGGGGAAGTACAGAGGTAACGGGTGGACAGTTGACGCTGACCCTGACCGGAGACTGTAAAAATGGGGACGCCGCATCAGATTATATTTTATCTGAGGGTGTGCAGTATCATTTTGGAAATGCCAGAAAAACACACATGAAACTGCAACGTGGAGACAAGTATATCATCTGGCCAATTACACTTGCAAATGTCACAGCAGCATACGGGGACAGTAATCAGCCAAATGCGCTCACCGTGACGATCCATGGCAACGGGCGTCCGGTAATGGGTACTGTAACCCGTGCGGGTATGCCTGACAAGAACACAAGAGAATAAAGGTTAGGAGGGTACAAATATGCCTTATGTAGCAAAAAGAAAAAAGATTTACGAGGAAGAGTTTCTTCTGACAGAGGAAGATGGAACGGTTGTACATACAATGCATGTTGCACTTGATGCTGACAGCATAGCAAAGAAGCTGTATGAAAAGCAAATTGCGGTGCTGGAGGCTATGCATGTTCTGGAAAACCTAAAGGATACAACGCCGGATGCATATGGCGATAAACTGAAGGAACTCGGAAACATTGTGATTGACCTTTTGGAAACTGTGTTTGGCAAGGAGGATACAAAAACAATCTTAGAGTTTTATGACTCGCGTTATATTGAGATGTGTCAGGAGCTGAAGCCGTTTATTATGGATATTGTGATACCGCAGGTGCGTAAAATTGCGCAGAGTAATAAAACGGAGGTCTTAAAGCAGTATAACCGTAAACAGCGCAGAGCACTCTTTGCGGGACGAAACAGATCATGAGCCTGTTAATGGGTGAGCGGGCGCCGGAAGTGTGGTTCAAAGGCAAACATTATACACTGAATCTTTCCTATGATACCGTGCTTTTAGTTCAACAGCTTTATGGTGATGATCGTCTGGATAACGGTGATAAGATTACTCAGGCGTTAAAGCTGCTGGTGAAAAGCCGCTTTAAGGTGCGGCTCTTGGGAGACCTTGACCGTGCAAAACTCTTAGAGGAGATTACAAAAAAGCACATTGCGCCCCCGAGACGCCCGCAGACTGCGAACGGTCCAAAGCTCATGGATTTCCGTTATGATGGGGGATATATTTATGCGAGTTTTCAGCAGGCGTATGGATTGGACTTAACAGCGGAATGTGGGCGGATGTCATGGCACAAATTTATTGACCTTCTTGATGGATTACCAGATGAAACGAAGATCAAAGAGGTCATGCGTATCCGGGCAATGGAGCTCCCGGAGCCTACAAGAACCAACCGTAAGGAGATTCAAAACATCCTGCGGTTAAAATCTTATTATGCGCTGCCAGTAAGTGGAGGTGGCGGCAAGGATGGATTGAACCTACTGTTTGAAACATTGGAAAAAGGAGCGAGAAAAATATGACTCCCAAAAAGAAAGCAAAGTGTCCTTACTGTGGACATCCGGTCAATGTATTTTATAAGACGGATGCCGTGTGTAGGGGCATTTTTTTACGCTGTAAAAATAAGGAGTGCGCAAAAATTTTTGAGTTGAGGATGTAAGACGCTGTGCCGATGTGCCTGTCTTTTGTATGAAAGGATGGGTGCAGTATGGCGAGAAAGAAAAAGGGCGATGTTACTTATACACTTCGGGCGGATGATAGCAATCTTGATAATGATTTATCTGCTGCTGAAAAAAAGGTGGAAAAATATACCAAGGAGACAGCCCAGAAGACGGAGCATCTTGAAAAAAAGACAGCCGAGGTGCAAAAAGAAGTCAAAGAGGATGTCACGGATTATCACAAGCAGCAAAATAAGGAGCAGGAAAATTCAGACGAAGACTCGTATAAAAAGAGAGAAGATGCGGCTAAGTCACACGGAGAGAACCTGAAGAGCATTGCAGGAGGCACCGCAAAGGCAATCGGAGCCGGTATGCTTGCTGTTGGAACAGCCGTTGTCGGAACTGGTGTACTTGCAGTTAACAGTGCCAATAATCTCGACCAGGCAATGAATCAGTTTGTGGCAAGTACCGGGAAGGGTTCCGAGGAGACGGAACGCTACGAGACGGTATTGAAGTCGATTTATAAAAATAATTACGGCGAAAGCTTTGAAGACATCGGTCAGGCAATGGCAGAGGTCACAAAGCAGCTTGGAGACATGGATGACGCTGCATTACAGGAGATTACAGAATCGGCGTTTGCCCTTCGAGATACGTTTGAGTATGACATTTCGGAATCTACCAGAGCCGCGAAAGCTCTGATGATTAATTTTGGTATATCCGGAGAAAAGGCAATGTCGCTGATCGCCGCCGGAGCGCAGAACGGTCTTGATTATTCCGACGAACTTATTGACAGTATCAATGAGTATTCCGTACAGTTCGCAAAAGTAGGACTCAATGCGGATGATATGTTTAAGATTATCCAGAAGGGTGCAGAAACCGGTGCGTGGAACGTTGATAAAATCGGCGATGCCATAAAGGAGCTGTCTATCAAGGCAATTGACGGATCAGATGTAACGGCGAAAGGCTTTGAAACTATCGGTCTTAACGCGGATGAGATGGCAGAAAAGTTTGCGTCAGGTGGAGAGAACGCGAAAGAGGCTTTTCAGCAGACAGTCGAAGCGTTGGCAGGAATGGAAGATCCGCTCGCCCAGAATCTGGCAGGTGTGAGCTTGTTTGGCACCATGTGGGAAGATCTGGGACCGCAGGCAGTAACGCAGCTCGCAAATATCGAAGAAGGGGCTTACGATGCTGCAAATGCGATAGATACAATCAAAGCGGCAAAATATAATGACCTAAGCAGTATATTTGAAGGACTTACAAGGTCTATTGAGATATTGTTGGTTCCATTGGGTCAGGAACTTATTCCTTTATTAGCTGATCTGATTGATGGCGCACTTCCGGTGGTGGAAGATATACTCCCACAATTTGTTGATTTGATAGCCGGATTTGCGGATGAACTTGGTCCCAGTGTTAAAGAAATGCTCCCAGAATTTCTTAACCTTCTGAAATCTATTGGGGAGCCTCTTTTGGAGCTGTCGGGAAAACTTTTGCCTGCGGTAAAGGATTTGTTTTCTTCTATTTCACCTTATTTAGGGGACTTGGTTGAAAACTTGGCACCCACCCTAATGAGTTTGCTGGATATGCTGCTTCCCAAACTCCTTGAAATTGTTGATGCTTTGCTTCCTCCGCTATTTGAATTACTGAATGCGATACTGCCTATATTGGATTTGCTCATCGGGCTTCTTGCACCAATTATTGATCTTTTTTCGCAGCTGGTGCAGCCGATCGTAACTTTGATAAGTGAAGCGTTAACACCGCTTATGGAGGCACTTGAGCCGATTGTGGAGTTCATCATTAATTTGCTGATACCGCAGCTCAATGTTCTTGCATCTGTATTTCAAAGTGTGTTCGAGGGAATTGTTGGAAATGTTACGACTCAGATTGGTAGAATAACAGACATTCTAAACAATGTTGTGGAGTTCATAAAGAATGTTTTTACAGGAAACTGGGAAGGGGCATGGGAGAATGTAAAAAATATATTCGGAAACATTATGGGAGGGCTTGCTGACCTTATAAAGATGCCGATTAATTTATGCATTGATTATATCAACGGTCTTATTAATGGCATCAATGGGATAAAGATACCGGATTGGGTTCCAGTTTTTGGCGGAATGAGCACGTCTATCCCCAATATCCCAAAACTGCGCGTTGGCATGGACTATGTTCCTTCCGATGATTTTCCGGCGCTATTACATAAAGGAGAGGCAGTACTCACCGCACAGGAAAATGCAATTTATCAGTCGGCAGGAGGCTTTGAGGGACTGATGCATAGTTTGAGCAGTGTGCCGGAGAAGGGAGATACGAGCATAACAGTAAGAAGTGAGGGGGGAGGAATGGAGATTGATTATGAGAGACTGGGGAAGGAGCTTAGTAAGTCACTTGTTGGGATGATTGTAAGTATGGATGGTAAGACGGTAGGAAGGCTTGTTGCATCGGCAGTGGATGAGGAACTTGGAAGAATTAACGGAAGGAGAACCTAATGGAATATTTTGGCTTAACGATTGATGGAAAACACACATCGAAGTTTGGTCTACAGATGACCGCAATGTATATACCTTTGCCGGAACCAAAAACGAACCTTATTTCAGTTCCAGGTACCTCGGGCAGTATTGACCTGTCGGAGATCGGCGGTCAGGTACATTACGAGGAGCGTTCTGGTCTAAGTTTTGAATTTGTATTGCTGGATGGCGATTATGAAACATTTGCCCAAACATCAACAGAAATTGCCATGTGGTTGCACGGCAAGAAGATTAAGGTCATTCCAGATAATGACCTTGGCTATTACTATGTGTGCCGCATGGAGGTTGATTTGAAAAAAAGCAATCCTGTCTTGAGCATCCTTACGCTTACAGGAACAGCAGAACCATTTAAGTATGACTTGATCGCAAGTGATGAGGACTGGCTTTGGGACCCGTTTGATTTTGAGACAGGCGTGATCCGGGAATACATGGATCTGGTCATTCATGACGCAAATCGTAGCATCACAATCCTTGGCGCCGGAAAGCCCGCCGTGCCGGAATTTATTGTCACAGAGAGCTCCAATCTTGCAGTTATATACATGGGAA
>ERZ772969.1898-NODE-1898-length-14402-cov-4.075138_pt1 | contig 14402 bp, 15 predicted proteins | sample MGYA00511676_ERZ772969 | MGnify/ENA primary metagenome ERZ772969 (study PRJEB29015, sample SAMEA2737651) | human gut metagenome | biome: human gut; feature: human-associated habitat; material: faeces | place: China | collected 2012 ... | reverse complement strand
TTTTAGAAATTGACAAGGAGAATGCAAATGAATAATATGATAAAGATATTTGAAAATGAGGAATTTGGTTCGCTCAGAATTTTAAAGGAAGATAACGGCAGAATCATGTTCTGCGGCAAGGATGTGGCTTCTGCATTGGGCTACAGCAACACAAAGGACGCAATAAGGCGGCATTGCAGGTGGGGCGTGAAACACGACCTACCTCATCCGCAGTCCCCAAGCAAGACCATTAAGATGATTTTTATTCCTGAGGGCGATGTTTACAGACTTGTCGCACACAGCAAACTGCCAAGAGCTGCGGAATTTGAGTCGTGGATATTTGATAAGATCCTGCCTCAAATCAATCAAACAGGCGGCTACGTAGCTAACGAAGATATGTTTATCGATAACTATCTCCCATTCCTCGACGAGCCGTATCAAAATCTTTTCCGTCTGCAGATGATGGCGATAAATCAGCTCAACGAGCGTATCCGCCACGACGAACCGTTGGTGGAGTTTGCGGAACAGGTTTCTGATACAACCAATCTCATTGACATGAACGCAATGGCAAAGCTTGCGAGAGCCGAAAATATCCCTGTCGGCAGGAACAAGCTTTACGGCTGGCTCAAAGGAAAAGGCGTTCTTATGGCGAATAATCTCCCCTATCAGGCGTTTATCGACCGAGGATATTTTTCGGTCAAGGAGTCGGTGTTTGAAACTGCGACTATGACAAAGACTTATCAGCAGACGTTTGTTACGGGCAGGGGGCAGCAGTTCGTCATAAATTTGCTGAAGAAATATTATGGGAAGGAGGTTTTGCAATAATGGAGATAATAAGCGTTACTTTACACGATCTGAGAAAAATGAATAACAGCGAGGTTCTTATCCTGCAAGGCTGCGGCGGCGACCTTAAAGAATGGGTTGACGGCATAAACGATATGCTGACGGAAAGCGGAATATTGCAGAACGAAAGTCGATTTGAAAAAGCATATACTTTTAAAAATGAAAATCTGACTTGTCTGCTGTTTCCGTTTGATGACGTTCAGCTTGATGTCGGTAAACTTGCGATGTGGAGATTGCAGACTCACGAGCAGTTCGGCGGTACATGGCTTTCCGATTATGTTCCAAACAGACTTGGCGGTTTTGTTTCAGAAAATGAACAAAAACAGAATGAAGATTGCAGTCCTAAGGAAGAAACCGAAGATTTAGGAATGGAGATGATGTAATGACGTATTTATTCATAGGAATGATAATCGGAGGGGTTATCGGATTGACGGTCGGCAGTCTTGCTGCGGCTTTTAAGGCAGCGGAAAAAGAGATCGCACGTCTGGACAAGGAGGTAAGTGATGCACACAAACAGAATTAAAGCTAAAGTTGACTTCAAGTTCTGCCTCGGCAGTATTCCAGCAATGCTGAGAGCCACAAAGCCCGTACTTTCGGAAAGGCAGTACAAGGAGCTGTGTAACGAGGTCAATAAAGCTGACGGCTATCTTGAACAGAAACGTATTATTTTTTCATATGTTGACCCTATAATCAAGGGTTGAAGTAAACACAATTAAATAACAACTAAAGTCGTTTTGCCAATGACAGAAAACTTCTGTAATTAGCAAAGCGACTTTCTTTCTGTCATTGGCTTTAAACGGCAGAAAGGAATTTCATGAACAGTTTTATGTCATGGGTAGGCGGTAAAAAGGCATTGCGTGACGCAGTACTGGCAAGATTTCCGCCGTATTATGAGCGATATATCGAGGTTTTCGGAGGTGCAGGCTGGGTTTTATTCCATAAACCGCCCGGTATGGATTTTGAGGTATACAACGATTTTAACGGAAATCTTGCAAATCTTTATCGCTGTGTCAGGGATAACCCGAATAAGCTGAAGTACAAGCTTCGTTATGTCCTCGATTCTCGTGAAGATTTCGACTGGATTGCTAGTCTTCATAAGCGAGGTCTGTTCAGCAGATTTCGTGATGTTGACAGGGCGGCGAAGTTTTATCAGCTTATCCGTTACAGCTACGCAAGTGGACTTGACAGCTTCGGCAGTCAGCCGCATTCAATATGGTCGGATTTCCCGATGATAGACTTGGCAGCAAGGAGATTGCAGAAGGTAGTAGTTGAGAATAAAGACTTTGAAAAACTGATACGGCAGTACGACCGCCCTGTCAGCTTTTTTTATTGCGATCCACCGTACTTTGCAACCGAAAACTACTACAAAGACGTTGGTTTTAAAACCAAGGATCATATTAGGCTCAGGGATTCGCTAATGGATATCAAGGGCAAGTTTCTTGTTTCCTACAATGACTGTCCAGAAATCCGTGAGATATGGGATAAGCCTAATATTCACATTGAGGAGATCAGCAGACTGAATAATCTGGCGCAGAGATACGACGGCGGCTGTCAGTATGCGGAGCTGCTCATATCCAATTACGATACAAGCGAGAGATTACAGGCGGTTCGCCAGCTTTCGCTGTTTGACGATGAAACAGACAATTTGGAGGTATAATTTTATGAGAAAGATTATTTTTGCACAGGTACTCACAACCAACGGAACTACCGTATTTTCGGGGCTTTTTGATGAAAACGAAAATCCCGTAAGCGTGGAAACGGAGTGCGATGATAGCGGAGTGACGCTTACGATATGGCGCAATGCTCCTGAAACAGAACGCCGTGACTGCGGTATCTCGGAGGAAGAAATAGAGCGAACATGTTCAATGTATGATGACTGTAACGAGTGTCCACTGTGGGATTATTGCAATGAAGATGAGGAGGTTTTGTAAATGAAAATACTTGTTATTGAGCCTGAAAAAGCGCCGTATGAAAAGGAAATCGGCGATGATATTCACGATATGCAGGCAATAGTCGGAGGGTGTATCGAACCTATATATTTTGAGCCGAAAGAAACTGCGATTGCTTGGTGCAACGATGAATTCCTGCTTAATGGTTCACAGCCTAATCGTATTGTGGGAAATGTTCTTGTACATGGAACTTTCTTTGTTTCAGGAAATTATATGAACGAATACGGCGAATGGGACAGCTGTTCACTTACCGATGATCAGATCAAGAAATATTCCGAAATGTTTGAAACTCCCATTATCGTATTGGAGCAAATGCAGGCTACGGAAATTGAGGTAGAAAATACTCCCGATGAGGAAATGGCGGATGAACCTGAGCCGGAAATAACGATGTAATAAAAAGTAAAGTGTTGTAATTTAAAATCAAAGGAGAAATGCATTTTATGTTTAAAAAATCCAAAATATTAAAGAAGCTTGGCGCAGGGTTTATGGCAGGCCTCTGCGCTTTTTCTATGCTCGGTTCATCTGTGAGCGGAGCGATAACAGCAAATGCCGCAAGTACTTCGACCGAAAACTCTGCGTTTCCGTCTTCCGATACGGTGATCGCAAAGGCGGCAACTTTGCTCGGAACACCGTATACATTTGGGAATAAGGGGTACTGGTACGCATACAATCAGGGACAGTATACTCCTCTGTCGGTGCAGACGATAAATAATCTCGGCATCGACTGTTCGGGACTTGTGTACTATACGCTGACGCAGCTTGGATACAAAACATCGGGATTTTCATGGAACAACCCCGTTCCTGTGGATACCGATCACTGGCTGACAGTCAGCGATAACTGCACAATCACTTATGACGGTGTGACTTCAAAAGTCGATGTTGAAAAGCAGAATATTAAGACCACGGACCGTCCGTATTGGGAGTGTGCCGACGGTTCAAATATTACTCCCGGTTCGGTAGTTGTTGCTGAAAACCCCAGTGGTATCGACCATGCATGGATATATATGGGTGAGTTCGACAGCCGTTCCGATGTTGTTTCATATCTGAAATCAATTGGAGTTTCGGAAAGTCTTATCAATTCCAAAACGGTCGGTGACGGAAAAGGTGCAGGCGGTACTCATTGGAGAATTGAGGCTAACGGCTCTGAGGGCGTTGTAATTAATAACAAGGCCGACGGTAAAACTGCGACTGTCATGAATATGTCGGCGTTCAGGATCACATCCAAAGATGTGAAATTTACTATTACAAAAGTCTATAAAGCTGATAATACCGTAAAGATCAATGGTATCAGTCCTATTGACGGTTCACAGGCTATTTACGGCGTATACACTGATAAAGCTTGCAAAAACAAAGCAGGAGAAATCAAAATCGATAAAAACGGAAGCGGCTCGATTGAACTTCCGAATAAGCAGTATTATGTTAAAGAAATCAAAGCACCTACAGGCTACAGCCTATCAACTGAAGTATTTGCACTTAATGCAAATGAAAACGTAAATGTTACCGAGGATTATCTTAAAGGAAACATCATAATCAATAAAACTGCCGAGGATGGTATAATCGGTCAGCGTGAATTTAGAGTAACATGGACTCAGAACGGAAAATCTCACTCCAAGACGGCAAAGACAAATTCAAGCGGAATTGCGGAGTTTAAAGGTCTTAACGTATACGATCTTACAAGTAAAAAAGCAATTTCATATACCATATCCGAAATCAACGTAGATACGAGATATGAAACTCCCAAGGCACAGAATGTGACTCTGACAAGCGGCGATGTTGACCTTACTGTCAATGTCAGGTTCAACAACGAACTCAAAACAGGTTCTATTAAGATCAACAAGCAGTCTGAGGATAATCAGAACGGAGGCAGAGAATTTACTGTCACAGGTAACGGCAAGACTTACAGCATAAAAACCGGTTCTGACGGTGTTGCAATTCTTTCCGATATCCCCGTATACGACAGTAACAATCAGAAAATTGTTTACACGATTTCTGAAAAAAACGTTCCCATAAAGTATGTTGTTCCTGCCAGTCAGACGGTTACTTTGACAGCTGATGAAACTACCTCTGTAACGTTTGAAAATGTGCTTAAAAAATTCACTTTGGAAGTTACAAAAAAAGACTCGGAAAAGGCTGAAAAACAAGGCGATGCAAGCCTTGCGGGAGCGGTTTACGGCGTGTTTAAAGACAGTGTTTTGATAGACGAATACACCACAGATGAAAACGGATATTTCAAGACAAAAGAGTATGTCTGCGGAAACTACACGGTTCAGGAAATTTCACCAAGCGAGGGCTATCTGCTTGACGAAACTGTGTACTCGGTTGGTGCAGAAGCTGAGAATTATTCCATTGAGCATAACCCCATTTCCATGACAGTGACAGAGGACGTTCTCAAGGGAAAAATCAGCATAATCAAGCATTCCGATGACGGAACAACGCAGATCGAAACTCCCGAAGTCGGTGCAGAATTTGAGGTTTATCTCAAGTCATCAAGCTCTTATGAAGCTGCAAAAGACAGCGAAAAAGACTACCTCGTATGCGATGAAAACGGCTATGCTGCGACAAAAATGCTCCCCTACGGCACGTATATTGTGCATCAGACAAAGGGTTGGGAAAATACCGAATGGATCGATGATTTTGAAGTGATTATCAGCGAAAACGAAAAAGAATATTTCTATCTTATCAATGACGCAGTGAAAAAATCCTTTGTAAAAATCGTAGAGAAGGACGCAGAAACAGGCAATATAATTCCCGTTTCGGGCATAGGCTTCAAGGTTTGGGACTGTGCAAATTCCGAATATATTTCTCAAAAAATTTACTATCCGTCAGAAATGATTCTCGACACATTTTACACCGATGAAAGCGGCTCGCTGATGCTGCCGCAGGAGCTTGCTTACGGCGATTACGAGCTTCACGAAGTGCAGTCGGCGGAGGGTTATGTGCTTGATAAAAATCCTGTTCCATTTACAATTGACGGTTCAGTGGAAACCGTAGTTGTGGAGAAAACAAATACCGCACAGAAGGGCAGAATTTCTGTTCAGAAAACAGGTGATATTTTTACAACGGTCGCTACAGCATCATCTGCTTACACGGACGAAAACTGCGAAACTATTGTAAATCCGACAACTTACACTCCCGTTTTTGCAAGCGGAAATCTGTCCGGTGCAGTATTTCAGATTATCGCAGTAGAAGATATTGTGACGCTTGACGGCACGATCAGAGCAAATGCCGGCGATGTTGTAGCTGAGATCACGACCGATGAAAACGGATATGCAGAAACAGACCTTTTGTATCTTGGCAAGTATGAAGTCAGAGAAATTACTGCCCCTGACGGCTATGCTCTTAACGCAGAATCTCAGTTTGTTGAACTGACCTATGCAGGACAGGAAATTGCTGTTCGTGATACCGTAAATACGTCATTTGTCAACGATTATCAGGGTGTAGAAATTTCACTTTCTAAGGTCATGGAAAAGGACGAGTTATTTAACATCGGTAACTCCGATGAATATACCCGAGTTCGTTTCGGACTGTTCGCAGCCGAGAATATTACCGCCGCTGACGGCTCGGTAATTCCTGCTGACGGACTGATTTCTGAAATAAGTCTTGCTGAAAATATGTCCGCAAAGTTTGATACTGCTCTGCCTTTCGGCAAGTACTATGTGCAGGAAATTGCAACCGATGAACATTATGTTCTGAACGGTGAAAAGTACCTTGTAAATTTCGAGTATATGGGACAGGAAGTAACTACTGTTACTGTTGATTGCGGCGAGTTTAAGAATACTTTAAAACGTGGAAAAATCAGCGGTAAAAAGGTTGATGAAAACGAGAAATCTCTTGAAAATGCTTTGTTCGGACTGTTTGCTGTTGATACTGATGAGTTTACTGCCGACAACGCATATATGACCGCTGTTTCCAATGAAAACGGACACTTTGAATTTGACAAGATCCCATACGGCGAGTATATCGTCAGGGAAATCGAAGCTCCCACAGGCTACATTTTAAGCGATGAAAGCTACCCTGTGACAATTTCTGAGGACGGCGAAGTCATAGAAATTAAAGCTGTGAATAAATCTACAAAAGTCAGAATTTCCAAGCAGGATATTACTACAGGTGAGGAGCTCCCCGGCGCAACGCTTCAGATTATTGACGAGGACGGAAATGTTGCCACGGAATGGGTATCAACAGACGAGGCTCACTTTATCGAGGGCAAGCTGATTGCAGGCAAGGAGTACACGCTCCGTGAAACGATCGCTCCCGACGGTTATGAGATTGCAAGCGAGATAAAGTTTACTGTGAATACTGACGGAAGTGTAACGGAGGTCGTTATGTACGATGAGCATACGCCTGATCTTGAAATTCCTCCTACAGTCACAATAGATACTCCTAATACAGGTGTATCCGCAGACAATAGTGCTGAGCTTTATCTAGTAGCCGCAGCGGTTATTATGGCTTTCGGTATGGTCATATGCAAGAGAAACGATAAGGAACAGAGAAAGGATGATGTGAAATGAGATCTAAAAAGAAATTGATCGCAGTCGCAAGCGCCATGTGCTTTGCTGCGATGATGTCGCTAACCGCTTATGCATCGGGCGATGTTGCAGGAGCTGTGCAAAGCACTTGGACCACTGCAAGATCGCAGGTGGTTTCGGTTGTAAACAACGTTGTGTTTCCTGTGATTGACGTAATATTGGCGGTTTTGTTGTTTGTCAAGATAGGTATGCTTTACATGGATTACCGCAAGCACGGTCAGATAGAATGGACTCCGGCGGCTATTCTGTTCGGCTGTTTGATCTTTACTCTGACGGCTCCGTTGTATATCTGGTCAATCGTTTAAAAAGGAGAATTTGTGTATGAAAAAAATATATTCAGCTATGGTTTCAGCGGCAATCGCAATGACAATGACCGCCTGCGGAACGATCAGTCCGCCAATACAGAATGCAGCAGAAACTACCGCAACAACGCCGATAACAGCCGAGTCCGTATTGGATTCGGCTGTCTCTTCGGAGGTCGAAAGTACCGTCAACAATGAACAGGTAAAGTCCGATACCTTTATCGCTGAGTTTTTCGATTCAAATATCAGCTTTGCAGATACAAGCGAATTGGTTACTGAGTCGATGAAAGACTGTGCCTTTGAGAACGAAACCGATAATTTCAATGGAGTGAATAAGGTCACTTTAAAAGGTAAAAACGGCGGCGGTATGTTGAATGTGATGTGTATAGATCTGTCTCAGTCACAGCTTGATTACGACATGGAATATATCCTTGAAAACTTCGGGGATTACTATTTTGGACAAACCTCCGCACAGATGAGCGGTATCACTGAGGACGATTTTGTGTCAAATTATCGTATGACAACAAATGTATATTCAAAAGGAAAATATCAGCAGTACGGCTCTGTTCAGAAGTCTGACGGTATGGCGACGCAGTTTGGGTACACCGAAACTTATGCTGTGCTTAGTGAGGACAAGCTGACTGTTGCGTCGGGAGCATATCTTGGTACGGATATGATGGAAAGGCAGAGTTTTTCGCAGCTTATGGCTAAGTTTGCGGAAAACGTCAAGTATTAAAGGTTGGTGTAGTTATGCCATATATCCCATTTACAGAAGAACAAAAAGTAATGGCAAACTTCGTAGACTTGGAGCAGTTTTTGCGTATGCGGGGTGAAAAATTAGAACGTGTCGGCAGAGAGCATAAACTCATTTACTACGACGGTTCGGGCAAGCACGACAGCATAACGCTCCGTGGCTCGACTTGGTTCGACCATAAAAATCAAGTGGGCGGCGGAGCAATAAAATTCATGCAGGAATTCTATGATATGGACTTTCAGACGGCTGTTCAGGAACTGTTAGGACAGACGATAACTCCCCTCTCTCACGCTCCTTCAAAAGCTGTTGTGCATGAAGAAAAAACGAAAGAGTTCAAGCTTCCCGAAGCCAATTCAAATATGCACAGAGTGTTCGCATACCTCATAAAACAGCGGTTTATTTCTCCAGATATTATCAGCCATTTTGCAAAACAGCATACACTTTATGAGGACAAACAGCACCACAATGCAGTGTTTGTAGGACTTGATGAAAACGGCGTTCCACGTCAGGCAAGCAAGCGTTCAACCAATTCTTTCGGGAAAACTTTCCGCATTACCTGCGAGGGTTCAGATACCCGTTACAGCTTTTCCCACTTTGGCAAGTCGGAAAAGCTGTTCGTGTTTGAGGCTCCCATTGATATGATGAGTTTTCTTACACTCTATCCGCAGGAATGGCAGAAAAACAGCTACATTGCAATGAACGGTGTGTTTGAAAATGCCGTTTTAACAGCGTTAAAGAACCATTCTAACCTGTCAGAAGTCATTCTCTGCGTTGATAACGATGAGGGCGGAATCGAGGCTGTTGACAGACTTCGGGATATTTTGAGAGAAAACGGCTATGAAAATGTACGGCGATTTGCTCCCAAATTTAAAGATTGGAATGAAGATTTAAAGGCAAAAAACGGAGCGAAATTTTTGCCTGCTGTTCCTCATAAGCGAAAGGAAGAATATCTGAAAGAAGTTAGCGAACTTGTGTATCTGAAATGCCGTCCTGATAAGCTGACCTCGCAGATCTATGCAACGTTTAAAAACAGACAATACAAATATTTGGCTGAGTATGCACTTGCAAGCTCTGCTTTTTTTATTGCACCAAAGGACGAAAATCTGATGTTTGAAAAGTTAAAATTCAAGCTGAAAGATGAGTACAAGCCTTACACCGACAAGGGCAAAAAGGCACAGAAACAAAGGGCTTTGCAGGAATGTATGCAGGAGGTTTTGCGTGATCTTAAGCGGACTGCCTGTACTCGTGAACAGTCGGTACTGACTGCGAAAATGCTGTATCAGCTTGCGGATAATGCTGTCAGATTGTCGGTTGAGGAAGCTTTAAGTGTACCGATTCAGGAGCAGTGCGAGGATATAGATATTATTTCTGAACCCGAACCGTGTATGGAGTTCGGGTAATGCGATACCCTCCGCCTCACAGCGCAATACCTTGAAGATAACAAACTAACTATTCTTTTAAATACAGAAGAAAGCATATTTCTATGGATAGGAGATGAAATTTTGAGTGATAAACAAATTATTTTAATAGGTTTGCTTGTGGTAGCTTTCATTGCATTTTTGGTGATCGTAAATTTGCTTGACAATAGATCTCTTAACGGGATAAAAGCTAAAAAAGTCGGAAACGGACAGCACGGAACAGCTCGGTGGGCGACAAAAGCAGAAGTCAGGCGGACTTTTATCTCTCTGCCATTCGAGCCTGACAAATGGCGTAGGGGAGAAAATCTTCCGCACAGCTCTAACGGAGATGTTATTCAGGGTACTGTGGTCGGGTGCAGAGGTTCAGGAAAGAAAACTGTTGCACTTGTGGATACCGGTGATGTTCATACTCTTATGATAGGAGCGGCAGGCGTGGGCAAAACCGCATATTTCCTGTACCCGAACATTGAACTTGCTTGCGCAAGCGGAATGTCCTTTATATCAACTGATACCAAAGGAGATGTGGCACGAAATTATGGTACTATCGCAAAAAAGTACTACGGCTACAATGTTTCTGTGCTTGATCTGAGAAATCCCACACGCTCGGACGAGAACAATATTCTGCATCTTGTCAACAAGTATATGGATATTTATCTGTCTGATAAAACCGACCTTTCGGCAAAGGCAAAGGCGGAAAAGTATGCAAAGATAACAGCAAAGACAATTATCAATATCGGCGGCGGTGACAGCCACAGCTACGGACAAAACGCTTTTTTCTACGATGCGGCTGAGGGTCTGCTCGCCTCGGTCATACTGCTTTTAGCTGAGTTCGGCGACAAGAACGAACGGCATATAGTTTCCGTTTTCAAGCTTATTCAGGACTTGCTCGCAAAATATCAGCCAGACCCGAAAGCAAAGCCTAAAATGTATTTTTCAAAGCTTATGAACAAGCTTCCAAGCGAACACAAGGCAAAATGGCTTGCGGGTGCGGCTCTGAATGCGTCTGACCAGTCTATGCTGTCGGTAATGTCGACTGCACTTTCAAGGCTTAACAGCTTTCTTGATTCTGAACTTGAACAAATGCTGTGTTTTGGAACGGCGATAGACGCTGAGAAGTTCTGTAATGAAAAGTCTGCTATCTTTATCGTTCTTCCCGAAGAAGATACAAGCAAGTACTTTATGGTCAGCCTGCTTATCCAACAGTTATATCGTGAGATATTAGTCATTGCAGACGAAAACGGCGGAAAGCTAAAAAACAGAGTTATGTTTTACTGCGACGAATTTGGAACTTTTCCTAAGATAGAGGGTGCTGAATCTATGTTCTCCGCAGGACGTTCAAGAAAAATATCCATCGTGGCGATAATACAGTCCTTTGCACAGCTTGAACAGAACTACGGGAAACAGGGTATGGAGATAATAACCGACAACACTCAGCTTACCGTGTTCGGAGGTTTTGCGCCAAATTCTCAATCAGCGGAAGTACTGTCAAAAGCGTTGGGAGAGCAAACTGTATTGTCAGGTTCTGTGTCGTGCGGAAAGGAAAAATCACAGTCACTTCAGATGATAGGCAGACCGCTTATGACTGTGGACGAACTCAAATCTATGCCAAAAGGTCAATTTATCGTAATGAAAACAGGAACACACCCGATGATTTCAAAGCTGAAATTGTTCTTTAAATGGGGGATTAAATTTGAGGAAGAATACTGTCTCCCTGATAAAACAGCAAGGCAGGTTTGTTACAAAAATCGTGATGAATTAATCAGAGATGTGGAGGTTAAATATCCGCAGAAAAAAGCTGTTGCTGCGGAAATTGAAGTGTCTGTCGATGATGAAGAATTTGATGAATTTCCGATGAGAAAAGCGAAAATTAAAACGTGAGGAGGCTGATGCAAATTGATATTACCGAGAAGAATTTACGATTTAGGTCTGAGCCACAAGGCTGTGGCTGTGTACTGTTATCTTGCAAACCGTGCGGATAAAAACGGAGAATGTTTTCCCTCTGTGCGCAGGATAGCAGAAGATTTGAGTATACACAAAAGCACGGTGTATCGTGCATTTACGGAACTTGAAAACCGTGGATTGTTAGAACGGATACCTCGCTATCATATCCAAGGAGGACGCCGCAGCTCGCTGTACAGAGTAAAGGGCGAGATAACAAAGGCAGGAGGTGGTGCGGATGTTTGATTGGATCGGCGACGCCATTGACTGGATAGGCGACGGAATATCAAGCCTTTGGGATAACACGGTAGGTTCTGCGGTAGACGCAATTACCGACGAGATATGGAATATTATGTTTGAGTGGCTTTTCAACCTCATTTACGGCGCAGTAGCCGATCTTTTTGAATTTATCAATGCAAGCACAAGCAGTATTTTCGCTCTGTCGTGGGTGCAGTCGTTCATAGCATTGTTTCACAGTCTCGCTTGGATGCTGTTTGTCTGTGGACTTATCGTGGCGGTGTTTGACACGGCGATAGCCTACGAATCGGGTCAGGCGAACATCAAAAATACCTGTCTGAACGTGTTGAAAGGGTTCATGGCGGCAAGTCTGGTAACGGTCGTTCCACAGCGGCTGTATGCATTCTGTGTGGCGATGCAGGGAACATTTTCTCATGAACTGCTTGGCGGATTTATCGGGGCAACATCCGCATCGGTGGCAGGCACAGGGCTTTCCGTAATTATTGCCATCGCCTCGGACATTTCGCTTTTCAGCCTGTTTTTTATCATACTTTTCGGCTACTGCACTGTGAAAGTTGTGTTTTCAAACATCAAGCGAGGGGGCATAATGCTGTGTCAGATTGCTGTGGGAAGTCTGTATCTTTTTGGAGTTCCGAGAGGTTACACGGACGGATTTTACAGCTGGTGCAAGCAAGTTATTGCCACCTGTCTTACGGCATTTTTGCAGACAACGATACTCTATCTCGGACTGCTGACCTACACTCAGCACGCTTTGCTTGCGGTGGGAATTTGCTTGTCGGCAACGGAAGTTCCGAGGATTGCACAGATGTATGGGCTTGACACGAGCGTCAGGGTTAATATGATGAGCGTCAGTCATACTGTTTCTATGGGGGCTAAGGCTGTTAATATGATTAAGACAAAAGCATAAGGAGTTGATACAAAAAATGAAAACCTACATCTACCCCGAAAACCTGAAAGCCAACGTAAAGCTGTGGTTCTGGAACGTTCGTGATTTTATCATAATCTGCGGCGGAATAATTCTGTCGGTCGTGGTTTTGGTAAACCTGTGGAACGTCCTGCCTTTTGCGGCGACCGCCTGTTTTGCGTTTCTCTCGCTTCGGGTCGACGAAACCGCAATTATGGACTATATCTTCAATGCTGTGAAGTTTTTTGTGACCTCACAGCAGATTTTTTATTGGACGAAAGGAGCATAAAATTTAATGGCAAAGAAGAACAACGGCGTTCAGGGCTTGATAGGTCTTGAACGCTTTACTCGTTTCGGAGTAAAATCCGACAAGGCTGAAATTGCATTTTTCAGCGTAGAGCCCACCAATATTTCCGTGCTGTCTGCGGCGAATATCGACGTGAAGATACACCACCTGATGATGCTGTTAAGCACGATCCCCGACCTTGAGATACTTGCTCTGGACTCCTGCGAGTGTTTCGATACCAACAAGGTTTACGTCAAAAAGCGGTTGCAGACCGAGCAGAACGAGGCGGTCAGAAAACTGCTGCAGGCGGACTATGATTTTCTTGACGAGATTCAGGTAGAGATGTCCTCGGCAAGACAGTTTATTTTTGCGGTGCGGTTCAGGCGTGAAAAAGACGAGCAGATTTTTAACATCATCAATCGAGTGGATAAGGCTATCTCAGAACACGGATTTGCGGCAAAACGAATGGGCAAGTCTGACATCAAACGTATGCTTGCACTGTACTTCGGGACAAGCATATCGGGTGAGGATATCCCCGATATTGAGGGAGAAACCGAATTTGATTTGGAGGAATTGCATGAGAATTAATTTACGAAAAAAGAAAAATCTGACGGACGAACAGCTTGAAATTATCAGCACAAAGGACTTTTTTGACCGCACTGTTCCGGGAATAATCAAGTTTTACACTGACCACTATATCTGCGGAAACTTCTATAAGTCCTGCTGGGCGGTTACGGAATATCCGACAAGTACAGAAGAAACTGCTATACTCGCCCACCTTGCGGACAGAAACGGAGTAACGCTTCGCATTTACAACCGCCTTGTGACAAGCATGGAACAGAGGAAAATTGTTCAGCAGGCAATGCGGAAAAATCATATGATGACCACCACAAACGATGTAAACGAGAGCATCAAGGCTCAGGATAATATCAACGATGTTGTAGAACTTTTGAGTGAACTTCGCCGCAATAAAGAACCTCTTCTGCATACGGCTGTGTTTATTGAATTAAAAGCAAGCTCGGAAGATAAATTAAAGGAACTGCAAGCCGATATTTCGATGGAATTAACACGCTCAAAGATATCTGTGGACAGGCTTTTGCTCCGTCAGAAAGAGGGCTTTTTATCGGTTTTGCCGACGGGCAATAATGTGTTCGCAAGCCAGTTTGAACGTGTTCTTCCTGCTTCAAGTGTTGCTAATCTTTATCCTCTAAATTACTCAGGAAAGACCGATGAAAACGGCTTCTA
>ERZ772969.1889-NODE-1889-length-14486-cov-3.535098_pt1 | contig 14486 bp, 8 predicted proteins | sample MGYA00511676_ERZ772969 | MGnify/ENA primary metagenome ERZ772969 (study PRJEB29015, sample SAMEA2737651) | human gut metagenome | biome: human gut; feature: human-associated habitat; material: faeces | place: China | collected 2012 ... | reverse complement strand
CATTTAAAAAGGATTTTTTTATACATAATCCATTAAATGATTTGGAAACTTCAAAAAAATGTGCTATACTTTATGATGGTGGATGCGTATGCCCTTTTTTGACAAAAAGATTTCCTGTTTCGTTTCGGAGAGTGACATTTGCAAAATATGCATATGTCAGGAAAAAATATTCACCTGATGAAGCTGCAGCAGAGCTTAAATATAAATATAAAGATTATATCCGCAAAAAAGAAAAAACAGGGTATAAGCTTGTTGACAGCAGTTTTATGGTTGATAGTGAAGGTACGGGATATAAGGCGACGGGAAAACTCGTGTGGCTTAAAAGACAGACGCATTATGAGAAAATCAGACAAAAAAGGAATATGAAAAATGGCAATAATGGAAACAGTTCTGGAAATACCGGCTGAACATGAGAGAAATATATTTGGAAATTTTGATTCAAATATAAAAAAGATAGAAAAAAATCTTAATGTGACTATGGTTGCAAGAGATGGAAATTTAAAACTTGTTGGAGAGGCTGCAAGCGTAAAGCAGGCAGAGAGCATCCTTATGGAACTGCTCGAACTTTCTAAGAGAGGAAATACCATAACAGAACAGAATATTAATTATATACTTGCCCTTTCGATGGAACACAGGGAGGGCGAGGTTGTTGAGCTTGACTCAGATATAGTGTGCAGGACGATACAGGGCAAACCGATAAAGCCTAAGACATCCGGACAGAAAAATTATATAGAGCTTATAAGAAAAAAGATGATCGTATTTGGAATAGGTCCTGCCGGAACAGGAAAAACATATCTTGCAATGGCTATGGCGATAGAAGCTTTTAAAAAGGATGAGGTCAATAAGATAATCCTTACAAGACCGGCTATCGAAGCGGGCGAAAAATTGGGATTTCTGCCGGGTGATTTACAAAGCAAGGTAGATCCGTATTTACGACCGTTATATGATGCCTTGTATCAGATAATGGGTGCAGAAAGCTATCTTAGAAATACGGAAAAAGGTCTTATTGAAGTTGCTCCGCTTGCGTATATGCGAGGAAGAACGCTTGACAATTCATTTATAATACTTGACGAAGCCCAGAATACAACACCGGCTCAGATGAAGATGTTCCTTACACGAATCGGCTTTGGCTCAAAAGTCATTATTACAGGGGATCTTACGCAGAAAGATTTGCCGGGAACTACAAAATCAGGGCTTGAACAGGCACTGGAGGTACTTGGAAAAGTTGAGGATATAGGATTTGCTTATCTGACAAATAAAGATGTCGTGAGACATCCTTTGGTACAGAAGATTGTATCTGCTTATGATGATTACGAGAAAAAGATGGAAAGAAGAAAGAAGATAAATGAATCAAAAGAAAATGAGCACAGAACGAACAGAAGGAAATAAATTTTCAAGAAGTAAAATTGTTTTTTGTGTCATATATGCAGCAATCCTTTTAGAAGCTGTCCTGATGGGAAAAATACAAGGTTTGGATTTTACGCAAAATCTTGTAAATATTGTGACGGCTGTTATATGTATTATACTTTTGCAATCATTTTATGAGCATGAAATTTTCAGGTGTACGAAAAGTAGAAACAAGGAAAATATATATTCAAATGTTCTTTATGCTTTTAATATAATCCTTTCGATATTGCTAATCATTATAAACGAATATCTGTTTATAGGTTGTCTGTGGCTGGTATCAGTTGCAGTTATATCAGCTATTGATGGCATGAAGCACGGAACAGTATGCTATATTTTGTGCATTGTTCAATATTTATTGTATTCGGGTGAATATGCGGGTGACAAAAATATACTTTTGTATTATGTGATAATCGGGGCAGCTATGGTTCTGATGTTTGCCGATAACACAATGCGGGAACTTGTATTTTCAGGATTGTCATTGCCGGTATTTTCTGCTGTGTTTGTCATGGTAAGATATGGATTTGATATGAGAAAGATAAATGCCGGTAAAGCATATGCGATAATACAGATTTTATCGGCAGTCGTTGTTGGGCTGATAACACTCATAGTAAGGCATACCATAGAGCAGCTCGAAAAAAATGCCGGTCTATGTACAGTTTATGGCATAAAAAACAAAGAAACGGTGATACCAAAGGAAATTTTGAACGAGGACTGTGAGCTTATGTCAGAGCTTAAGAGTTTTTCTGAAAGGCTGTATATACATTCGGTGGCAGTAGGCAGAATGTCAGAAGGTGTCGCCAAGAAAATGGGATATGACAGTGCTCTTGCAAAAGCCGGAGGAATGTATCACGAGATTGGCAGGATAAAAAAGGATGAATTTGAAGATTTTGTAAAAATGACGGCTGAAAAGTATGATTTTTGCAATGCTCTGACCGGACTTATCATACAAAATTACAGAAAAAAACCTGAAAATAAAGAAACGGCGGTTGTTATGCTTTCAGACAGTATTGTCTCAATGGTGGATTATTTTGAAAAAAATACGGACAAGACCATGCCTGCAAAAGAAAAGATAATAGAAGGAATATTTCTAAACCGTTTAAAGAAAGGCAATCTTTCAGAATGTGATATTAGTGATGACGAGTTAAAGAAATTAAAGAAAATATATGAAAACATTATGTAAAAATCGCAAGTATAAGATAATGATAGCGGAGGAATAAATTAATGGAAGACGAACAGGAACTTGATATTGGTTTCGATTATGAAAATGTACTCAGGCAGGTTATAGAAAAGGCTTTAGAACTTGAAAAATGTCCATATGAGTGCGAAGTAAATGTGACTTTCACTGACAATGAGGGAATAAGAAATATCAACAGGGAGTTCAGGGAACTGGATGTTCCTACGGATGTACTTTCATTTCCTATGGTTGATTATGAGGCACCGGCTGACTATGGAATCCTTGAAAGTGACGATGCACTTGCAATGTACTTTAATCCTGAAAGCGGTGAACTATTGCTTGGCGATATTGTCATATCTGTAGAGAGGGTTTTTGAACAGGCAGAAAATTACGGTCATTCTATAAAAAGAGAAATATGTTTTTTGACGGCACATAGTATGCTTCACCTTCTCGGATATGACCATATGGAAGATGAAGAACGCATTGTCATGGAGAAAAAACAGGAAGAAATTCTTAATGCACTTGGGATAAAAAGAGATTGTTAAAGGGGAAAACAGTAATGGAAACAAGTAAGAACAATAAAGTGGCAAGCGGATTTCTTAAACAGGGAAGTATTTTGGCAGTTGCGTCAATACTTGTAAGACTTATAGGTATGATATATAGGATACCGATGGCAAATATAATCGGAGATGAGGGAAATGGTGTATATTCAGCGGCTTTTGAGATATACAATATTCTTTTGATAATTTCATCATATGGTATGCCTATGGCTGTTTCAAAAATGGTTTCGGCAAAAATCTCTCAGAAGCGTTATAAAAGTGCATATAAAATATTCAGATGTTCTATGACAGTTTCGATATGTACCGGTGGCATAGCGGCATTATTTGTATATTTCGGAGCAGACTGGATAGAGGCAAAATTCTTTTCTAAATACAGTGGTATAGCTGTACCTCTCAGGGTTTTGGCTCCTACAATATTTATAGTTGCGGTAATGGGTGTGTTCAGAGGTCTTTTCCAGGGGCACAGGACTATGCTTCCGACAGCAATATCGCAGATATTTGAACAGGTTGTAAATGCATTTGTAAGTGTCGGTGCAGCATATTTCTTTATGCGTGCACACAGTGCATCGCCAAAGCTGCCGGCATGGGGAGCTGCCGGTGGAACACTCGGAACCTGTATAGGTGCAGTGACGGCACTTATAATACTCTTATTTATATATATGATGTATCGTCCGGTTATGAGAAAGCAGGCAAAAAGGGACAGGGTTACAACAGGAGAGTCTCTTGTTCAGACATACAAAATAATTTTTGTGACGGTCGTGCCTATAATACTCAGTCAGACGGTTTATCAGTTAAGCGGAATAATAGATGTGACCATCTTTAACAATGTAATGGGAACACTTGGATATTCTGATAAAGTGGTTAAGACATTACAGGGAATATACAGTACAAAATACAGACTGCTTGTAAGTGTGCCTATTGCTGTTTCTACTGCGATAGCGTCCTCAATGATACCAAATCTTGTATCATCGGTGGCGGCGGGAGATATGGCAGATGCCAGAAAAAAAACAGATATGGCGATAAAGTTCAATATGATAATAGCATTTCCGTCAGCTATGGGACTTGCGGTTCTTGCAAGACCTATAATTACACTTCTTTTCCCGTCATCTGATATAAATACGGGAAGCATGATGATGCTGATAGGTTCATCATGTGTCATATTTTATGCATTGTCAACCGTGACGAGCGGAGTATTACAGAGTATAGATAAAATGGGACTTCCGGTAATTCATTCGCTTGTATCACTTATCATTCATATTGTGTTCGTATATGTGCTGCTTAGATGGACAAGTCTTGGAGTATATGCACTTGTTCTTGGCAATGTCACATATCCGCTTGTAGTGTGCTTCCTCAATGGAAGGTCAGTTGCAAAATATATGAAGTACAAACAGGAAACTACAAGGACATTCTGTGTTCCGCTGCTTGCTTCATTTGTTATGGGTATAGCAACATATGCGGTCTATAAAGTGTTTGTGATACTAACAAGTAAAGTATATATAGCGATATTTCCGGCACTTGTCGTGGCAGTTTCGATTTATTTTGCACTTGTACTTAAAATGCATGGGCTTAGCAGAAAAGAATTATATGAATTCCCTATGGGAAGAAGAATGGCGAAAGTTGCAGATAAATTTCATTTGTTAGGATAATTCCGGTGAAAGGCAGGTGACGTGTTATGAGAAAGATAACAAGGGAGGCAATAAAACAGTATGCGTCCTCCGACAGGGTTTATTACAGGGGAATGCGTTACTATGCTGCTCATGCCGTTTCAAATGTAACATGGAATGACAATTTAAAGCAGTATAAAGGAGTCGTAAAGGGCAGTAACCAGTATATAGTTACTGTTGCGGTTGAGGATGACGGAGACATACAGTATTCATGTAATTGTCCGTCGCATGTTAAATTGTCAGGAGCATGTAAGCATGTTATAGCTATGATGCTTTTTGTTGCTGACTATCAGCAGCGTGAAAATGCAAAAGTTAATTTCAACGAAGAAGACAGAGTGGCGTACAATGTGGTTGAATATTTCAGAAAAAGAGAATATAACCATCTTACACCAAACTATTTTCAACTAAAATTAAATATATCTATACCTGAATTTATGAAAAGTACAAATTCCAGGGCATATGTAAGTTTTGAAGCCGGTGAACATAAGATGTATAAGGTTTCAAATACGAAGAAATTTATAAATGAATATTATAATGAAGAGACAATAGAACTTGGCAAGGAGTTTCACTATGTGCCGGGTGAGAGTGCGTTTGAGGAAAACTCAGCAAAGATACTTGATTATCTTACGGATATATATGAGATACAGGAGACACTTGGAAAGACATATTATTCAAGTCTTTTTAAGCGGCAGGAACTTATATTGTCAAAAAAGATGCTGCAAAAGCTTCTCGACCTTTCAGAGAACATTGAGTGTGACATAAATATTTTTGGAAAAGAGTTTAAAAACATAAATATAGTAAAGGGTAATCCGGAATTGTCAATAGATATGCTGTTAGACGATAATATGCTGACCTTAAAAAAATCTGCTGACAATAAACTGATTTCTTTGTGTGAGGACGGAAGCATACTTTTTTATGATAATGCACTTTATTTGCCTGAAAAAGAGTTTGTAAGCTGCCTGTTGCCGTTTTATGTGCCACTCTTTATGCAGAACGGCAAAGAGATAGAGTTTAGAAGTGACAATAAGAACGGGTTTATTGAAAAAGTCCTTCCGGTAGTAAAAAAACATATGAATATTAGTGTGCCGGATGAGATTAAGGATATGTATATAGTTGAACCGCTTGTTCCAAAACTTTATCTTGATATATATCACAACAGAAAAAAAGTATCGGTTACGGCGGTAATCAAATTCCAGTATGGCGATTATGCAATAAATCCGCTCGAAGAAAATTATTCGGGAAAATATATTCTTGTCCGTGATAAAGAGGAGGAAGAAAGACTTACAAGAGTTTTATATGACCTTAATTTTAAGATAAATGACAGTTCTTTTATATTGAGGAATGAAGAAGATATTTTCAATATGATGACTGACAACAGAAGCATACTGACCGATAATTTTGAAGTATTTTACTCAAAAGAATATAAAAACATAAATGTTAAAAAGATAGGCCATATGTCAGCGAACATAAGACTTAATACTGATATAAACCTGCTCGAAATGGATATGGAATATTCGCAGGTGCCAAAGGATGAATTAGAAGAATTTTTTAGGGCTGTTCATCTTAAGAAAAAGTATTACCGCTTAAAAAATGGTGCATTTATAAGCCTTGAGGATGATAAACAGAAAAAGACGATTGAATGGCTGGTTGAAAACAGCGTTGGGGATAGCAACGGGATTTTGAAATTCCAGGAAAATGCAGCGGTGTATATAGATGAAATAATGCCTGACAGCCAGAGCGTGGAGAGAGACGATGGATTTAAAAAACTGATTCGGGAGATAAAGAATCCGGGTGTTAGTGAGTATGAAGTGCCTGAATGTGTTCAGGCAAAAATGAGAGAGTACCAGGTGGTCGGCTACAGATGGCTTAAAAATCTTGCAAGATATAGTATGGGAGGTATTCTTGCAGACGATATGGGACTTGGAAAGACTTTACAGACCATAGTATATATATGTTCTGAACCCGGAAGTAAATCGCTTATCGTATGCCCTACATCTCTGTCATACAACTGGCAGGAGGAGTTTGAAAAGTTTGCTCCTCATATAAGGACAAGGATAATAAGCGGCGACCCAGAGGAGAGAAAAAGACTTCTGTGTGAGGACAGGGATGATTATGATGTGTGGATAACAACATATCCTCTTATAAGGAAAGATGCAGATTTTTTCAAAGACATAAGATATGACAATATGTTTATCGATGAAGCACAGTTTATAAAAAATCCGGCTTCACTTGGAGCAAAAGCTGTAAAATCGGTTGTTGCAGAGCATAGATTTGCACTTACCGGAACTCCTATCGAAAATACATTGTCAGAGCTGTGGTCTATCTTTGATTTTATAATGCCGGGATTTTTGTCAAGATATTCAAAGTTTGCCGAGCATTATGAAAAGCCTATTCTCAAAGAAAAAAATGAGAGCAGGATGCAGGAGTTAAAAAGACGCATACAGCCTTTTATACTCAGAAGAATGAAGAAAGATGTGCTTAAGGATCTTCCTGATAAGATAGAAACAAAACGTATATCTGAGATGACTGCAAAACAGAAAAAGATATATATTTCTTATCTGTCAAGGATTCAGAGTGAGATAATGGATAACTCTGATATTCAGAGCGGAAAGGACAGGATACAGGTACTTGCGGCACTGACAAGGCTTAGACAGATATGCTGTCATCCGGGTACATTTATTGAAAATTATCATGGCGGCAGCGGTAAGCTTGAGCTTCTTATGGAACAGCTTCCCGATATAATAGAGGGTGGACACAGTGTTATCATATTCTCGCAGTTTACTTCAATGCTTTCGATTATTGCGGATGAACTTAGAAAAAGTGAGATACCATATTTTTATCTTGTCGGTGCGACAAAACCGGAGGAAAGAAAAAAATATGTAAAGGAATTTAACCGTGGAGAAGTCAAGGTATTTTTGATTTCCTTAAAGGCCGGTGGAACCGGTTTAAACCTTACAGGTGCGGACACCGTTATACATTTTGACCCGTGGTGGAATCCGGCTGTTGAGGAACAGGCAACAGACAGGGCATACAGGATAGGACAAAAGAGAAAAGTCCAGGTGATAAAGTATGTGACAAAAGACTCAATAGAAGAAAAAATATACGAGCTTCAAAAGAGGAAAAAAGTGTTGTCTGACTCGGTTATCGAAGCTGATGAACTGTTCGTGAACAATCTGACAAAAGATGAGATATTAGAGCTGTTTAAGTGACAGTCAGATTGATGCAGGAGAAAAATTTAAAAAATGCTTGCAATAGATGATAAGCTGTGATAAAATATTGAATGTTGTTTGTGAATAGAGATATTCCTCTGTTACGGTTGTAGATATTACACAGAAGTATTAAGAATGTCAAAATAATTAAGGAGGTCACAAAATGAACGATATTATTAAAGCAATCGAAGATGCACAGTTAAAGTCAGAAGTAACAGACTTTAGAGTAGGTGATACTGTTAAAGTTTATGCTAAAGTTATTGAGGGCTCAAGAGAGCGTATCCAGGTATTCGAGGGTACAGTACTTAAGAGACAGAATGGTGGAGCGAGAGAGACATTTACAGTTAGAAAGTTCTCTAATGGTGTAGGTGTAGAGAAAACTTGGCCGGTTCATTCACCAATCATTGACAAGATTGAAGTAGTACGCAGAGGTAAGGCAAGACGTGCTAAATTATTCTATCTTCGTGACAGAGTTGGTAAAGCTGCTAAGGTTAAGGAAATCGTTAAATAATAAAGATTGTCTTTTAAAGTGCACTTATCAAAGTGAAATAGCGAAAAAATTTAAAAGGGTTGTCCTAAGGACAGCCCTTTTTGGTTGTTGAAAAGAAAATTCAGCATATAATGAACAAACTAACTGAATGTTAAAACCTCTTTTGCTGCGATAAAAAAGAAAGTGCCCTATCGGGAGAATATGTAATAATCCCGATAGGGCGAGGTAAAAACTTATAAAAAAATAAAAAGTAATGAATGCGGAAAATGGGACTTGAACCCACACGTCGTTGCCGACACATGAACCTGAATCATGCCTGTCTGCCAATTCCAGCACTTCCGCATATATGTAATATTATACACAACACTTGTAAATCATATCAATTAATGACATAAATGTCAATAAAAAAAATAAAAAAAGCAGAAAAATGTAAAAGTTCAAAGAGTTATCACATTTGCAGTCTTGACTTATATTTTTTTTAAGATAGAATAGAAAGTAGCGTTTTATCACTTTGAAAGTGATTTGTGCGTAGAATACTTTTGGAGGAGCAACAATGAATTCAGCAAAGAAAGTTATGAATCAGCAGAAAGATAACAGTGAAAAAAAAGAAAATGTTACTGTTAAAGCTGCAACAGGCAAAAAGAAATTAGGTGTAAGTTCAGGCAGAAATGTCAAGGCAATCGTATTGAGTGCCATATGTATAGTTTTGGTACTTGTATTATGTATAGGTGTTGGCATACAGCAGTTAGGTCCTGAAGTTGCATTTACGATCAACGGAACAAAAGTTACCATGGATGACATGATGTATCCTATTTATGAGAAAGAATCTTATTATCTTCCTTACGATGAGATGTATCAGGCATATATGGGAACTTCAGTATGGGAGTCATCATATCAGGGAAGTGATTCTAATGTACCATCAAGTGTATCAAACAAGATAGGTATCAAACAGGAAATCTTGGACAATGAAGAAGAATATGTGGTTCTTTATAAAGAAGCTGTAAAAGCCGGTTACAAGCTTACTTCTGCAGAAGAGAAAAAGGCTGAGAGCCAGGCGAAAAAAGCAATGAAAGGACTTTCATGGGTTCAGAAATTCCGTCTTAGTATGTCAAAGAAAAGACTTACAAAGAGATTTGAGAAAACTATTCTTGCAGACAGATATAAGTCAGACAGGCAGAAAGAGTTAAACAAAAAGGTTGATGAAACTTCGGTTATAAAGAAGATTTCAAAGAAAGATTACAGAGAGTATGATATTCAGTATTATGCAGTAGCACTTTCAAAAACAGACAGCAGTGGAAATACAAAGAAAGTATCTGCAAAAAAGAAACAGGAATATAAAACTGAGATAAACAAATACGCAAAGAAAGCTGCACAGGCAAAAGACTTTACAAAGCTTATCGGAAGCAAAGATAAGACAGATGTAAAATATGATAAGGCAGAATTTACAGAAAAGGCAGGCTGGTCATATCTTTCAACTGCAAATCTTAAAAAGGTTAAGGCTATGAAGAACGGAACTGTTTCACCGGTATTCTATGATGAAAAAGCCGGATATTATGTATTTGTAAAAATGATTGATAACAATTCAACATCAAGCTATCAGAAAGCCTGTGATGATGCAGTTAAATCTGCACAGACAGAAAAATATACAGAGTGGCTTAACAAACTTAAAGAATCTTATAAGATTAAAGTAAATGCAAGTGTATGGAACAATGTCGAGATAGGTTCTATGACAACTGAGATAGTAACTGCCGAGGATCTCCAGAAGATGAATGAGTCATCGTCAAAGAAATCATCGTCTAAATCGTCATCAAAGAAATCGACAAGTAAGTCATCAGGAAGCAGCAAATCATCAAAGTAATTTTATTATGTAATTTAAGGACCACTATTGTTGCTGTAAACACCGCAGGTGCAAACAGCAGCATGGTGTCTGTACTATGTACAGATAAATGTCAGAGCATACAAACATATAAATGAAATGGAGGCACCGCAATGGGAAGTGTAAGAAGGATTTATGTTGAAAAGAAACAGCCATATGCAGTACATGCAAAGGAACTTAAAGAAGAAGTGAAGCGTTATCTTGGTATAAAGAGTATTAATAATGTCAGGGTACTTATTCGCTATGATGTTGAAAATCTTAGTGATGCAACTTATAAGCAGGCTCTTGGAGCAGTATTTTCTGAGCCGCCAGTTGATAACTGCTATGAGAATGAATTTAAAAAAGCTGACGGAAGTTTTGTGTTTTCAGTTGAATATCTTCCGGGTCAGTTTGACCAGAGAGCAGATTCGGCAGAACAGTGTGTTAAACTTTTAAACGAGAAAGAAAATCCCGTTATCCGTTCAGCAACGACTTATGTTTTTGAGGGGGATATAGATGACCAGGATAAAGAGAAGATTAAAGAGTATTGTATCAACCCTGTAGATTCAAGGGAGGCTTCAGAAAATATTCCTGAGACACTTGTACAGGAATTTGATGAGCCAGCGGATGTTGCTATATTTGACGGCTTCAGACAGATGTCTGAGGACGAACTTAAGAAATTATACGAGTCTCTTAATCTTGCAATGACATTTAAAGATTTCCTGCATATTCAAAATTACTTTAAAAATGAGGAAAACAGAGAGCCTTCCGTTACGGAGATTCGTGTACTTGATACATATTGGTCAGACCACTGCCGTCATACAACATTCCAGACAGAACTTAAGAATGTTAAGTTTGAGGATGGTTATTACAATGCACCTATCGAAGCATCTTATGAGATGTATGAAGCTGCAAGAAAAGAACTTTTCAAGGACAGACCTGATAAATATGTTTCGCTTATGGATATTGCACTTATGGGTATGCGTAAACTCAAAGCTGACGGAAAACTCGATGATATGGAGGAGTCAGACGAGATAAATGCCTGCTCTATAGTAGTTCCTGTTGAAATAGACGGAAAAACTGAAGAGTGGCTTATCTTCTTTAAAAATGAGACACACAACCATCCGACAGAGATAGAGCCTTTCGGTGGTGCAGCTACTTGTCTTGGCGGTGCTATCCGTGATCCGCTTTCAGGCCGTGGTTATGTATATCAGGCTATGCGTGTGACAGGTGCGGCAGACCCTACGGTATCTATGAAAGATACACTTCCGGGAAAACTTCCACAGCGAAAGATAGTAACGGGTGCCGCAAAGGGATACAGTTCATACGGAAACCAGATAGGACTTGCAACAGGTCTTGTAAATGAGATATATCATCCGAACTATGTTGCAAAGAGAATGGAGATAGGTGCCGTTATGGGTGCTGCTCCAAGACGCAATGTTATCCGTGAAAATTCTGATCCGGGAGATATTATCATTCTTCTCGGAGGTCGTACAGGTCGTGATGGTATCGGTGGTGCTACAGGTTCTTCAAAGGCACATACTACAAAGTCTATTGATGTATGTGGAGCAGAAGTTCAGAAAGGTAATGCACCTACAGAGAGAAAAATTCAGCGTCTTTTCAGAAGAGAAGAAGTAAGTTCTATCATCAAAAAGTGTAATGACTTTGGTGCCGGTGGAGTTTCAGTAGCTATCGGAGAACTTGCAGACGGACTTAAAGTAAATCTTGACAAGGTGCCAAAGAAGTATGCCGGTCTTGACGGAACAGAACTTGCAATTTCAGAGTCACAGGAGCGTATGGCAGTTGTAGTTGACAGTAAAGATGTTGACAAGATGCTTAAGTATGCCGAGGAAGAAAATCTTGAGGCAGTGGCAGTTGCCGAGGTTACAGAAGAACCTAGACTTGTGCTTTCATGGAGAGATAAGGTTATCGTAGACCTTTCAAGAGCATTCCTTGATACGAACGGTGCACACCAGGAGACAGATGTAGTTGTAACTATGCCTGATGAGAAAGCAAACTATTTTGATGAAAAGAAAGATACAACAGATGTAAAGAAAGCATGGCTTGATACATTATCAGACTTAAATGTATGCTCACAGAAAGGGCTTGTTGAGATGTTTGACAGTTCTATCGGTGCAGCGAGCGTATATATGCCATATGGTGGAAAATATCAGCTTACACCGACTCAGTCTATGGTCGCAAAACTTCCTATGTCAGAGGGCAAATGCGATACTGTTACGATGATGAGTTACGGACTTGACCCATATCTTGCAAGCTGGAGTCCATATCACGGTTCTGTATATGCGGTTATTTCTTCTGTTGCAAAGATTGTTGCGGCAGGTGGAGATTACAGTAAGATAAGATTTACATTCCAGGAATATTTCAGAAGACTTGGAGAAGATCCAAAACGCTGGGGTGAGCCTATGGCAGCACTCTTAGGTGCATATGATGCACAGATAAAACTCGGACTTCCTTCAATAGGCGGTAAGGACAGTATGTCAGGAACATTCAATGATATTGATGTGCCTCCGACACTCTGCTCATTTGCTGTTGATATTGCAAAGACCGGGGATGTAGTATCACCTGAACTTAAGAAAGCCGGAAATGTATTAGTTAAATTTGATATTGAAAAAGACAAATACTCACTTCCTGTTTATGATAAACTTATGTCACTCTACTCAAAGATAACAGATATGATAAAATCAAAAGTTATCGTTTCAGCATATGCCGTAGGTTTCGGCGGTATCTGTGAGGCTGTCAGCAAGATGGCATTTGGTAACGGACTTGGAGTAAAGATTGACGAGAGTGTAGACAGGGACGAATTATTCGCTAAAGAATATGGTTCTATCATAGCTGAAGTGTCAGCAGATGACCTTGATAAGATTACGGCAGAGTACAAGAAGATTGCTCTTGTAACTGACGATGCCGAATTTGTATATGGTGATGCAGTAATTTCAATGAAAGAAGCACTTGAGAACTGGACAGGCAAACTTGAGAGTGTATTCCCTACACGCTCAGATGTTGAACAGATTGAACTTGAGGACAAACTTTTCGATGCAAAAACTGTTTACACGGCAAAGAACAAGGTTGCAAGACCTAAGGTATTTATACCGGTATTCCCTGGTACAAACTGTGAATATGACACAACAAAAGCATTTGAACTTGCAGGTGCAGATGTAAAGACTGTCGTATTTAAAAACATGACAGAAAGCCAGATAGTAGAGTCAGTAAATGCATTTGAGGCAGCAATAAAAGAGTCTCAGATACTTATGTTCTCAGGCGGTTTCAGTGCAGGTGATGAGCCTGACGGTTCAGCTAAGTTTATCGCTTCTATCTTTAGAAATCCAAAGATTATGGAAGCAGTACATGGACTTTTACAGAAGAGAGACGGACTTGCACTTGGTATCTGTAACGGTTTCCAGGCTCTTATCAAACTCGGACTTGTACCATTTGGTGAGATAAAACCTCAGACAGCAGATGCACCTACGCTTACAACGAACAGTATAGGTCGTCATATATCTAAGTCTGTATATACAAAGGTTGTCACAAACAAATCGCCATGGCTTATGAAAGCAGAACTTGGCGGAGTTTACGCTATACCTGCATCACATGGTGAGGGTCGTTTTGTAGCACCTAAGAATGTGATAGACAACCTGTTTGCAAACGGTCAGGTTGCGACAAGATATGTAGACCTTAACGGAGTTCCTACAATGGATGAGGATTACAATCCAAACGGTTCATATGCAGCTATTGAGGGCATCACGAGCCCTGATGGACGAGTGCTTGGAAAGATGGCTCATTCAGAGAGAATAGGTGACAGTGTAGCTATAAATATTGTTGGAAACCAGAACCAGCATATCTTTGAATCAGGTGTGTCATACTTTAAGTAGAGGTATTCTGCCATAAAAAGAGAATTTAGCATACAATGAACAAGCTCATTGTATTGCCAATTATCTTTTTATGGATGGACTGTTACAAAAAATATAAAAAAATTAAAAAAAAGTGTTGACAAGCACAAGACTTTCATGTAATATATATCTTGCTTGCGGCGGACAGCTCGCAGGCAGGATAAATGCACGAGTGGCTCAGTGGTGGAGTATCGCCTTGCCAAGGCGAGGGTCGCGGGT
>ERZ772969.1885-NODE-1885-length-14496-cov-14.901184_pt1 | contig 14496 bp, 11 predicted proteins | sample MGYA00511676_ERZ772969 | MGnify/ENA primary metagenome ERZ772969 (study PRJEB29015, sample SAMEA2737651) | human gut metagenome | biome: human gut; feature: human-associated habitat; material: faeces | place: China | collected 2012 ... | reverse complement strand
GAAGCTGTTGATCTTGGCAGCGGCCAGACCCATCTCGTAGTGGTCGAGGTTGTCGGTCATGGCACCGGCCACCTGATTCAGCTTGGTGAGCACCCACTTGTCGCTCATGTCCAGCTTGTCCTCACTGGGCAGGCCCGGGATAAAGTCCTCGGGCAGGTTCATCAGCACAAAGCGGGTAGCATTCCACAGCTTATTGGCAAAGTTGCGGGCAGCCTCCACCTTCTTTTCGATATAACGCATGTCGTTGCCCGGGGTGGAGCCATCCACCAGCATAAAGCGCAGAGCATCTGCACCGTACTGGGCAATGACTTCCAGCGGGTCGATGCCGTTGCCCAGACTCTTGGACATCTTGCGGCCCTGACTGTCGCGCACGATACCGTGGATGCAGACAGTGCTGAAGGGTGCCTTGCCGGTGTAGGCCAGACCGGAGAAGATCATGCGGCTGACCCAGAAGCCGATGATATCGTAGCCGGTAACGAGGGTGTTGGTGGGGTAGAAATACTTGAGGTCTTCGCTCTCCTCATTGGGCCAGCCCAGCGTGCTGAAGGGCCACAGAGCGGAGGAGAACCAGGTATCCAGCGTATCGGGGTCCTGCGTGAGCTTTGCGCTGCCGCACTTGGGGCAGGCACAGGGAGCAGACTTTGCCACCACGGTCTCGCCGCAGTTGTCGCAGTACCATGCCGGGATCTGATGGCCCCACCACAGCTGACGGCTGATGCACCAGTCGCGGGTGCCCTTCATCCAGTTGAGGTAGTTCTTGGTAAAGCGCTCGGGCACAAACTTGATCTCGCCCTTCTCCACGCTCTCGATGGCGGGCTTTGCCAGCGGCTCCATCTTAACGAACCACTGCTTGGAGACCATGGGCTCGATGGTGGAGTGGCAGCGGTAGCAGGTGCCGACCTCGTGCTTCAGAGGCTCGATCTCCTTCAGGAAACCGCCCTCCTTCAGGTCTGCCAGAATGGCCTTGCGGGCCTCGAGGGTGGTCATGCCGGCGTACTTGCCGCAGTCCAGCACCTCGGGCTCGTTCACGGTGTTCTTGCCTGCGGCAAACAGTGCATCGGCAGCGGCCTTATCGGCAGCACCGGTCATGTGGCCGTCGTAGGTAAACACCCGGACGATGGGCAGATCATGGCGCAGACCCACTTCAAAGTCGTTGGGGTCGTGAGCGGGGGTGATCTTGACGACACCGGTGCCCTTGGTCATATCGGCGTGCTCATCGCAGACGATGGGGATCTCCTTGTTCAGCAGGGGCAGGACAACATGGCAGCCGTGGAGGTGGGCATAGCGGGGGTCCTCGCCGTTGATGGCAACAGCGGTATCACCCAGCATGGTCTCGGGGCGGGTGGTTGCCAGCTCCAGCATCTCGCCGGTCTCCTTGACCGGGTAGAGCAGGTGCCAGAAATTGCCGTCCTTTTCCTCGTACTCCACCTCGGCATCCGAGATGGAGGTGTTGCAATGGGGGCACCAGTTGACCATCCGGTTGCCGCGGTAGATCAGGCCCTTGTCGTACAGGCGCACGAACACTTCCTTGACAGCCTCGGAGCAGCCCTCGTCCATAGTAAAGCGCTCACGCTCCCAGTCGCAGCTGCTGCCCAGCTTCTTCAGCTGGCTGACGATGCGGTTGCCGTACTTGGTCTTCCATGCCCATGCACGATCCAGAAAACCATCGCGGCCCACCATCTCCTTGGTCAGGCCCTCGGCACGCATGGCCTCCACGACCTTGGCCTCGGTGGCGATGGATGCGTGGTCGGTGCCGGGCACCCACAGGGCGGCATAGCCCTGCATCCGCTTGGTGCGGATGAGCACATCCTGCATGGTGTTATCCAGCGCATGGCCCATGTGGAGCTGGCCGGTCACGTTCGGAGGGGGCATAACGATGGTGTAAGGCTTCTTGTCGGGGTCCGCTTCCGTGTGGAAGTAGCCGCCGTCCTGCCAGAACTGGTAGATGCGGTCTTCCACCTGGCTGGGATCGTACTGTTTTGCGAGTTCTTTCATTGTATCCTCCCAAAAATGTGATGAGTGGGACGAAAAAAAGCCGCCCCACGGAACGTTCCATGGGACGGCTGTAAACTACATACCGCGGTACCACCCAAATTGCACCGGCTGCAAACACAGCCCGTGCCCCTTGATGCCCCGGTAACGTGGGGCAGCTCCGAGGGCGGCTACTGGCTTCACCGCCCCTGCTCAAAAGCGACAGTGCGCGGCGCTTACCTGCCGGGCTCTCACCTGCCCCCGGCTCTCTGCAAGGCGGTTTGCCGCGCACACTCTTTCTCGTTGCATTTATACGAAGAATATAACGTTTTTTTGGCGTTTTGTCAATATGCTCCGAGAACTTCCTGCTTCAATCTGCCGATCAGCCGCTCCATCAGGGCCACCCGGTTGAAGGGGGTCATCAGGTAGAGGCCGTCCGCATACGGCAGGGCGGCCTTTGCCATTTCCAGCGAGATGGCAAGACCCAGCTCCTCGCCCTGGGCACGATCGAGCCCGGCAAACTTTTCAATGATCCAGTCCTCCACATGGATGCCGTTGATCTCGTTCTCCATGAAGATGGCGTTGCGCTGGCTGACCACCGGCATGATACCGGCCAGGATCTTTGCATCGGCCCCCAGCGTCTCCCGGGACTTTTTCAGGTTTTCCACCGCCTGTGCCGAGAGCACCGGCTGGGTCAGAAAGCCGCTCATGCCGTTTTCCAGCTTCTCCTTTGCCCGGCGCAGCTCCACATCAAAGTTGCGGGCATTCAGATTCAGGGCACCGAACACGGTCATGGGGCCGGGCATCTCCCGGCCTTCCCCTGCCAGCGAGACGATGTATTGGGCCAGCTTGCGGGAGTTGAACTGGTAAACATTCTTCACCTCGTCCCGCTCTGCCGTGGGGATGGGATCACCGGTGATGGCCAGCACCTCCCGCACGCCCTCGGCGTACAGGCCCAACAGCAGGGCCTTGGTGGCGTTCAGGTTGCGGTCGCGGCAGGTCATGTGGGGCAGGGTGCACAGCCCCAGCTCCCGGTGGACCCGGCAGGCCACCAGAGAGGAATCCATCCGGGCCTGTGCAATGGGGCAGTCGGCAATGGTCAGCAGGTCAGCGCCCGCCGCCTGCAGCTTTTTCGCCCCTTCCAGATAGCCGGTCAGGTCCGCATTGCGGGGAGAATCCAGCTCAATGGCAATGACCTTTTCCCCTGCGTTCAGCTTGCGCAGAAAAGCGTCCTCGTTTTCCACCGTCTGTTTCTTCACGGTGGAAAACTCTTCTGCCGGAGCCGTTTTTTCCACCACGGGCAGGCGGTCCAACTCCGCCCGCAGGGCGGCAATGTGGGCAGGGGTAGTGCCGCAGCAGCCGCCCAGGATCTGAACCGTGCCCTCGGCGGCCAGACGGCCCAGCTCCCTTGCAAAGTACTCCGGCCTGCCCTGATACTTCACCTGCGTCCGGGTGACAACGGGATAACCCGCGTTGGGCATGACCGACAGGGGCAGCGTGCCCCCCAGCTGCTTTGCCAGTGTGCGCATGGCACCGGGTGCCGACACGCAGTTCAGGCCCACGGCATCCACGATGCCGCTTTCCTGCATCCGCCGGGCAAGATCTTTGCAGTACATGCCTTCCCGGGTGTAGCCGTCGGGCAGGACCGCAAAGGACACCAGCACAAAGGCATCCGGCACTTCCGCCTTGATGGCCCCCACGGCATCCAGAAGGCCCGCATCGGAGCTCAGGGTCTCGAACAGGAAATTCCTGGCCCCCAGCGCCGCGAACTGCTTTGCCACAGCCGTATATACCTGCCTCGCCGGAACCGCCTCGGTATCCGGAGCCGGGCCAAGGTCAGCAAAAACGGCGGCACCCATCTCCTCTGCGGCCTGCACAGCCAGCTGCCAGCCCGCCTGCGCCAGTTGTTCCCAGCCGGGCGTGTGTGCCGCCGCCAGCCGGGGCAGGCTGAAGGTATTCGTCTTGACGGCATCAGCCCCTGCCGCCAGATACTCCCGGTGGACAGCCAGCACCCCCGCCGGGTCGGTCAGGTTGGCCTGCTCGCACTCCACCCCGGGAGCCGCCTTATAATAAGTACCCATGGCACCATCAAAAAGCAGGGGGCGGGTCTGTAACAGTTCGCGGATGTCTTTCATAAAATGTCTCCTTTTCCCTCAGTTCCCTCTTGCGAATATAAAAAAATTCAGGTATAATTTTGTTATGAAAGCGAGGTGTATTTTCATGCCGAAGATTCGTTCCAGCGCAGACCTGCGCAACAACTACAATGATATCTCTACCTTCTGCCACACCTACGCAGAGCCGGTGTTCATCACCAAAAACGGCAAGGGCGATCTGGCCGTGATGAGCATTGAGACCTACGAAGCTCTGACAGGCCGCTTTGAGCTGTATTCCAAGCTCCAGGAAGGTCTGGACGATGTTGCTGCCGGACGTACCATCCCTCTGGATGAGGCAATGGCTGAGCTGAAAAATCGCAGGAGTCATCGATGAATTATTCTATTGATATCACCGTTGCAACCAAACGTGATCTTGCCGATGCCTTTGACTACATCGACGGGATGCTTATGAACCCTTCTGCGGCGGACCGTCTGATCGACAATGCGTGGAAGCAGTTTCGTTCGCTCGATATCTTTCCACAGCGCTTTCCCATTGTTACCGACCCCATGCTGGCAGGTTGGAAAATTCGCTTCTTTCCTGTTCAGAATTATCTAGTGTTTTACCAGATCGAGGAACCCGCTCAGGTCGTCCACATTCTCCGGTTCCTCTATGGTAAAAGCAACTGGATCTCCATCCTCAAAACCGACTTCAGCGCAGAATAACCTTCCACTCCCCGGGCTCCGGGGAGTTTTTTTGTTGCTCTCTTCCTTCAGTTTAATGAAGTTTCGACTCTTGTCAAGCGTTTTTTTGAGGCATCGCTTGCAGGCAGGGCAGTTTTGTGCTATCCTATGCGTAACTTTTACATGTGAGGAGAGATGTATCATGCGCCATGCAGGCACACAAACGATCGAAACGGAGCGGCTGCTTCTGCGCCCGCTGACCCCGGAGGATGCCCCCATGATGTACGCCAACTGGGCCAACGACCCGGACGTGACCCGCTGGCTGCGGTGGGAACCCCACAAAAACATGGACGAGACCCGGGAACTGCTGACCGCATGGGCACTGCTCTACCCCAATGGAGATTACTACCAGTGGGCCATCGTGGAAAAATCTACCAGGCAGGTGTTTGGCTCCATCAGCGTGTTCACATCCAGTTCCGCCGAGCCGGAGCGTGACCCCTGGCCTGGCTTCGACCACACGAACGGCGTGTGGGAGGTCGGCTACTGCATCGGCAAGGCCTGGTGGAACAAAGGCTTTACCACCGAAGCGCTAAAAGCAGTTGTAGAATACTGGTTCAAAAATACAGATAGTAGCTGGTTGGCCTGCTGCCATGCGTTTGAAAATCCTGCCAGCGGCCGGGTCCAGCAGAAAGCCGGCTTTGTCTACGACCACAATTCTGTCTACCACAAATTTGACGGCACACCGGTTGCCTGCAGGTGCTACGCATTGACAAGAGAACATTACGAAGAACTGAGAGGTTTATTTTGAGCGAACTTTATGACATTTTAGTAGAAACGCCCCCCACGAAGGTCATCTTACTGGCCCTGGATCAGGGGCTTTGGGACTGTGAGCGCAGCCTGAACGAGCTGGCTGCACTCTGCGAGGCCAACCACATGGAGGCTGTGGCATCCGTGACCCAGAAGCGGCAGACCCCCGAGACCGGCATCGTGCTGGGCAGCGGCAAGCTGGAGGAGGCCGCCGCTGCCGCCGCGGAGCTGGGTGCCGAGTGTGCCGTGTTTGACGGTGAGCTGACCGGCAGCCAGATCCGCAACATCTCCACGGCGCTGGGCGGCATGGAGGTCATTGACCGCACCATGCTGATTCTGGAGATCTTCCGCAGCCGCGCCGTGACCAACGAGGGCAAGCTGCAGACCGAGTTGGCGCTCCTGCGCTACCGTCTGCCCCGCCTGCAGGGAATGGGTGAGAGCCTGAGCCGCCAGGGCGGCGGTGGCGGCGGCGGCGGTGGTGCCCGCCGTGGTGCCGGTGAGACCAAGCTGGAGCTGGACCGCCGCCACGTCCACGCCCGCATCGACGCACTGGCCGAAAAGCTGACTGAGATGGAAAAGCGCCGGGGCGAGAGCCGCAAGGCCCGGGCCAAGACCGGAATGCCGGTGGTCAGCCTTGTGGGTTACACCAACGTGGGCAAATCCAGCCTGATGAATGCCCTGTGCGGCCCCAGCGTGGCCGAGGCCGACATGCTGTTTGCCACCCTGGACCCCACCAGCCGGAAGCTGGTTCTGCCCAGCGGCATGGCCGTTCTGCTGGTGGACACGGTCGGCTTTGTCTCCCGTCTGCCCCACAATCTGGTGGAGGCCTTCAAATCCACGCTGGAGGAAGCCGCATGGTCTGATGTCATCGTGCGGGTGGCGGACGCGGGCGATGACCAGCGGGAAGAGCAGCTGGCCATTACTGATGAGGTCCTGGACGGGCTGAACTGTGCCGATATCCCCCGCCTGACCGTTTACAACAAGTGTGACAAGCCCAATGCCCTGAACTTTGACCCGGACATCCTGTTGACCAGTGCCAAGACCGGCTACGGTCTGGATGCCCTGCTGAAAAAGCTGGACGAGCTGCTCAGCGACCGGGTGCACACCATCCGAGTGCTGCTGCCTTATGATAAGCTGGGCCTGGCCGCCCCCATGCGGGAGCGGGGCAGCGTGCAGGTGGAGGAATACCGGGAGGACGGGCTCTATCTGGAAGGCATCGTCAAAACCGAGGACCTGCACTGTTTTGAAGGATTCTTGGTTTAATAAAGGGAATCGGCCGTTGGGGAGCTTTCCAACGCAAGTGATACGGGGCATTCCATCCCCCGCCCAACTGCCTGACGGCAGTCGGGTCCCACCCTCCGGACACTTGCTTTGGGAAACTCCCCGCCGTCCTATCGTCTCGAACAAATAAAAAATCCCCAACAAACACAAAAACCCGCCTGGCAGCGGGTTTTTGTGTATAGAGGGGTGGGAAAGTATATAAAGTTGGGAATCGCAATTCAAATGCAGGCACTTGAGAAACAACGTGTTTTGCGCAGTCTTTGGCGCTTACCGTGCCTCGCGATATGTATTATACGCTTTTTTCTTTTCTTGTCAAACAAAATTTTTGACATTTGCTTTAATTTAGCACTTTACATTTCGATCAAAACTTTATATAATTAACACAGAAAACACAAAAGCGAGTTTTTCCGCAGTTTATGCGATTGCAACAACAGTAAAACTTTACTTTCAAAAATTTTTGTACAATTCAACAAAAACATAAAAGGAGACCTTTCTCATGGACGATTTAGACCGCAAGATCCTCTCCCTTCTCGCAAAAAATGCCCGGATGCCCGTCAAGGAGATTGCCGAGCAGGTGGCACTGACCAGCCCGGCTGTTTCCAGCCGCATCCACAAGCTGGAGACCGACGGCATCATCAGCGGCTACACCGTGGTGCTGAACCGCCCGGCAGACCGTGTCTATGTGGACGCGCTCATCAGCCTGTCCGTCACACCCAGCCATCGGGACGAGCTGGTGGAGCTGATGCAGAACAGCAAGGAGGTGCTGCAGTGCTACCACGTCACCGGTGCCTACACCTTCCTCATCAAGGTCAGCTGCGGCAGCATGCCCCAGCTGGAGCACCTGATCCTGCAGTTCCAGAAGCTGGGCACCACCAGCACCCAGATCATCCTTTCTACTCCGGTCAACCATGGTGATCTGGAAGCGCTGCAGCTGTAAGCCGTTCACAGAACTGTTACAACTGCTGTGCAATCTTCCGGCCTTCCGGGCCGTATTCCTGATACAAGGCCGCCGTTCAGCGGCTGCATAAACGCCCCCAAAGGCGGGCAGACTGATCACGATCACCCTGCCTTTGTCAGACGAAAGGAACTACGACCATGAAAAAACGCATTCTCGCCGCTCTGCTGGCTCTTGGCTGTGCCCTGCTGGTGTTCACCGGCTGCGGCAGCAAAAAAGATACCACCCCCAAAGACTACACCCAGATCATCCACGATGCCCGGGAAGCCGAGGACAATGATTATTATATGATCTTCTCCCCGGCAGAGGACGGCAAGTTCACCGCCCAGTACGGTTACAGCGCCAGCTATCCGGCGGATGACCTGAACGATGAAATCCAGAACATGCTGCTCCCCCTGCTGGACCTGCCCGAGGGCAGCTACACCGATCTTGCTGCCTCCCTCTCTGCCATGATGGTGCAGAGCTACGGCGTTGCCATCGTCAAGCCTGCTGAGGGCAAGACGCAGGAGGTCGTGGACGCAATGGATGCCTATATCCAGAACCAGCAGCAGACGATGGAGCACTACCTCGAGGATCAGTATCAGATCGCTGCCGCCGCCAAGGTGGCCACTGTCCCCACCGGCGAAGTGGTCATGGTGTGCTGTGAGAACAGCGATGCCGTGATGAACGCCATCAAGACCGCTCTGGCCGCTTAAATTATCTTTCAAAACAACAATGCCCTGTACCGTTTTGCATGGTACAGGGCATTCTTATTTCTACCAGATGGATTATATTGTTCAAATATCACATATCCGAACGGGAATAGGCATTCTTCATATTGCTGCTCAGCTCAAACAGCACCTTATCCAGCGTGTCGGCGGCGCGGGCCTTGACCTCAGCGGCCAGAGCCTCGTTGGCCTCCTGGCGCAGGGCGGCGCGGCGGGCGGGGTCGGTCTCGGCCAGCTGCTTTGCGTCATACTGATTCAGCAGGGCACGGCAGGCAGAGAACACCCCCAGCTCATAGCGCTCGACATGGAACACCGACTTGCCATAGGAAGCATCCGCCATCGCAGCGATCATCCGGCTGACCCAGTAGAAGCTGTCGGTGGACACCTCACCGGTGGTGCCGGCCAGATAGGCCGGGGTCGTCTCCACATTGGCGTAGAAGGGCACCATGGCGTTCAGGGCATTGGAGGCGTAGGCCACCCACTCCACTGCCTGCAGGTCGGCGGGCAGATCAGGCCGCAGCTGAATCAGCGCCACAAAGTCGTTGCGGTTGATGCCGATGGAGCGGTAAACGCCCCGGTTCTCTCTGGCACCGTAGCTTGCATACGGGTCGTACGGCGTGCCCTGATAATGGCTGGACAGCACATATTTCACGTCCTCGGGGGTAATCTTCTTCTCAGGCACCATGCACCAGGGCAGGTCGTCGGAAGCCGGGGTATAGTCGGCATCGGGGCCGTCCCAGACCCAGGTGGTGGGGTTCAGGGTGCGCAGCATGTACCAGGCGCGGGGCGTGTTGTAAACGTGGTCGGAATCGGTGTGGCTGCCAAAGGCGGCACGAGGGTCGAACACGCCGTCCTGTGCCAGGTCGAGGTGATACTTTGCAATGAACTCCCTCAGGTCAGCCGAGCAGAGATGGTTTTCCTGCGCGCCAAAGGCATCGTCCAGATCAAAGGCATCAATGCCCAGCTGGTTCGGCATCACCACATAACTGTCATCGGGCACACGGCGTGCCATCCAGTGATGGCCGCCGATGGTCTCCAGCCACCAGATCTCGTTCACGTCCTGGAATGCAATGCCATTCATTTCATAAGTACCGTAGGTCTCCAGCAGCTTGCCCAGCCGCTCCACGCCCTCGCGGGCGGTGTGGATGTAGGGCAGCACCAGATAGACGATGTCCTCCTCGCCGATGCCGCCGGGCACCTCGGGCTGCTCCCCCCTGGCAGGCTGGTACACCACCAGCGGGTCAGCGCCCAGCACGCGGGGGTTGGAGGTGATGGTCTCGGTGGCGGTCATGCCGACATTGGCGGCATTGACACCGGCTGCGGCCCAGATTCCCTTGCCCTCCACGGCGTTGGGCATGGCGGTCATCCGCATGGGGTCACCGGGCAGCGGGACCTCCACATGGGACAGCACTGAGCGGTAGACCGCCGGATGCTCCTCGGGCTGGACCACCACGAATTTCTTTGCCGTGAAATGGCCGGAACCGGAATCGTCGTTGCGGGCGATCATGGTGGAGCCGTCATAGGATGCGTTTTTACCAACCAGAAGCGTTGTACATGCCATAATATCTTCTCCTCCGAATCGAAGTATTTGTCTCTCGGTTTGCCTTGACTGATTGTAATCCTTTTTGTTTCAAAAGGCAAGAGGCCTTACCGGAGCCGTTCCCCGTTTTCCTCCGGGGCCGGAGCAGCTGCCTGGGCGCAGTCCCGGCCAAAGTAGAGCGCCACCTCGCCGATCTTCTTTTTGCGCAGCAGGAAGAGGGTCGGGATAAGATAGATCAGGATCGAGAGCATCATGCTGGCATCATAGCCCGAAATGCTCTCGGCCACGTCCTCCGTGCCGTACAGGCCGCCCACCAGCATAGAGGCAATGTCCATGGCCCCGTGCAGGAACACCGTGACCCACAGGTTGCCGGTGCGGAAATAGATGGCTGCGAACAGCGTGCCCAGCGATGCCGCAAAGACACACTGCATCAGCACACCGAAGGGAGCGCTGGACAGCAGATTGGTCAGGTGGGCCGCGCCAAACAGCAGGCCCGACAGCAGACAGGCTTTCCAGACCCCCGCCTTGCCGGTGCCGAAGTGCTCCAGCAGGCTCTGGGCAATGACCCCGCGGAAAATGAACTCCTCTGCCACACCCACCAGCGCCATGCTCAAAAAGAAGCTGAAGATGCTGAACGCAGGCTGCAGCTGGCCATCCTCGGGCATCCCGAACATCAGCTTGGTATACAGGCTGTAACCGATGAGCACCAGCGGATACATTCCCACCAGCAACCCGTTGAAAAAGCCGCTGCCCCGGCGGCGGAGCAGGTACATCTTACCGGTGCGGCCCAGAATAACCAACGCCACCACCATGCCCACCGCCTCCTGCACGGCGCTGAGGAAGTAGGAGTCCACCCGTTCCAGGTCCACCCCAAAGAACACCAGTGCAAACACAATGAGATAGGATGCCAGCAGCAGGCTGCCCAGAAACAGCACCTCGGATAAAACGCAGAAGCCGACGGGATGCTTTGCGCGCAGACGTTTCAGCATAAAAATATCCTCCTGAATCTTAGTGGCTCTATTCTAACATACTTTGCCGGAAAGAGAAAGTTTTTGGCATTTTCTGCTCAGGCGAAAAATCTCAAAAAAAGTGTTGACAAGACCCGGGCCGTATAGTATAATATCCCTTGTCAGCGGCGAGGTTCAAAGCTGACGACAACAGAATGATGGGGATTTGCATAGTGGTAGTGCGGTAGACTCTGACTCTACTTGTGGGAGTTCGATTCTCTCATCCCCAACCAGACCGCAGCCCATTGGGTTGCGGTATTTTCGGGGCATAGCGCAGTTGGTAGCGCGCCTCGTTCGGGACGAGGAGGCCGTGGGTTCAAATCCCGCTGCTCCGATTGAAAAAGAGACATACTTCGGTGTGTCTCTTTTTTCTTTTTACAAAATTTTTCTTGACACATTTCCCCTTTGGGAATACTCTTATAGTACCAGACATCCCCTGCTCTGCGGCGGGAAAGATCAAGAGGAAACGAGGGATTTGTGAGATGAAAAAACGTGTTGGCATCCTGACCTCCGGCGGCGACTGCCCGGGCTTGAACGCAACCATTCGCGGCGTGGCAAAGGCACTGTATGCCCGGATGGGTGATAATGTGGAGATCGTGGGCATCCTGAACGGCTACCACGGCCTGATCAATGGCGAGTACAGGGAGATGTGCGAGGATGACTTCCGCGGCATCCTGACACTGGGCGGCACCATTCTGGGCACCAAGCGCACCCCCTTCAAACTGATGCGCGTGGTCGAGGATGACAAGATCGATAAGGTCGCGGCCATGAAAAAGACCTACAAGGACGCAAAGCTGGACTGCCTGCTCTGCCTGGGCGGCAACGGCACCCACAAAACCGCCAACCTGCTCTCGCAGGAGGGCCTGAACATCATCGGTCTGCCCAAGACCATTGATAACGATATCTACGGCACCGATGTGACTTTTGGCTTCCACACCGCTGTGGACATTGCCACCGAGGTCATCGACCGCATCCACACCACCGCCGGCAGCCACAGCCGCGTGATGTGCATCGAGATCATGGGCAACAAGGCCGGTTGGCTGACCCTCTACTCCGGCATTGCAGGCGGCGCAGATATCATCCTGCTGCCCGAGCAGCCCTACGACATCGACCGCGTCTGCGAGGCCGTGGAGCGCCGGGCAAAGCGCGGCTCCAACTTCTCCATCATCGCTGTGGCCGAGGGTGCCATGAACGTGGATGAGGCCAAGCTGAAGCGCAAGGAGTGGACCGCCAAGCGCGCCGAGGCCGGCTACACCACCGCCACCAACCGCATTGCCGCTGCCGTCCAGAAAAAGACCGGCATGGAGACCCGGGTCTGCATCCCGGGCCACATGCAGCGCGGCGGCAGCCCCAGCGCCTACGACCGCGTGCTGGCCACCCAGTTCGGCAGCTACGCCGCCAAGCTGGTGGAGATCGAGCAGTATGGCGTTACGGTGGCTCTCGTGAACAACCACGTCATCTCCAACCGTCTGGAGGATATCGCCGGTAAGACCCGCAATATCCCCGAGGGCTGCGAGCTCCTCACCGTTGCAAAACGCATGGGAATCAGCTTGGGCTGAGAAATCTTTCCGGCATGACCGCAATCTTCTTCCCGGTTTATCCGTATTCCAAGTGTAACAAAACCTCGTGGAAGGAAGTGTCTCTCCATGAAAAAAATCCATAAGTTCTTTTCTAAAGATTTGCTCCATATTCTTGGTGCTGTTGGGATTTTTGTTGCTTTTCTGATTTCTATCGCCTATAAGCAAGTTGGAATCGGGGCACTCATAGCTGCGTGGCTTATTGCTATGGCAATTATCGGGGTAGCATGGATTACAGACATCCGCAAAGCAGACCTGCTGAAAAACGGAAAGATTGTTTCCGGAAAAGTTAATGCAGTAAAAAGGGTTCACATAAAATTCCACATGAGTACCTATCACCTTGCTGATGAAGATGTAATTTATCCTTGGGTGATTCGGTACCAATACAAGATTGGAAAAGACACTTATTATGGACAGTCCCATTGGTTTTGGTTCAACCCTCTCGTGAGCAAGGGAACACCTATAAAGGTGACTATTGACCCTCAAAACCCAGAAAGAAGCATTGTTGCTGCATGGGAAAGTTAATAGATTGTTTCTTTCCTCTATGATAACGGAAATTTCAAAGGAGCGTAATCTCCTTTGGCACACGACTTTGGAACAAAGTCTAGTGTGTTACACCTCGATAGAGGTGTGCCGCTCCCAGACACAAAAAGTCCCATGGCCAACACCTCGGCGGTGTGGTCATGGGACTTAATGCTTTTTAGGCCTAGCGGAGTGAACAGTAACCAATCCTGACATCTAGTTGCCGTGTCATTTGTTGAATACTGTTTTACGAACAGTCTGCGGACGTGAAGACCCACCATTATATCATCAGCTTCGACCCGAAGGACGCAGTAGAGAACGGCCTGACCATGGAGCGGGCGCAAGCCCTATATGCAGAAGCCCCGCGATTGGCGTGAGGGCATGAAGCACTCCAGCACAGCCCAGACCATGCGGCACTTGCGTGTTGAGGTCATGGAGCTGTGCGAGGGTGCCGGACTGTACCAGATCGACCTGCTCAACGGCTCGAAGGAGCGTGTGAGCGAAGCCGAGTATTGGGCGCGCAGGCGTGGGCAACAGAAACTTGACTGTGAAAACGCAGCCCTCACCGCAGCTGGACAGCAGCCCCGGCAGAAGAAGTTTGAAACTGTGAAGGGCACTTTACGGGAACAGATTGCTTCAGTGCTGTACTTTGCCACCAGCTTTGAAGATTTTTCCGACAGGCTCTTGCAGCAGTACGGCATCACCGTCAAGGAAAGCCGTGGGCAACTCAGCTATCTGCCCTCTGGCAGAACAAAGTTTATCCGGGCGCGCAGCATTGGCGACAAGTTCGAGAAAGAACTTGTGCTTACCACCTTGAAAGAAAATGCTGAGCGCAAGCGCACTATCCAGTCCAAGCCTGACCGCATCGGGAAATTGGTGGACATTCAGGCGAAGCTGAAGCAGGGCATGGGCATCGGCTACGAGCGTTGGGCGAAAAAACACAACCTCAAAGCCATGGCACAGACCTTGATTCTCCTAGAAGAAAAGGGCTTGACTGACGAGGACGCACTCGACCAGAGAATCGCAGAGCTTGACACCAAGTTCCATGAATCACTGACCGTAGTGAAAGACCTCGAAGGTCGCATGAAAGCCAACAAAGAGCTGCGCTATCACGTCGCAGCCTACACCAACACCAAGAAAACATCGCACAACAGTTAAAAGCCGCAAAACGACCCGCAGCCTTTGAAGAACAGCACCGTGCAGAGCTGACAGCGCACCGGGCGGCAGCAGCCTATTTCAAGGCAAACAGCATCACAAAGCTGCCCAGCCCGAAAAAACTGGAAGCCGAGTATGCGCAGCAGGCATCCGAAAAGGCAAAGTTCTACGAGCAGTACAAGGAAGCCAAGTCCGAACTG
>ERZ772969.1879-NODE-1879-length-14552-cov-4.622267_pt1 | contig 14552 bp, 11 predicted proteins | sample MGYA00511676_ERZ772969 | MGnify/ENA primary metagenome ERZ772969 (study PRJEB29015, sample SAMEA2737651) | human gut metagenome | biome: human gut; feature: human-associated habitat; material: faeces | place: China | collected 2012 ... | reverse complement strand
TCCCTCAAGGACGAGATTTATTATATAACATAATTTTTAAAATTGCAACTATTTTTTTATAAAATATTTTATTTTTTTTCAAACTATGATATTTTATAATTATCCACTAAGTTTAAGGAGGCTTTTATGCAGGTAAAAGAACGATTTTTAAAATATGTTTCATATTGGACTACTGCCGATGAAAATAATATGGAGCAGGGAGAACCAAGGATCCCCTCCTCCGCACGTCAATTTGATTTAGGGAAGGCATTGGAGCAGGAGCTGCGTGAGCTTGGTCTTACCAATGTCATACTCACAGATCACTGCTATGTCTATGGTCTGCTTCCGGCAACCGAAGGCTGTGAGGATCGCCCGGCCGTCGGATTTATTTCCCACATGGATACAGCGCCCGATTTTCCGGGAAAAGATGTGAAGCCGCAGTGTCTTTCTGATTATGACGGCGGTGATGTCTTGCTTTCGGGCAGCGGCGCCTATCTAAAGGTGTCCGATTTCCCATCCCTAAAGTCCTTAAAAGGAAGAACTCTGATCACAACAGATGGAACTACATTGCTTGGCGCTGACGATAAGGCAGGCATTTCAGAGATCCTAACGGCTGTCGAGGAGATCATTGCCTCCGGCAAACCGCACGGAGACATCTGGGTCGGCTTTACGCCGGACGAGGAGGTTGGCTGCGGTGCAAATCTTTTTGACCTTGATTATTTTAAGGCGGAATTTGCCTACACGCTCGACGGCGACTATGAGGGAGAGGTTGCTTATGATAACTTCAATGCCTCCAGCGCAGATTTTTCAATTCAGGGTGTAAATGTGCATCCGGGGGAGGCAAAGGATATTATGGTAAACGCCGCGCTTGTTGCCTGTGAAATTCAGGCAATGCTGCCCCCAAACGAAACTCCGGCACATACGGAGGGGAGAGAGGGCTTTTTCCATTTGACGGATATGAAGGGCGACGTTGCTTCTGCCGAATTATCCTATATTGTCCGCGATCACGATAAGGAATCCTTTGAAAACCGTCTGCATTTGCTCCACAGCATAGAAACTGAAATGAACCGCAAATACGGTGAAAAAACAGTGACATTAACGATCACGGATTCCTATTCCAATATGCTGGAAGTAATCAAGGGTTGCCCACATGTCGTAGAAATTGCCAAGAAGGCTATCTCTGCAGTCGGCTTAGAGCCGCTTTCCCGTCCGGTACGCGGCGGAACGGATGGCGCAAGATTAAGCTTTATGGGACTGCCCTGTCCAAATCTTGGCACGGGCGGCTATGGCTTTCATGGACCTTATGAGCATATCAGCGTAGAGGGTATGGAAACCGCCGTAAAAATCATACAAAATATTGTCTCTATCATCGCCGTGGGGGCAGTGTCTGAAGCAGGAAAATAATTTTGTGTGGAGCATATCGGTAACCGTCGTCAGTAAGAGCCTTCCTTATTCTTATTATTTTATAGGATGAGGAAGGCTCTGGCTGACATATCGTTAAAGTCTTTTCACTTAACTCCTTTCCCTCCCACGTCACCGCATCTCTCGCACGGCGCAGCTCCCCAGCTGCAATCCCCTGCATTCCGCTCCCCCCTTTTATTTTTCTAATCATACACCTCCCTCTGCACTTCTTCAATAGTTTTCTACAATTATAATTTCAAATTTTTCATGAACAAAATCTTTCTATTTTTCCTTGTCCTTTCCCCTACATCCTGCTATAATCTACTAATGAGCGGCGGTTATCTGATTTACCGCTTCTTTTTATGGGAAATAATATAATAAAGAAAGGGTTCCCATAACTGCACGGCTCTTTAGAATGGAGATTTTTTATGAATACAACAATGCAAGAAAAAACAAATGAAATTATACATGGCGTGATCTGGAAACAGCTTTTGTTTTTCTTTTTCCCAATTTTGTTGGGCTCGCTTTTCCAGCAGCTTTATAATACGGCGGACGCCGTGATCGTCGGGCGTTTTCTCGGCAAGGAGGCGCTTGCCGCCGTAGGCGGCTCTGCCGGAATGATCATTGCCCTCATCGTCGGATTTTTCGTGGGTCTGACCTCCGGTGCTTCCGTGATCGTCTCACAGTTTTTTGGATGCGGAGATAAAAAGGGCGTGAATCACAGCATTCACACCCTCTACGCATTTTCAATCGTCGGCAGTATTTTTATCATGATCTTCGGAATTATAACAGCGGGTCCTGTTCTTTCCGCTATGAATACACCGGAGGAATTAATGGCAGATTCTATCCTCTATCTGCAGATATATTTTGGAGGTATCTTCTTTACCTTTATTTATAACACGGGCTCTGCACTGCTGCGGGCGCTCGGAGATTCCAGACGTCCGCTCTATGCCCTCATTGTCTGCTGTATCATCAATATTATTCTTGATGTGCTTTTTATTCGCTTTTTCCATATGGGAATCTCAGGAGCCGCGATTGCTACAGTGATCTCACAGGCGATCAGCGCGCTTATGGTAACATGGTATCTGCTGCGCTCTCCTGACTGTCAGTTTTCCCTACGCAGCATCCGCTTTCACGGAGAAGTATTAAAATCTGAATTGATCGTCGGATTGCCGGGCGGCATGCAGTACGCGATGTACAGCATTTCCAATATAATCATCCAGGCTGCCCTAAACACCTTCGGCACAGATACTGCTGCCGCATGGGCTGCGTATGGAAAAATGGACGCCCTTTTTTGGACGGTAAGCAGCGCCTGCGGTCTTGCTATCACAACCTTTGTCGGGCAGAATTATGGCGCGGGACAAATGCAGCGCGTGAAAAAAAGCATTCATGTCTGCATCTGGATGGACCTTGCAATTTCTGTCTTTATGTCATTATTCTTCATCATCCTGCGCATACCGCTGTTTCACATCTTCATTGACGATGCATCCGTGGTTGCAATCGGAATCGAAATGCTATGGATCATGACGCCTTTTTATGCCACCTTTGTGCTTACGGAGGTGCTCTCCGGCGCTCTGCGCGGTATGGGAGACGTTGTCATCCCAACAATTATCACAACCGGAGGTATCTGTGTGCTCCGTATCGCTTGGATTTTCGTTGTTGTGCCGCTTTATCCGACCCTTACGGTGACGCTGCTGAACTATCCGATTTCATGGATATTGACCTCCGTACTGTTTTTGATTTACTACATTGTCCGTATCAAAAAACTGAATGCATACCTCCCAATGTGATCATCTCATAAATGTCAAAAATGCCCGAACCTCTCACTAGTTCGGGTATTTTCCTTCAATTCTATAGCCTGTGCTAAAAACGAAACTCCTTCAATTCTGCAACATCATCCAATGAATAGGTTGCTTTCTCGTATCCGGCAGCGTCACCGACCGCCGCACTGTCAAAGCCTCCTGCAAACGCTGCGTCAATGCCTGCCTTTGCGTCCTCGACAACCAGACATTCCTCAGGCGAAAGCCCAAGTCTCTCTGCCGCCAGTAAAAACACTTCCGGATCCGGCTTTGAATGCGTGATGTCATTGCCGTCTGCGATGACGTCAAAATAATCATCCAATCCGATTCTCTCCAAAATAAATTTTGTATTTTTACTGGAAGAACCGATCGCCAGCTTTTTGCTTTGTTTTAACGCATCCAGCATTTCCTTGACGGCAGGACTTAGATCCGCAGGCGTCATCTGTGCCAGCAGCTTACGATAGCAATCATTCTTCTCCTCAGCCATTGCCAGCTTTTCTTCTCTGGTATAGACCTTACTGCTTTTTTCAAGAACGATGTCAAGGCTCTCATTTCTTGATACGCCGCGCAGCCTGTTATTGATTTTCTCGTCAAACGGAATTTCCAACCGGTCTGCCAGCATTTTCCATGCCTCGTAATGATAGCGGTCTGTATGACAGATCACTCCGTCCAAATCAAATATAATTCCTTTATACTGCTTATTTTCCACAGCTTTTCTCCTTCTCACATATGCTCTGCAAGCGTTTCGCCTGCCTTTATCATTTTGGCGCTGCCATTTTGATAAACTCTCACATCCTTTGCGCCTTCATTTTTTATCACGATCTGCTTACCGTCTGCCTGTACCTTGAGCGGACAATTCCTATAAATAATGGTAAAAGAAAGCTGTTTCCACTGCTTCGGAAGCTTTGGTGCAATCCCGATTCCGTCCTCGGAAAGATAAACGCCTCCAAAACCATAGACAATGCTCTGCCAGATACCGCCCATGCTTGCGCTGTGGATTCCCATGTCAGAGGTCGTCATTGTCTGACCTAAATCAGTATCGAGACATCCGCGGAAAAAGTGGTATGCTTCTTCTGATTTCTCAAGCTGCGCCGCCATAATGCAGTGCGTGGATTTACTGAGGGACGAATCATGAAGTGTGCGCTGCTCGTAGAAGCGATAATTTTTTTCCTTTTCTTCGCGTGTAAATTTCTCAGGAAAAAGCATCATCAAAAGAATCGTATCTGCCTGCTTGGATACCTGCATTCCGCTAATCTGCTCCATGTTATAATCATTGGAAATCGTTCCGACAACGTCACTTGCCTTATATTTGGAAAGATCAATGGCTTTCAGCTCAAAATAACGCTCAAACTGCGGCAAAATTCCGTCCTCGTCCGCAGTCGGGAGATAAAGCTTTTCTTTCGTCTCGGTAATGACCACCAAAAGCTCATGCAGCCTGTATTTCTGATCCAGACGGGTGAAAATTTCTCCCTGCCCGCTCTCTAACTCCTTAATGACACGCTCTGCCAGCAAAAGATTCTCATGCACCATATAATTGGTATAGGCATTGTTATCCACATGCTCCTTATATTCATCCGGTCCGATCACATCTGTGAGGAAACAGCACGATTTATCCTCATTCCATTCCACGCGGTCCGTCCAGAACAAAGCAGTCGCAAGGATAATTTCATATCCGCAGGCAACCATAAACGCTTCATCCTCTGTCGCCGTAAAATACTGCCATACCGCAAAAGCAACGTCAGCGGAAATATGCTGCTCTAAGATTCCGGTAAGTATCTTCATCTGCTTTCCGGTCACGACGTCAGCGCCTCCCCAAAGCGGCGTCACCTCCCCATCGTAAAGCCATGCAGACTCCCACGGGAACATCGCCCCACGGTATCCGTTTTCCTCCGCTTTTCTCACAGCGCCCGGAAGACTTTTTCCACGATAGGAAAGAAGCGTCCTTGCTGTCGCAGGGTCTGTAAAAAGATAATGCGGAAGGAGGAAGATTTCCGTATCCCAAAACGAATGTCCCTTATAGCCCTCGCCGCTCAATGCCTTCGCACCGATTCCGACCCTGTCGTCGTCACGTTTTACCATAATATTCAAATGATATAGTGCAAAACGTACCGCTGTCTGGTCATAAGCGTCTTCGCTCTCAATCTGTATATCCTGTTTCTCCCAATAATTCTCCCATGCCGCACAGCTTTCCTGCTTTAATGCCTCATACCCCTTCCTGCCGATTGCTTCCATATGATGCTTTCCGTCCGCAGGTACCTTCTCTTTGACAGACTCTGTACCCTCATATATTTGATCCCTTGAGGTATGTATACAGCAAAGCTTTTCTACGGTCAGCGTCTGTCCCTGCTCTACGGTAAACGCTGTTTCTGTCGCAAGCTTTCTTCTGTCGATCACAGGAAGCTGCTCTGCCTTTTCCGCAGCTCCCCCAAGATAAAACCTATTTTCTGCATACTGGCAGCACAATACCTCAGACTCTACGGTTTCACTGCACATTTCCATGATCGTGCCGTCATAAATTCTCATCTTTCCCTCATGGAAATGCTGTGTTCCCGTATTTGTCACACATCCGTTAATTCCGCTGCGTACCTTTATCGTAGCTGCATTTGCAAGCGGTGTGATTTCTGCCTTTTGTCCGAACGTATGCTCATCCGACAGAGAAACAAAACGTTCAAAATGAAGCTTGAATTGCTCCCCCTTCGGGCTGATCCACTCAATATCTCTTGTAAGGATTCCGGTCTGTAGATCAAGCTGTCTCTCATAGCTTTTCAGCCTGCCGGAGTCCATCCGAAAACGGTCGCCGTTAATAAAAATTTCCATATTTGTCATATCCGGCAAATTTGGAAGCTCTGTCACTTCACTCTCATCAAACTTATCAAACGTGCCCGTCACGAAAAGATTTCTTTTCTCGCCGACATAGGTCTCCTCTAATGCGGCTCTCTGTCCCAAATATCCGTTTCCCTGACAAAAAATCGCCTCACATTTTCCCAGATGCTCCGGGAAAAAATCGGTCTCCCTGATCAGCCATCCAGCATTGTCTCCCTTTTTCGCATAGTAATCTATCTTTGGGGTCATTTCATTTATCTCCTTTAAATGTTATTCTTTAATTCCCGACGCCGCCACACTCGCCTGCACCTGTTCCTGTGCTACGACATACAGGAGAATGCCCGGTATAATGACAATCGCCAGCGCTGCAAACATCATCGTATAGTTATAGGAAAACTCACTCGTAAAGAACGCAAGCGCGATCGGTAATGTCCGTGAAGTATCCGAAGAAGTCAACAGGGACGCAAAATAATACTCATTCCAATTTCCAAGAAACATCAGGATCCCCGCTGTCGCAAGCGAGCCCCTGGCAAGTGGAAGATTAATCGTCCAGAAAATTCTCATAAATCCCGCTCCGTCGATCAAAGCCGCCTCATCCAATGACTTTGGAACTGACATAAATCCCGCTTTTAAAAGAAACATAGACATCGCCATGCCTGCGGACAGGTAAACAACTGTCACGCCCCAGATATTATCATACAGTCCAAGCTTCATGATCAAAGAAAAAATCGGCTGTGTTCGGCTGTGTCCCGGCACGAGAAGCGTAATGGTAAAGAGCAGATAAAGCAGCATTCTTCCCGGAAAACGATATTTGGCGATCACATACGCGCCCATAGAATAAATGAGCAGCGAAACGGCTGTCGCAACTACCGATGACAATAACGAATTTGCGAAATAAACAGGAAAGTTGTAATTCTCAAATAAATGCACAAATGCGTCAAAGGAAAAGGAAGCGGGCAGTGAAAACGGATTGCCCAATATCTCCGCGTTTGTCTTAAACGAAGATAAAATAACCCATAGGATTGGAAACAGCGATATTACGATTACAAAAAGCATAATGGCATACATGAGAATGCCGGATAATCCTTTTTTTATTAATTTCATATGCCTCACCTCAATAATCAGATTCACTCATCCGGAATGCACGGTTGACAACAACCAATACAACCAGTCCGATAAGAAACATTATGACGCCGATCGCATTTGCCTGCCCGTACTTATAATCCGTCAGATTATTTACCAGCATCATGGACAAGCTCATGGTATCATCCCCCGGTCCTCCTGCCGTCGTCAGTGCAATCTGCTCATACATGGTAATACGCGATGTCAGAGAACAGATGACACTTGTTCCAATCGCATTTCTGCACAGCGGAAGCTGGATGTAACGGACAAGCTGCCATGTGCCTGCCCCGTCAATCTTTGCCGCCTCCATCCATTCCTGCGGAATATTCATCAAATCTCCTAAAACGACCAGCGTGACAATGACTGCATAAAACAGCCATGTCAGCGTCACACTGATAAACGCATAGGGCGAGCTGTAAAACCACTGCACCTGAAAATCAGGATTAAACAGACGGATGATATAATTTAATACGCCAAAATCATTATTGAAAATAAATCGGTACATCATCGCCCATGCAGCCGCAGAAATGACATTCGGTATCATAAAGACCGCTCTTGTAAATTTCCATCCCCACGGTTTGCGAAACAAAATAAAAGCAACCAACGTTCCGAAACCGACATGCAGGGTCATGGCAATCAGACTCCATGCCAGCAGGTTTTTTAAGGAAATCAAAAAAGTTCCTCGCTTAAACAGATTCACATAATTGCTAAGTCCGTTAAATTTCGGACTGTTAAAGCCGTCCCACGATGTAAACGACGTAACAAACACCTGTATCACAGGCACCAGATAAAACATGACAAAAACGATGAACGTAGGAAGTAAAAACAGATAAATCCATTTATAATTTTTCCTCTCCTGCCAGCCCGGCTTCTTTTGCATACCTCTACTCCTTTCTGCCCGCTCTTTTCCCTCTTATTCCGCGGTTGCTTCCGCTGCCTTATCACTCATCCACTGACAAAATTCCTCCGGTGTGTAGGAACCATCTGCCAGAGACGGAAGTAATTTTCCAAACTCCGTATTTGCAACAGATGCAGGGATCACATCCAAAATACACGGAACATAAACCGTATTAGATGTCGTGTCTGCGGCTAAATCAGCAAGTACCTGTGTCTCTGCCTGTTTTGCCTTGAAATCATCACTATAAGTAAGCTTTGGCGCATCTCCGCCCTCTGCCAAAAGATATGCTTCCAATTCTTCCGGTGTGTAGATAAACTCAAGGAACGCGAGTGCAAGCTCTTTCTCTTCTTCCGGTGCAGACGCGGAAATCCACCACTCTCCGTAGCATCTTGTATTGGCAATTCCGATATTTTCCGGGAAAAGAGACGCGTGCACGGCTGCCCCGTCAAATCCGTTGCTCCAGTTTGCAGAAGCAGATGCATCAAAATCAGCCGACATCCACGGTCCGTTGGAAATCAGCGCCGCCTGACCGCTCATAAATGCGTTTGCAGCATCCGGATACGCCGCTCCAATAGAATTGGAGGCTGCATTGTTCTGAAGCAGCTTCTGCAGCTTTGTCACTCCCTCTACGATCGCCGGCTGGTTGAAATCAACGATTTTTGTAACTGTTCCGTTTTGCAGCAGCTCAATTCCTCCATCCTCTGCCGCAATAAATGCCGTCAAAAAGAGTGCCGATACCCAGCCGTTCTCTGCTGTGGAAAAAGCAATCTTCTGATCACTGATCTCCGCCAGAAAATCCTCCATTGTCATCGAGCTGACATCCCCGGACGGCTCCCACATTGCGCTGTTGTAAAAGAATCCGGTCGGACGTACAGTCGCTAACGGTAAGGTATAAATACCGCCGTCATCCTTTGTGTTAAACAGTAAGCCGTCATCCATCAAAATATCCTTAACTGCCGGCGTTTCGTTGAGCCAGCCGCTCAGATCATACGCCATTCCATTTGGAATTACAACGTTGGAAATCCAGTCTACATCACCGCCCTGCACCAGTACCGGAAGCATATTCTGCTGTGCCAGTTGTTTTAATTTATCCTTAAATCCATCTTCCGGGATACTCTCAAGATTAATCTTATAGGTTCCCTCATACTTCTGGTTAAATCTGTCTACCTGTGCCTCAAAAAATACTGCGCCTACATTCTCACCTGTTTTGTAGGATGGAATCGTCACCTCAACGACGCCCTGTTTAGCGTCAGCCGTCTCTGTTCCCTGCGTCTGCACTTCATTATTCTGCGGCTTATCGCCTCCGCAGGCAGTCAATCCAAGCGCCATGCCTGCCGCCAAAATGAATGACAAAATCTTCTTACTTCCCATAGTCTCCTTTTCCTTTCTGCATATTAAATGCATCCTCTCACCTTTTGTTCCATCGTTACAAAAACGTTTTTGCTTGTAGTTTAATGATAGAGCTGATGCAAAACATTTTATGACTGCTTAAGCAACAGCTCTGTTTTCTACTTAGCTATACATTTCGATTTCGGACAGATTCCCTTTCAATGATCCTGTACGGCAGCGTATCGTGTTTTCGTTCCGTTCTTTTCTCCATTTTCTCATGCAAAAGCTTTGCTCCCGCATAACCGCTCTCCTTCATATCCTGAACGATCGTAGTCAACGACGGCGTGGTATATTCCGAAATCGGAATCCCGTCAAAGCCTGTAATGGAGAAATCTTCCGGAATACGATAGCCGCATTCCCTGACTGCTCTCATCACGCCAAGCGCCATAATATCACTGAAACAAAGAAACGCTGTGTGTCTTGTGGTCCCATACTCTCTGAGATATTCCAGCACCTTCTCATAAGCGGTTTGTTCATGGAAATCGCAGTATAAGACACTGTCATTCGTCAGATGTCCGCCTGCTTCCTCGATCGCAGAATAAACACCGACCATACGCTCAACCGTGACAAACGCATTCTTCTTACCGCTGATCACCAAAATATCACGATGCCCCTGTGCAATCAGATACTGTGTCATCTCCTTCGACGCCGCTACATTATCGATCGACACCCATCCGACCCTCTTTCCCGGAATCTCCACATCAATTGCTACACATGGAATCTCCGTTGTCTCAAGAAGCTCGTTAAAATACGGATCATCGGTTGTCACACCGCTTAGGATCACACCTGCCACGCTGTGCTCAATGCAGAATCTCCGGTAGGACAGCTGCCTTTGATGCGCGGAATCCGTTGCATAAACAGCAACCTCAAGTCCATTCATACAGGCATAGAAATACACTCCCTGAATCAAACAAAACATTAGATTCTCCTTCGGATTGTTTTCCAAAAGCCCTGAAATGATCAGCGCAATGTTTTTCTTATTCTTGGAAGAAAGATTTCTGGCACTTAGATTTGGAGAATAGTCCAAACGCTTCGCCGCCTCAAAAATCTTCTTCTTTGTCTCCGGCTTGATGTCGGGATAGTCATTGAACGCTCTGGATACGGTTCCAATCGATACTCCTGCGCTCTTTGCCACATCTCTGATGGAACCTGCCACAAGATAATCTCCTTCCGAAAAGGTTTTTGTAACTTACGTTAAGTTTACTATAAATACAAAAATTTGTAAAGTATTTTTGTGTATATTTTTATTCCTATCCCGATCCAATTCTTTTCATCATCAAAATGATTGCATTTGTGATAGTTCTCCTGTAAAATAATTTTCATGACGAAAAGGAGTACTATCACATGCAAATATTGAAACGAAACGGTCTTTCACAGGTCTATGACCGAATGAAGATAAAAAATGCCATTCAAAGGGCTTTCTTTGGGCTTGGCGCAGAGATTTCCGAGGACGAGCTCTCTCATCTCCTGACAGAGGTGGAGGAACAGATCACAGACGGATGCAGCGTCGAGCTGATTCAGGATTATGTTGAGGAATGCCTGATGCGCCGCGGTTATCTGAAGGTTGCCAAAGCCTATATTCTCTACCGCCAGCACCACGCCGAGCTTCGGCAAGCGGCAAGCGAGCTTACCGAGCTGATCCAAGATCCCGCTCTTCCTGCGCTTCTCTCCGAAATCCAGACTGATTTCCGGGAGGATGTTTATTCGATCCAGCTTCTTCTTTTAAAATTCCGCTCTTTTTATAAGGAAGAAATGACTCTTTCTGAGGCGTACGCCACATTAGAGCGCGCCAGTGTGGAATTGATCAGCAAGGACGCCCCAAAGTGGGAAATGATCGCCGCACGCTTCCTCTCCCTTGATCTGGAACGTCAGGTGAATGAGCAGACAGAGGCTCTTGGCTTCTCAAACTGGTACGAGAAGCTCTCATGGCTGACAAAAGAGGGCTATGTCGGCGCTTTTCTTTTAGAAAATTACAGCCGCAGCGACGTCGAGGAGCTTGCCTCTTTCTTAAATTCTGAAAGAAATAAGCTCTTTAACTACAGCGGGCTTGATCTCATTGCAAAACGTTATCTGATCCGTGACCATAAGCACAGGCTTTTGGAAAAGCCGCAGGAGATGTTTATGGGAATCGCCATGCATCTTGCAATTCCTGAAAAAGACCGTGTTCACTGGGCAAAGGAAATTTATGAGATACTAAGCACCTTAAGGGTTACGATGGCGACACCCACAATGTCGAATGCAAGAAAGCCGTTCCACCAGATGAGCTCCTGCTTTATCGATACCGTAGACGATTCCCTCACCGGCATCTATCGCAGCATCGACAATTTTGCACAGGTCAGCAAGCATGGCGGCGGTATGGGGCTTTATTTCGGCAAGGTTCGTGCAAACGGCAGCAGTATCCGCGGATTTGAGGGCGCTGCCGGAGGTGTGATCCGCTGGATCAAGCTGGTCAACGATACTGCTACCGCGGTCGACCAGCTTGGAGTCCGTCAGGGAGCCGCCGCTGTTTATCTGGATGCATGGCATCGTGATCTGCCCGAATTTCTGCAGCTGCGAACCAACAACGGCGATGACCGCATGAAAGCACATGATATTTTTCCCGCGGTCTGTTATCCGGATCTTTTCTGGAAGCTTGCCAAGAGCGATCTCGACGCCGACTGGTATCTGATGTGCCCGCACAATATTTACACTGCGAAGGGTTATCATCTGGAGGATTTTTACGGCGAGGAATGGGAGACGCGCTATTACGACTGTGTAGCGGATGAGCGCATTGAAAAGCGCATCATGAGTGTGAAGGAAATCGTCCGCCTGATCATTAAATCTCTCGTTGAGACAGGCACGCCGTTCACCTTTAACCGTGACAGCGTCAACCGCATGAATCCAAACAGCCATGAAGGAATCATATACTGCAGTAATCTCTGCACGGAAATTGCCCAGAATATGAGCGCCATGCAGGTAGAAGAACCGGAAATGCTTGCAGTGGACGGTGAGACTGTCGTGGTACAAAAAACACGTCCGGGCAATTTTGTTGTCTGCAATCTGGCTTCCCTGACGCTTGGCCGTATGAACGTCACGGATGACGGAGAGCTTTGGCACACGATCTCCACCGTTGTGAGAGCACTTGATAATGTGATCGACTTAAATTATTATCCCATACCGTACGCGCAAATTACAAATCAGCAATATCGGGCAATTGGTCTTGGCACAAGCGGCTACCACCATATGCTTGTCAAGCAGGGGTATCTTTTTGAGACACAAGAGCATCTTGATTTTGTGGACGACCTTTATGAGAAGATCAATTATTATGCATTAAAAGCATCAATGGAGCTTGCGGCAGAAAAGGGTTCCTATGCGTATTTTAAGGGAAGTGATTATGATACCGGCGCTTATTTTAAGAAACGTCATTATACCTCTGAGCGCTGGGAAACACTGGCAGAGGAAATACATAAAACGGGACTCCGCAATGGCTATCTGCTGGCTGTCGCTCCAACCAGCTCCACTTCTATCATCGCAGGCACGACTGCTGCCGTTGACCCCGTGATGAAGAAGTATTTCATGGAGGAGAAAAAGGGCAGCATGATCACGCGCGTCGCTCCGGATTTAAACCAGAAAACCTTCTGGCTCTACAAAAATGCGCACCTGATTGACCAGACATGGGTTGTAGACGCAGCCGGCATCCGTCAGCGTCATATGGATCAGTCGCAGTCCGTGAATCTTTATATTACAAACGACTTTACCTTCCGCAAGCTTTTAGATCTCTATATCCGCGCATGGGAAAAAGGCGTCAAAACGCTTTATTATGTGCGCAGTCAATCGCTTGAGGTGGAGGAATGCGAATCCTGTTCTTCCTAAACAGGATTCCCACCAATTTTTAGGAGGAATACATGGAATTACAAAAAAAGGCTCTGTTTAACGCACAAGGCGATACAGATGTACGAAAACGCCGCATGATCGGCGGAAACACTACCAATCTAAACGATTTTAACAATATGAAATATACATGGGTCAGCTCCTGGTATCGGCAGGCGATGAATAATTTCTGGATCCCTGAAGAAATCAATCTGACACAGGACATTAAGGATTATCGTCTTTTAAAGGATGAGGAGCGGACCGCCTACGATAAAATACTCTCCTTTCTTGTATTTTTGGATTCCTTGCAGACAGCGAATCTGCCGAATATCGGAGAGTACATCACGGCAAATGAAATCAATCTTTGTCTGACAATACAGGCATTTCAGGAGGCTGTGCATTCTCAGAGCTACAGCTATATGCTGGACTCCATCTGCTCTCCTGCAAAGCGCGATGAAATCTTATATCAGTGGAAGTTTGACGAACATCTGTTAAAGAGAAATGAGTTTATCGGAGAGCAGTACAATGCCTTCCTACAGCACAGAGACAAGGAACATCTTGTAAAAACCATGATGGCAAATTATATTCTTGAGGGAATTTATTTTTATTCGGGATTTATGTTTTTCTATAATCTCGGCCGTATGGGAAAGATGTCCGGCAGCGCGCAGGAAATCCGTTATATCAACCGCGATGAAAATACGCACCTGTGGCTTTTCCGCAGTATTCTGCTGGAACTGAAAAAAGAAGAACCGGAGCTCTTTGGATCGGAGCAGGTAGAGGTTTACCGCTCCATGCTAAAGCGCGGCGTCGAGGAAGAAATTGCATGGGCAGAATATGTACTTGGTGACCGGATTGAGGGGCTTACCTTAGAAATGATTTCCGATTATATTCATTATCTTGGCAATCTTCGTGCGACAGCGCTCAATTTTACTCCGCTTTATGACGGATTTTCAGATGTTCCTGAATCTATGAAATGGGTCAATGTATACAGTAATGCGAATCTGATCAAAACAGATTTTTTTGAGGCGAAATCGACTGCCTATGCAAAATCAAGCGCGATCGAGGACGATCTGTAAAGAGAGAAACGGCAGTCAATGCCTAAAAAAATGGATGACCGGCATTTCCACACACCACATTGGTGAGATAGAATGTTTTTGTCAAAAAACGCCGAAGGCTTTTATTTTTTAAGCCTTCGGCGTTTGAAATGTTCCTGAGCGGATTCGAACCGCTGGCCTTCCGTAAGCGCAAAATATTGCTACGCTGCCCATGAATCACGCTTGCACCAAAATGAT
>ERZ772969.1857-NODE-1857-length-14677-cov-10.499658_pt1 | contig 14677 bp, 17 predicted proteins | sample MGYA00511676_ERZ772969 | MGnify/ENA primary metagenome ERZ772969 (study PRJEB29015, sample SAMEA2737651) | human gut metagenome | biome: human gut; feature: human-associated habitat; material: faeces | place: China | collected 2012 ... | reverse complement strand
CTTCTGGCAAGCTGACCGTCTGGGATGGTGCTCATGCTGGCGTGGCAATGGGCATCCTGGCTGTAACCGCAGACCAGAACAGCGCGGAACTGGCATATTACAAATCTGGCTCTTTCCGTATTGAAGATGTCCTCTGGCCATCTGCCGTCACCGACGACAACATTAAACGTAACGCGTTCGCCGGTACTGCAATCAGCATCGTTTAATCCGCATTTCTACAACCATCATCATTCATAAAAGCCGCTTGCGCGGCTTTTTTTACGGGAAAAATCTATGTCCGTTTACACCACTGCCCAACTGCTGGCGGTCAATGAGAAGAAATTCAAATTCGATCCGCTTTTCCTGCGTATCTTTTTCCGCGAAACCTATCCCTTCAGTACAGAGAAGGTTTACCTGTCGCAAATTCCTGGCCTGGTCAATATGGCGCTTTACGTCTCGCCGATTGTCTCCGGCAAAGTGATCCGCTCCCGTGGCGGCAGCACGTCTGAATTCACGCCGGGTTATGTGAAGCCGAAACACGAAGTTAACCCACTGATGACTCTCCGCCGCCTGCCGGATGAGGATCCGCAGAATCTCGCTGACCCGGTCTATCGCCGTCGCCGCATTATCCTTCAGAACATGAAGGATGAAGAGCTGGCGATTGCTCAGGTCGAAGAGAAACAGGCTGTTTCGGCGGTGCTCAGCGGTAAATACACCATGACCGGGGAAGCGTTCGAGCCTGTTGAAGTCGATATGGGCCGCAGCGCTGGTAACAACATTGTCCAGGCCGGTGCGGCTGCATGGTCAACCCGCGACAAAGAAACGTATGACCCGACCGATGACATTGAAGCCTACGCGCTCAACGCCAGCGGTGTGGTCAACATCATTGTGTTCGATCCGAAAGGCTGGGCGCTGTTCCGTTCCTTCAAGGCTGTTGAGAAGAAGCTGGATACGCGTCGTGGTTCTAACTCTGAGCTGGAAACTGCCGTGAAAGACCTGGGTATGGCTGTTTCATACAAGGGGATGTTTGGCGATGTGGCCATCGTGGTGTACTCCGGCCAGTACGTCGAAAACGACGTCAAAAAGAATTATCTGCCGGACCTGACAATGGTGCTGGGGAATACCCAGGCTCGTGGCCTGCGTACCTATGGCTGCATTCTTGATGCTGATGCCCAGCGCGAAGGTATCAATGCCTCGACACGCTACCCGAAAAACTGGGTGCAGTCGGGGGATCCGGCGCGCGAATTCACCATGATTCAGTCAGCTCCGCTGATGCTGCTGCCAGACCCTGACGCATTCGTCTCCGTCAAACTGGCATAACTTCCCCCAGTGGCCCTGTCGGGCCACCTTTCTGGAGTATTTCCCATGACAGAAAAAGAAAAGCTGGTCGCCCGCCTGAATGAACTTGGGACCCAGCTTAACCGCGAGGTCAGTACCAGCGGCACCATTCAGGAACTGACGATGCGTATTGCTGAGCTTGAAGAGGAACTGGATGGCAATGCCGGGTCAGTTGACGGTGAAAACGGCGTGCAGAATGCTTCCGACAGCACCGACAGCACCGACAGCACCGACAGCACCGACAACAATGTTGCTAACGTGGCAAAAGTAAAAACGGAATCGGCCACAACGGGTGACCTGGTATCAGTAGAAACGCTGGCCACCCTGCATATTGACGCTCTGCATGCCACGCGTAACGAGCCGGTATCTATCGTAGAGCCTGGTGTGATTATCCGCGTATCTGAACAGGATGCCGACGACTTGATCGCAAAGGGGCTGGCTTTCGAAGTCTGAAGGGGGCCACATGGCTGATTTCGATAATCTCTTTGACGAGGCCATGTCGCGAGCTGATAGCGCTATCCGTGGTGTGATGGGCACAGAGGCAAAGGTGATGTCAGGCGCTTTGTCAGGTGCCACCCTGGTCGGTGTATTCGATGATCCAGAAAATATCGGATATGCCGGTGCCGGGATTCGTGTTGAAGGAACCAGCCCGACCCTGTTTGTGGAAACCGCCACTGTCAGGCAGCTGCAGCGTATGGACACGCTGACGATTAACGGTCGGCAATTCTGGGTTGAACGTATTGGTCCGGATGACTGTGGCTCCTGTCATATCTGTCTGGGTAACGGCTCTCCACCTGCATCTTCGCGTCGCCGTTAAGGAGCGCATATGTCCATAAAAGGCCTTGAACAGGCCATAGAAAACCTTAACAGCATCAGCAAAACGGCTGTTCCGCGGGCATCGGCGCAGGCCGTTAACCGCGTGGCAAACCGGGCCGTCAGCCGCAGCGTGGCAGTCGTATCAAAAGATACGCGCGTACCGCGAAAACTGGTAAAGCAACGCGCCAGGGTGAAGCGTGCGACGGTCAATAGACCTCGTGCACTTATCCGGGTAAACCGGGGAAATTTACCGGCCATTAAACTCGGTACCGCAAGCGTGCGACTTTCCCGCAGAAAACGGGACAAGAAAGGGGCCAACAGCGTTCTGCGCATAGGGCCATTTCGTTTTCCGGGCGGCTTTATCCAGCAACTTAAAAATGGTCGCTGGCATGTCATGAGGCGGACTTCAAAACCTCGTTACCCCATTGAAGTGGTCAGCATCCCGCTGGCAGCTCCATTAACTACGGCATTTAAAGAAGAACTGCCGAAGCTCATGGAGTCAGATATGCCCAAAGAGCTCCGGGCATCCCTTACCAACCAACTCAGGTTAATTCTGACACGATGAAACACAGCGATATTCGCAAGGTGATTATTGACGCGCTGGAAAGCGCGATTGGTACTGATGTCATTTATTTTGACGGCAGACCTGCAGTGCTCGAAGAGGGTGATTTTCCCGCTGTTGCCGTCTACCTGACAGATGCGGAATACACAGGGGAAGAACTGGACGCCGATAGCTGGCAGGCCATTCTGCATATCGAAGTCTTTCTTGAGGCTCAGGTACCTGATTCTGATCTGGATGACTGGATGGAGACGAGAGTGTATCCGGTTCTCGCAGAGGTTCCGGGGCTTGAATCTCTTATCACCACAATGGTTCAGCAGGGCTATGACTACCAGCGCGATGACGATATGGCGCTGTGGAGTTCTGCCGACCTGAAATATTCCATTACTTACGACATGTGAGGACCCTATGGCCACACCAAACCCGCTGGCACCAACAAAAGGTGCTGGTACCACCCTCTGGGTTTACACCGGAACTGGTGATCCATACGCCAATCCGCTTTCAGACGTTGACTGGCTGCGCCTGGCAAAGATTAAAGACCTGCAGCCCGGAGAACTGACAGCTGAATCGGAAGATGACACCTACATCGATGATGAGAATGCCGACTGGACATCAACGATGCAGGGGCAGAAATCAGCCGGTGAAACAAACCTGACGCTCGCATGGATGCCGGAGGATTCCGGTCAGCAGGACCTGGTGAACTGGTTCGATGAAGGCACCGTGAAGGGGTATAAAATCAAATATCCGAATGGTGTTGTCGATGTCTTTAAGGGCTGGGTGAGCAGTCTCGGCAAGACCATCTCGTCTAAAGAGGTCATGACCCGCACGGCAAAAATCACCAACAACGGCAAACCATCACTGGCAGAAGACAGTGGTGCCGCGCCGATTGCTGTCACGGGGATCAGCCTGGATAAATCCACTGCAGCTGTTGCGGTCGGTGAAACTGTGCAACTGGTTGTATCTGTTCTTCCGGCCAGTGCGTCAGATAAATCCTTCCGCGTATCGTCAGCTGACCGGGCCAAAGCCACAGTTACGGCTAACGGTAACACACTGACGGTCACCGGCGTGGCGGCAGGCACCGTCGAAATCATCGTTATGAGCAATGACGGTAACTTTGTGGCGATCTGCAAAGTCACTGTTTCCTGATAACCGGGGCGCGAGCCCCGTTCCCCCGGAGTAATTATGTTTCTAAAGAGCGAACTGCTTGAATGCAACGGCAGCAGCGTCACATTGTTCCAGCTTTCGGCGCTTCAGCGTATTGAATACCTCGAATACCTGAAGCAGCTGGAGGCAGTTGAAGCTGGCGATTTTCAGGCGGCCATCACCCTCACCGTAAAAAGTGGGGCGTTCCTCGTGGCGATGTCACTCTGGCACGGCCACGAACTGAAAGGCTCCCAGGGAGAAAATGCGGCGGCGGAAGTGGCAAAGATTCAGGATGAGGTCATGCAGTCATGGCCGACCGAACTGGTTGCCGAAGCGGAATATAAGGTGAAACTCCTGTCCGGGATGATTGCGCCTGTCATTGAAGAACCGACTTCATCCGGTGAAGAACGTAATGATCCCGCTGAACCCGTTACTGCGGAAAAGTCCTCGCCAGTGAGCTGAAATTTGCCATGAAACTGGCGCGTGAGTTCGGTCGCCCGGACTGGCGTGCCATGCTTGCTGGCATGTCCTCTACGGAGTACGGCGACTGGAAAATCTTCTACCAGGACAATTACTTTCATGATGCGCAGCTGGACGCACATTTCTCCGGCTTGCTCTACACCATCTCAACCCTGTTTTTTGCCGATCCGGAGTTAACCCCGGACAGTTTCAGCATTCTTTCCTCTGCACCGGAAGCCATCGACATCGATGATCCGGATGACGATACGCTGATGGCGAAGGCTGCAGGTATTTCAGGAGGCGTGCGCTATGGCCCAGACGGCAGTCGGTGATCTGGTCGTTAACCTTGACGTTAACTCGACAAAATTCAACGAGCAGCTCAGCTACGTCAAAAAAGAATTAAAACAGACCGGCAATACGGCAAACGATGAAGCGTTACGTATCCAGCAGTCCTTCAGCCGCCAGGAGAACGCCGCGCGTAAGGCCGGTATTTCAGTGGGTCAGTATAACGCAGCGATGCGTATGCTCCCGGCGCAGTTTACTGACGTGGCCACGCAGCTGGCGGGTGGGCAGAACCCCTGGCTGATTCTGCTTCAGCAGGGCGGTCAGGTTAAGGACTCCTTTGGCGGGATCATTCCGACATTCCGGGCGTTGCTGGGGACGATTTCCCCGTTGATGGTCGGCATTGGTGCATTGTCCGTTGCAACGGGCGCGTTGTTCTATGCCTGGTACCAGGGCTCTTCCACTCTGTCTGATTTCAACAAAACGCTGGTACTGTCGGGGAACACAGCCGGACTGACAGCTGACCGCATGCTGGCACTGGCGCGGAACGGACAGGCAGCGGGGCTAACGTTCAACCAGACCAGTGAAGCCCTGACCGAGCTTATCAATGCAGGTGTGCGTACTGGCTCGCGCTTTGATGAAATGAGCCAGGCGGTGGCGCGGTTTACTGATGCCTCCGGCGTGCCGGTGGAGAAAGTCGCTGCAGCCTACGGCAAGCTCGCAACTGACCCGACATCGGGCCTGATCGCGATGGCCCAGCAGTTCCATAACGTTACCGCAGAACAGATTGCCCATGTGGCGCAGCTGCAGCGTGCCGGTGATGAGGCTGGCGCACTGCAGGCGGCTAACGAGGCGGCTACAGCCGGATTCAACGATCAGACCAAAGCCATCCGCGACAATATGGGGACGATAGAGTCTTCAGCGGACTCCCTGAAGCGCGCCTTCAAGTCGATGTGGGATGCAGCCCTCGATATTGGCCGACCTGACACCGCGCAGGAGATGGTGGCAAAAGCCGAAGCCGCGTTCAAAAAAGCTGATGAAATCTGGAACCTGCGTAAAGGTGACCGATATGTCAATGATGAGGCTCGCGCCCGATTCTGGAATGACCGCGAAACGGCCAGGCTTGCGCTGGATATGGCGCAGCAGCAGGCGGGAATTGCCAGGGCGAACGAAGAGAATGCATCGCGCGAAGCGGCTGCGGAATCGGATCGCCAGAAGTATGCTGCGCAGGCACAGGCAAACTATGCCAAAACGCAGACGGCACTGGAGAAATACACGGCCAGGCAGAGCGAGCTCAACAAGGCGCTGAAAGAGGGGCGGATCCTCCAGGCTGACTACAACATCAACCTGGCTGCCGCGAAAAAAGAGTACGAAGACACCCTTAAAAAGCCGAAGAAGACCCCGGCAATCAGAACCCCCGCAGGTGCCCGTGCCACCGATACGGCCAGTGCCCAGACGCTGGAGCTACAGACACAGCTGCGCACCCTGCAGGAGCATAAGAGCATCAATGACACCATCAGCCAGCAGCGTCAGGAGCTGTGGCGTCAGCAGTCCCGCTTTACGGTTCTGGAAGAGGCCGCGAAGACCCGAACGCTTTCTGCTGAGGAAAAATCCCTGCTGGCCAGTAAAAGTGAGGTGCTTTCCCGTGCGGAGCTGAATGCGAAGCTTGGCGATCAGATAGTGGCGCAGGAGCGGCTTAACCGCCTGCAGGATACGTCCCAAAAATACGTCACGCAGATCGGCGAGAAAACCCGAGCCCTTGCGGAAAGTGCTGGTATGAGCAGTCGTGCAGCACAACGCCGCAATGAGGAGGCCCAGCTTCTTCAGGGCTGGAAAAATGGTGGCGGTTCGGAGAACGACGCTGGTTATCAGAATGAGCTGCAGGCGCTGCAGGCGTATTACGCCGAGCAGGATAAGCTGCGGGACGACTGGCAATCCGGGGCCAAATCCGCATGGGCAGATTATGTTGATTCCGCTTCAGATGCTTATGGCCAGATGAAGTCGGTTGCCACCAGTACGTTTGATGGCATCGGGCAGAATATGGCAGACATGCTGACACGCGGAAAGGCTGACTGGGCTGACTTTACCCGCTCCACGCTCTCCATGCTGACACAAATTCTGCTGAAGCAGGCAATGACCGGACTGGTAGATTCAGCCTCCACGGCGCTGGGGTTTGCCAGCGGGGGATTCACCGGTTCGGGTGGGAAATATGAACCCGCAGGTGTCGTTCACCGTGGCGAATTTGTTTTCACCAAAGAGGCTACCAGTCGGATCGGCGTCGGCAATCTTTACCGGATGATGAAAGGCTATGCCACGGGAGGGTATGTCGGGGGCGGTGGTACAGGCCCGGCTGCAGCACCTTTCGGTGTCAGTGTATATGCCCCGGTGACGGTCGAGAATGCTTCCGGTAACGCACAGCAGCAAAACGACGGAGACAGGCTGGGTAAGGCGTATGAGCAGGTGATTAATAAATCTGTCAACGAGGGTATCGCCAGGGCAATCCAGCCCGGTGGGCTTATCTGGAATGCGACCAATCGCAGGTAACAGTTATGACGATAGAAACATTCCCCTGGGGCATTAAGGTTTCCAGCCAGCCCACCGAGGGAAGCAAAGACACAGTCAGGAAGGTTCAGTTCGGCGACGGGTACGCACAGGTGAGCGGCTCCGGCCTGAATGATGAGATTCGTACCTATGAATATTCCTTTTCAGGGGATCCGACTACAGCGAATGAAATTCACGCTTTCCTTCGGCGGCATAAAGTGAAGTCGTTTATTTTCACTCCGCCTTTCGGCGATACCGCGCTGTGGCGTGTCGAGGCTGACACGCTCAAAAAGGTGGTTAAAAACGTAAAAGTGATAACCGTAACCGCAACGTTTGAACAGGCATTTGCACCATGAGTCTTAATGCTGATTATCAAAAACTCGAGCCGGGCAATGAAGTCCGGCTTTTTTCTGTCGATGGCACGGCGTTCGGTATGTCAGATGTACTCCGCTTCCACGCACATAACATCGCGCATACCCCGGAAGAGATTGAGGCTGCAGGCGGGGATGAGAATAAACTTCCAGCGAAGTCCATCTGGTGGCAGGGTGAGGAGTATAAAGCCTGGCCGTGTCAGATTGAGGGGATCGAGGCTTCAACCTCGGGAAGTAGTGCCCAGCCAAAACTTTCGGTTGCTAACCTCGACAGTTCGATCACCGCGCTTTGCCTGGCTTACGACGATATGCTGCAGGCGAAGGTGACGATACATGACACCCTTGGTAAGTATCTCGATGCGAGAAACTTCACCGGAGGCAATCCGACAGCCGATCCGACCCAGGAGAAGCTGAAGGTTTTCTACATCGATGCAAAGAGCAGTGAAACCAATGAAGTTGTTGAGTTCACACTATCCAGCCCTATGGATCTGCAGGGGCTGATGATACCTACCCGCCAGCTTCATTCTCTGTGCACATGGTGCATCCGGAACAAGTACCGAACCGGCGATGGCTGCGACTATGCCGGTACGCGCTATTTCGACAAAAACAACAACCCGGTAAGCGATCCGTCGCTGGATGAATGCAACGGCACGCTGACGGCCTGCAAACTCCGATTCGGCGAAGATAACGAACTCTCGTTTGGTGGCTTCCCGGGCACGTCTTTGATCAGGAGTTGATATGCGTCAGAAAACCATCGATGCGATTATGGCGCATGCTGCAGCTGAATATCCTCATGAGTGTTGCGGCGTGGTGGCGCAAAAGAGCCGGGTAGAGAAATATTTTCCATGTAGTAACCTCGCTACCGAGCCGACAGAACATTTTCACCTGTCGCCAGAAGACTATGCAGCTGCTGAGGACTGGGGTACGGTGATCGCCATCGTTCACAGTCACCCTGACGCCACTACGCAGCCGAGCGAACTGGATAAAGCGCAATGCGACGCAACGCTTTTACCCTGGCATATTGTGAGCTGGCCGGAGGGGGATTTACGCACCATCCAGCCGCGCGGAGAACTGCCACTGCTGGAGCGTCCGTTTGTGCTTGGACACTTCGACTGCTGGGGGCTGGTAATGAGCTATTTCCGGCAAACGCATGGTATCGAGCTCCACGATTACCGGGTTGATTATCCCTGGTGGGAAAACGACTATCCGGACAACTTCTATCAGGATTGCTGGTATGAGTGCGGATTCCGTGAATTCGACGGACCACCGAAACCCGGCGATATGGTGATCATGCAGGTCCAGGCTGATAAGTGGAATCACGCGGGAATCCTGCTGGAGGGCAATATGCTGCTGCACCACCTGTATGGACATCTGAGCCAGCGTGTGCCGTATGGTGGCTACTGGCAGGAAAGGACGATGAAGGTTCTACGTTACAAATCTCTGTGCTAACCTTTTGTAAAACCAAAGGGGATAGGGATATGAAAAAAACATTATTGACACTTTCTTTGATAATCATGGCTGGTTGTTCGAGTATGCAGGATCTCCGGAAGGAACCAGCGTCAAATAATTTTCAATCGAAGAAACAAATTGACGCAGTAGCTGAATGCATACTCTCTGGCTGGCAAGAAGAAAGCCAAAAATATGGAAGCGTTTTTATTCAGCCTTATGACGGTGGTAAAACTGTATTTACACAATCTCAACTTGAGATGGTTGATTTAATATCGGACGGCGGAATTACCAAGATTGAATTCCGTCATCAAGGTGGGCTATTTGCTTATCGAATAAACAGCCGGATTAAAGTAATAGAACGCTGTATCTAACCAAGACTTAACCCGCTTCGGCGGTTTTTTTTATGGTGAGAATATGAAAGAAGTAATGACAACAATTCAGCTCGGCGGAGTGTTAGGAAAGACATTCGGTAGAACCCATCAACGACTGATAGCGCGAACTGGTGAAGCTGCTATTGCTTTAAGTAAAACATTGCCCGGTTTCGAAAGTTTCATGATCAGCAGTAAACGTCGCGGATTAACTTTCGCGGTGTTCAAAGGGAAAAGAAATATTGCCGCAGATGAGATGGGTTTTCCCTCTGAAGGCGATGTAGTAAGGATTATGCCTGTAATTATCGGTAGTAAACGCGCTGGTCTTTTTCAGACGATATTAGGAGCAGTTTTGATAACTGCTGCAGTCTTTGTTTCTGGCGGTATTGGCGCTGCTTTCGCTGCTGGTGGATTGACGGGGTTTGCTGCTGCCACTGGTGCCTCGTTGGTCCTCGGTGGGGTTATTCAGCTGCTTTCACCGCAGCCATCAGGCATAGCCAGTAAACAAAGCGCAGATAACCGTGCATCGTATGCGTTTGGCGGGGTAACCAACACTGCAGCGCAAGGCTACCCGGTGCCTCTGCTTTATGGTAAGCGTCGAATCGGCGGAGCGATTATTTCTGCCGGAATTTATGTCGAAGATCAGCAGTAAGCTAAGTTAAGGAGATGTGTATGTCTTTTGAGTCACGAGTAGAAAAAACTGAAAATGAAACATCTGAAGTTAATGAAACGGTCCCGCATGAGACCGTAGAGTACGATGCTTCAATGACATTAGGCGTCAATAAGCTTCATATTTTTGACGATGTCTTGAATTTGTGGTGAGTTTGTCTTTGATAGGATTTCAATAACTTGTTGCCTTGTATCTACTGGCAATGCTGCTGTTAATACCATTGTAACTTGTCTTAGAGCCACAATTTCTAAAGCGATTTCTCTAGGAATATTTTCGTCAAGAGTAAATCTAAAATCCACGAACTTTTCTTCGATCATCTTATTACTCCGTTTTAACCGGGTACTTCAGCCATCCCTCGGTCAGTTAACGCCAGCGGCCTACCACTGGCGGGCTGAGCTTACACATTAACCAGGGATTCCTGTTACCAACAGCCTGATATTTAAACAGTAGCCACCTCCGGGTGGCTTTTTTTATGGACGCAATATGGCAACTGCAACCGCGATTAAAGGCCGCAAAGGCGGTAGTTCAAAGACACGCACTCCAACTGAACAGCCCGATGATCTGCAGTCAGTTGCGAAGGCGAAAATTTTAATCGCCCTTGGCGAGGGCGAGTTCTCCGGGCAATTAACCGGCAAAGATATCTACCTGGACGGAACAGCGCTGGAGAATGCTGACGGCTCCCAAAACTTCAGCGGGGTAACGTGGGAGTTTCGCGCGGGAACGCAGGCGCAAAAATATATTCAGGGTATTCCCGGTACCGAAAACGAGATCAGCGTAGGAACTGAGGTATCAAGTGCCACAGCCTGGACGCGCACGTTTACCAATACGCAGCTTTCAGCAGTTCGCCTGCGTCTTAAATGGCCCTCGCTTTTCAAACAGGAAGACGACGGCGATCTGGTGGGTTACTCGGTCAATTATGCGATTGACCTACAGACGGACGGCGGCACATGGCAGACGGTACTCAATACCAGCGTGACCGGCAAAACGACGTCTGGTTATGAGCGCAGCCACCGTATCGATTTACCGCAGGCTGGCAGCACCTGGACAATACGTCTGCGTAAGATTACCTCTGACGCCAACAGCGCGAAGATCGGCGACACGATGATGCTGCAGAGCTTCACCGAGGTGATTGACGCCAAACTGCGCTACCCGAACACCGCGCTGCTCTACGTCGAATTCGACTCAAGCCAGTTCAACGGCTCTATTCCTCAAATTTCATGCGAACCGCGCGGCCGCGTTATCCGCGTTCCAGATACCTACGACCCTGAAACCCGCACTTATAGCGGTACATGGACCGGTGCGTTTAAGTGGGCATGGACGGATAACCCTGCGTGGATTTTTTACGACCTGGTTGTTTCTGACCGGTTCGGCCTTGGGCACCGTTTGACCGCTGCGAATATTGATAAATGGACGCTTTATCAGGTTGCTCAGTATTGTGATCAGATGGTACCAGACGGCAAAGGGGGCAACGGTACAGAACCACGCTATACCTGCAACGTGTACATTCAGGACCGGAACGACGCCTACACAGTCCTGCGTGATTTTGCCGCTATCTTCCGTGGCATGACCTACTGGGGCGGGGATCAGATTGTGGCCCTGGCTGACATGCCGCGCGATGTTGATTACAGCTATACGCGCGCTAACGTTGTTGGCGGTCGCTTCACCTATTCGAGCAGCACCACGAAAAGCCGCTACACCACAGCGCTGGTTTCATGGTCAGACCCGGGTAACGCTTATGCCGACGCGATGGAGCCGGTATTTGAGCAGGCGCTGGTGGCGCGGTACGGCTTCAATCAGCTGGAAATGACAGCCATCGGCTGCACCAGGCAGTCAGAGGCGAACCGAAAGGGGCGCTGGGGTATTCTCACCAATAACAAGGATCGCGTTGTTTCGTTTGATGTCGGGCTGGACGGAAACATTCCGCAGCCGGGCTACATCATCGCCGTGGCAGACGAGCTGCTTTCCGGAAAGGTTATGGGCGGCCGCATCAGCGCCGTTAACGGTCGCGTTATCAAACTTGACCGCGTAGCTGATGCAGCACCAGGTGATCGACTTATTCTCAACCTTCCCTCCGGAGCGTCGCAGAGCAGGACCATTCAGGCCGTGAACGGGGAATCAGTCACAGTCACCACGGCATACAGTGAGACGCCACAGGCCGAAGCTGTTTGGGTGGTTGAATCTGACGAGCTTTACGCGCAGCAGTATCGTGTTGTCAGCGTTTCCGATAACAATGATGGCACTTTCTCGATTACCGGCGCATGGCACGACCCGGATAAATATGCCCGTATCGATACCGGAGCCATCATTGACCAACGGCCGGTGAGCGTGATCCCGCCGGGCAACCAGTCGCCGCCTGCGAATATCGTGATCAGCTCGTTTTCCGTGGTTCAGCAAAATATCAGCGTCGAAACAATGCGCGTGAGCTGGGACCAGGCGCAGAACGCTATCGCCTATGAAGCGCAATGGCGCCGCAACGACGGGAACTGGGTTAACGTGCCGCGCACCTCCACCACGTCATTCGACGTCCCGGGGATTTATGCCGGGCGCTACCTGGTGCGGGTGCGCGCAATCAATGCCGCAGAAATTTCATCCGGATGGGGCTATTCAGAAGAGAAAACGCTGACGGGTAAAGTGGGCAATCCACCGAAGCCGGTTGGCTTCATCGCTTCTGAAAACGTGGTATTCGGTATCGAGCTGAACTGGGGATTCCCGGCGAATACCGAAGACACGCTGAAGACGGAAATTCAGTACAGCCTGACCGGTAGCGAAGATGATGCAATGCTGCTGGCCGATGTGCCTTATCCGCAGCGCAAATATCAGCAGATGGGCCTTAAGGCTGGGCAGATTTTCTGGTACCGCGCGCAGCTGGTGGACCGCAGCGGCAACGAATCAGGGTACACAGAATGGGTGCGAGGACAGGCCAGCATCGATGTTTCCGATATCACAGATGTGATTCTGGAGGAAATTAAAGACTCCGATACGTTCAAAGACCTGATCGAGAACGCGGTGGACAGCAATGAAAAAATTGCTGGCATGGCTGACGACATCAAACAGGCCAACGACGAACTGGAGCAGCAGGCGAAGGATATTGCCAAAAATGCCCAGGACGTCGGAAAGGTTCAGACCAGCGTTAATGAGCTTTCGAGCACCGTCGGTGAAGTGTCGTCTTCCCTCTCAGAGCTTGAGCAGACAGTGGCGACGGCTGATACCGCGCTGGGCCAGCGCATCGATAACATCAGCGTGTCTGTGGACGGCATGGCTGGGGGAGTGAAGAACTCCGCCATCGCCATAATCCAGAATGGGCTGGCGCAGGTTACTTCGCGTCGATCTCAAACCGTGACGAATGCCGGAAACAGCGCCAGCATCGACCGCATTGACACAACGATTGCGGATACCAGTTCGGCGGTTGCCCGCGCACTTGTTACGCTGGATGCATCTGCCGGTGGCAATATTTCCAATGCAACCGATCTCACCGAAACCCTGGCTGACTTCACTCAGGCTTCGGCAACAAAAATCAACACTCTGACTGTTAAATCAGGCGAAAACAGTGCAGCGATAAACGTCAACGCACAGGCTATAGCAGATGTAAACGGTAACCTCAGCGCGATGTATAACATCAAGGTGGGGGTGTCCAGTAACGGGCAGTATTACGCTGCCGGGATGGGTATTGGGGTTCAAAATACACCCTCCGGCATGCAGTCACAGGTAATCTTCCTGGCAGACCGTTTCGCCGTGACTACTATGGTCGGCGGGACTGTAACACTGCCGTTCGTTATCCAGAATGGCCAGGCCATTATCAGGGATACAGTTATTGGCGACGGGACCATAAGCAATGCAAAAATTGGCAATTACATCCAGTCGAATAACTATGTGGCTGGCTCTGTAGGCTGGAAGCTTGATAAAGGGGGAACGTTTGAAATTAACGGTGTGGGCGGCGGCGGCAGGATGTTGATATCCAGCACGCTCATTCAAATCTACGACAGCAACAACGTGCTGCGTGTCAGAATGGGGTTATGGTAATGCCACAGGGGTTGCAATGCTGGGACGGAGCAGGGCGTATTGCCGTTGATTTAAGTGATTATGCTATCCGCTATATTGGAAGCACAACAGTAACATTTGCTGCCGGGGAAACGACGAAAGACGTTTCATTTTCCGGTATCACCCAGGATGGTTCATTTATATCCATTGTTACAACTGGCGTAACTGCAAATGAATATTACTGCCGCGCTTTTAATGGCGGATTCACTGCATTCTATTTACCGACCACTGGTAGTCCTGCATTCACTTTCACAGTTGAGGTTTATAACTTTCAATGAGCGGATTCGAAGTTTATAACAGTGCCGGGAAGTTGCTCGTCGATTCGCAAAACAGGTCCACCCTTTTTTATGATCAGCGTTCTCTGGGGGCTGTGACTGAAAAAGGGTTTTACCGGGTAGACAGCCCGTTTGGTGACGGAAGCACGCTGGGATTTACCCAGCAACAATTCTGGAATGACGGAACCTTGCGGTGGCTTAAACTGGACGTAAACAAGTATGGTTTACCCGGAGCTGAGCTTCTTGAAGACAATGCAGGCAGCATGATCCGCACGACGAGAAACATCGGAATGCAGAGCGGTTATCTGGATGTTTTCGATAGTGCCGGGAACCTCATCTGGAGCGCAGCATCAGCATCGAAAATGCCCCGAGTTGTTGGCTTCTTTGAC
>ERZ772969.1855-NODE-1855-length-14687-cov-2.604087_pt1 | contig 14687 bp, 10 predicted proteins | sample MGYA00511676_ERZ772969 | MGnify/ENA primary metagenome ERZ772969 (study PRJEB29015, sample SAMEA2737651) | human gut metagenome | biome: human gut; feature: human-associated habitat; material: faeces | place: China | collected 2012 ... | reverse complement strand
GATGCTTCATGATCGTGATCTACACTCGCTTCGCTCGGCAGTCTTTTTATATCATGAAGCGATGCTTCATGATCGTGATCTACACTCGCTTCGCTCGGCAGTCTTTTTATATCATAAGCCATACTGACAGCTTCTTTAATCTATTCTTATTCTAATATATTCCGGTCTGGTACACTTTGACATATCGTTCTGAAAACAAGAAAATCCGGAAACAAAGATTTCTCTCCATTTCCGGATTTCTGTCAAACATATTTTATTTTACGCGCAGAATCTCTCCTGCTTACAGCATTTTCTTTTTCTTAAAATAAATGATCTCTCCCGCAATGATGCAGATGCTGACTACAATAACGACCGGATACGCATATTTCCATCCGAACTCCGGCATATTTGGAAAGTTCATGCCATACCATCCGGCAATCAGGGTCAGTGGGAGAAATATCGTCGTTACTACCGTTAAGATACTCATGACCTTATTCTGCTGTACATCGATCAGTGACTGGTATAACTCACGGATCTGTACTAAATATTCCCGCAAGAGTTCCACATGATCATGCAGGCGTTCCACACGGTTCGCATAAAGCTGCCAGAGCGATCGCTCCTTGTCTGTCAGTATCTGTCCGAAATCACTCTGCATGGCATCTGCCAGATTGACAAGCTGCTCATAATATGCATGATATGCCGAAAAACGTTTCCTGTACTGCAGAATGATCTCATAGAAATGCTCCGGGATCTTTTTTAAAAGCTCTTCCTCAATGGAGGCTAATTTTTCCTCCTGCTGCTGCAGATAGATCACATCATCCTCGATCAGCATCTCAAAAATCATAACGAGGAACTGATGCATGCTGCACTCTGTGGGTATAATTTTTTCCAGCCTTCCAAGACACGTCTTTAGGAAACTGCCATCCTCGATCAACAGCAGTTCTTCACCTCTCAGATAAAATCCAAATACGATATACGTCACTCTGCCCTTTAGGGCACGCGGTATCTTCATCGTCCCAAACAGGCAGTCCCCGTAACTTTCTGCCTTGCAGTACTGTACCGGATTCATGCTGCGGAACAAATTCCGTTTATGTGGATACGCACCCTCTAATTCCTTAAACTCAGACAATTCCATCAGACAGATTTTCTTTTCACTGTTTAGATAATATTCCTGCATATTTTATTTTACCAATTTTGCGATCACTTTCACCAGATCCTCGATATTGGCACCGGAAGTATTGATGCACAGGTCATAATTTAACTTCTCGCCCCAGGTCTGTCCGGTAAAGAACTGATAATATTTGGAACGTCTCTTATCCACATCCTGAATATGACGTCTCAGCTCTTTGTCTGTAAAATGTTCCTGCTCCGGTGCACGCTTTCTGCATCGCTCCATGCGTGATTCCATATCTGCATAAATAAACAGTCGCAGTGGATTCTTGTCGCGCAGGATATAATCTGCACTTCTTCCAACGATCACACAGTCTGAATTCTCCGCAAGTTCCTGTACTAACAGGCTCTGCTCTCTGTAAATCGCATTGTTCTGTTCCATCACAGGATCCACGCCCATATAAAAAGTTCTTCCGATCGTAATCGGCATCAGGGCAGTCGGACCATTTTCCATTACATGCTGCACATAACCTTCTGCAAGTTTGGTTCTCTTTGCAATCTCTGTTATAATCTCGTTATCATAATAGGCAATTCCCAGTTCATCGGAAAGTCTTTTTCCAACCTCACGTCCGCCACTGCCAAATTCACGTCCGATTGTTATAATTTTTCCCATATGTATCATCTCCTGATTCATCATTTTCTATAAGTAAACTATAGCACTTTCCCACGTTAACGTCCAATTCTATTTTCTAATCAACACTCTTTAACGACTCTGTCATACTGATCGCATCAATTTTCTTTCGCATCAGCCGGTCCACAAACCAGGTAAACACCAGAGTCAGCACCACACTATATACAAAGCTGACCGGTTTTACATGTACATCAAAGGCCACCATATCCACGACAATCTGGCTCATGACAAACCGGTGCAAAAATACACCGAGCACAAGCCCTGCAAGTGCGCCGAGAAATGTCAGAATCGTATTTTCCCGGAACACATATGCGGCTGTCTCATTTTCGTAAAACCCGAGCACCTCGATCGTTGCGATCTCGCACACACGCTCCGTAATATTAATATTTGTCAGGTTATATAAAACGATAAAAGCAAGTCCCGCTGCACACAAAATAATGACCACAACGATCAGATCCATACTGCCCATCATGCTTGAAAAACGTTCCATGTCATCCTGTGAAATATTGACCGCTGCCACATCCGACATTGCCATCAGGGATGTTCCAAGCAGATGTGCATCTGTGCCCTCAGAAACACACACAAATGCGTTTTTGTATTCCGGTTCCGTTTTCATCTGTTCTTCATAGGTATCCGCAGATAAATAGACATAATTATATACAAAATTTTCACAGAGTCCGCTTACTGCCACGGATATGGTTTTCATGTCGGAATCCTGCAATGTTACGGTATCCCCTGTCTTTATCCCAAGTTCATCCGCCACTTTTGCGGAAATGACCGCCTCTCCTTTTTTCGGGAATGTGAGCGGTTCTCCTTTTTCCGTATGCAAATTGACAAACGGCGTCATATCCGAATCCGGATCTGCAATGATAAGGCTGACGGATTTTGTCTTTTCACTGCCAACTAAATCCATGCTCTTTTCTGCCACAAACACAGATTTTTCCACACCGTCCTGTTCTTTGCTTTCCAGTTCACTTTTTTGCTCCGGTGTGACGGACGATGAATAAGTCACACCGATATCATAGGTCTGGATCTGCGTATACTGCTGCGTCACAATTCCCGTCACAGAATCCCTCACCCCAAATCCGGTCACCAAAAGTGCGCTGCATCCGCTGATGCCTGCGACCATCATGAAAAACCGCTTTTTATACCGGAAAATATTCCGCATGGAAACCTTCTGCAAAAATTTAAGTCTCTTCCATACAAACGGTATATATTCAAGGAATACACGTTTCCCGGCTTTCGGTGTTTTCGGACGCATCAGCTCTGCCGCAACCTCCGTCAGTTCGCGGCGGACAGACACAAAGGTTGTACCGATAGAACAAAGCAGTGATACGGTCACGGAAATGACTGCTAATTTCCAGTCAAACACATAAACCAGGGAATCCATCTTATAGAGCATGCCGTATGCATACCAGATCACTTTCGGGAATAAAAATGTCCCAAGTGCAAATCCAGCCACACATCCGGTCAGCGCCGCGGAGCCGGAATAAAACATATATTTTGCCATAATGGTATGTTCACTGTAGCCGAGTGCCTTTAACACACCGATCTGTGTCCGCTGTTCCTCCACCATACGATTCATCGTCGTCACACACACAAGTGCCGCTACCAGAAAGAAGAAGATCGGAAATACATCGGCAACTCCGTCCACGATACCGGAATCGCTCTCAAAGCAGACATACCCAACATTGGTATCGCGTCCGAGCACATAGGTATCAGGATCTTTTAATTCCTTTAAAGTTTTCTCGCCATCACTGATCTTTTTCTCCGCTTTTTCTATTTCCTCATTGTAAGTTGAAAGTCCGTCCTCATATTCCTTTTTCCCATCTTCATACTGCGTTTTCGCATCGGATAATTCTGCTTCCTTTTCTGCTATCTGTGTTTTGGACTCTTCCAACTGTTTTTTCGCTTTTGCAATGGCGCTCTTTCCGCTCTCGATCTGCTTTTGGGCTTCCGCGATCTGCGCTCTTCCGTCTGCAATCTGTGCCTTTGCATCTGCAATCTGTGATCCTGCATCCGCTAATGCATCTCCCGAAGAAAAACTGCCTGCCGCACCATTTCCCTGATCTCCATTTTCGGAAAAAAGCCCCTCAGAAATTCCGTTCAATGCTTTCTGGATCTGTCCGACTCCCTGCGCATAACCGATTCCAAGTGCAACTTCCGCCTGATCTAACTGTGTCTCTTTCTCCTGAATCGCCTTTTCTGCTTCCGTCAGTTCTGCCTCTTTTTTTTCTAATTCATCCGGGGCATATTCCAATTTTTTCTTTGCATCTGCAAGCTGCTTTTCGCCGTCTTCGATCTGGCTTTTTGCATCTTCTAATTGTTTTTTTGCATCATCAAGCTGGCTCTTTGTCTCCTCTTTTTTCTCTGCAAGCTGTTTTTTTCCATCTGCAAGTTTTGTCTCTGCCTCCGAACGCACTGTCTGATAACGCTCTGCTGCAAGATCCTCCGTCAGTGCTTCCCACGCATCCTGTTTTTGTTCTATGTAAGCATCATATTCTTCACTGTACAAAGGAAAATCGCAGGCAAATTTCACATAAACTTCCGTATAATAATCGTCTGCAAATCCTTCCGGCAAAAGATAGACAAATCCGCTCACCCTGCCGTTGCCAAGCGACGTACTTCCGCGCTCAAACTGCGAATACAGAGGAGACTGCACGATTCCGGTGATCTTATACTCGCGGTTTGAAAAATGTTCCAGATCGTCCTCGTCATTGCCGTCGGACAATTTGATCGTTTTTCCAATCATGGATGCGCCGTAAAGATTAGAGTCCACCACGCACTCCCCTGCATTTTCCGGCAATTCGCCGTCCACAAGCACCAGCCGGTTAACATCCTCTGTGATGCTGTGCATTTTTAGCACGCGCTCTTTGCCGCCGCTCTCACAGACAATGTCAAACGTGACTGCTCCCTCTGCCGCTTTTACATCTTTTTGTTTTTTTATGGTCTCTACTTCATCCTCGGAAAAACCGACCGTGGAGATCAGGCGGTAGTCGTAAAGAGCTGTCTTATCAAAATAACGCTGCGCCGTTTTTAACATGGCAGGCTGTGTGACTTTCAGTCCTGCAAAAAATCCGACACCCAATGCAACGATCGCCAGGATAGCGAGAAAACGGCCGAGACTTTCCTTTATTTCCCTGAATGTTGATTTCCAAATCATTGATCTCATAACCGTCTACCACTCTATATCTGCAATGTCTACAATGTGTTCATTTTTTTCCATGGAAACGACTGTGCCGCTCTTTACCGTGATGATGCGGTCCGCCATCGCTGTAAGTGCCTGGTTATGCGTGATGACCACGACTGTTTTTCCCTTTTCGCGGCAGGTGTCCTGCAATAATTTTAAAACCGCTTTTCCGGTATTATAATCGAGTGCTCCGGTCGGCTCATCGCAGAGCAGAAGTTTCGGGTTTTTTGCAAGCGCACGCGCGATCGCGACACGCTGCTGTTCTCCACCGGAAAGCTGTGCCGGGAAATTTAACAGACGGTCTTTCAACCCGACTTCCTCAAGCACTGTTGCCGCCGGAAGCGGATCTTTACAGATCTGCGCCGCAAGCTCTACATTTTCAAGTGCTGTCAGGTTCTGCACGAGGTTGTAAAACTGGAACACAAATCCGATGTCGAAACGCCGGTATGAGGTGAGCTGTTTTTTGTCATAGTTTGAGATTTCCTGTCCGTCTAAGAATACCTGTCCGCTGGTTAAGGTATCCATTCCTCCTAATATATTTAAAATCGTCGTTTTGCCGGCACCGGATGCACCGACGATGACGCAGAATTCTCCTTTTTCGATCTCAAAATTGACATCATGGAGGGCGGTGATGTCGAGTTCGCCGGTGTGGTAGATTTTGCCGACGTTGGAAAATGTTACGAATGATGGCATTGGTGGTGTCCTCTCTGGTGGGGTGTAGAAACGATAAGGTTTTGTTGGCGGGCCTGCCTGCGGAACTTTACCGTTTCTGCATCTTTGTTGTTCGGTATTGTGTATTGTTGCTATAGCAAGTGTAGACCGTCAGGGATTATTTTGCAAATAAAATGTTTCTAAAAAATCCGGCAGTTCCTTCGATACATCATCCGCAAATCCGCTGACGATCATGGAGTCCAGCCCGTCGATCGGCGGTCCCCAGTCCGGGATCTGCATCTGTCTGTAAATCTGCAGTGATTTCATCCGGAACTCACGCATCCACACCGGATCATCCTTTTCGTCCGAGATTTTTTGCACAATGTCCCCGGTCAGCCCTGCCTGCATAAAAAGAACGCCAAAAGCCATCCCTGACCTTTCGCGTTCTTTCCATGAGATAGAGGAGAAAATAAACTATAATGTGCGTAAATTCCTTATTTTACATTAAATGCACCCATTCCCGGATACACTGCTGCATTTCCAAGTTCTTCCTCTATGCGGAGAAGCTGGTTGTATTTTGCAACACGCTCAGTTCTGCTCGGTGCACCGGTCTTGATCTGGCAGGTATTTAATGCCACTGCAAGATCTGCAATCGTGGTGTCTTCCGTCTCGCCGGAACGGTGGGAAGAAATTGCCGTATAACTTGCTTTGTGAGCCATCTTGATTGCCTCTAAAGTCTCGGATACGGAACCAATCTGATTTAACTTGATCAAAATGGCATTGCCGCAGCCGTTGTCGATACCTTTTTTCAGGCGCTCCGTATTGGTTACAAACAAATCGTCTCCGACAAGCTGTACCTTATCACCAAGTTCTTTGGTCAGAAGTTTCCAGCCTTCCCAGTCTTCCTCGTCAAGTGCATCCTCGATGGAAATGATCGGGTATTTTTCAACCAGTTTCTTCCAGTGTTCGATCAGCTCTGCGGAAGTAAACTCGGTGCCTGCCTTCGGAAGTTTGTAGAATCCTTTTCCTTTTTCGCTCTTCCACTCAGAGGAAGCTGCATCCATGGCGATCCGGAAATCTCTGCCCGGCTCATATCCTGCGTTTTTCACAGCATCTAATATGTACTGGATTGCTTCTTCATCGGATGCAAGATCCGGTGCAAAACCACCCTCATCACCAACAGAGGTTGCAAGTCCCTTGCTCTTTAACAGAGCTGCAAGCGCATGGAACACCTCTGCACCCCAGCGGAGTGCCTCTTTAAAACTCGGTGCACCGACCGGCATGATCATGAACTCCTGCACATCTACTGTGTTTGCCGCATGAGCACCACCATTTAAAATATTCATCATTGGAACCGGCAGACGGTTGCCTAAGATGCCGCCTAAGAAACGGTAAAGTGGAATATCCAGTGAGATGGAAGCTGCGCGTGCCGCTGCAATCGACACTGCTAAGATCGCATTTGCTCCCAGTTTTGATTTATCCTTTGTTCCGTCCGCTGCGATCATCGCTGCATCCACTGCATAAATGTCGCTGGCATCCATTCCGACGATCGCATCGTTGATCATTGTATTAATATTTTCAACTGCCCTGGTAACACCTTTGCCAAGATATCTTGACTTATCGCCGTCGCGAAGCTCTAATGCCTCAAATTCTCCGGTCGACGCACCGCTTGGTGCCATTCCCCTTCCAATGGTACCGTCCACTAAATATACTTCAGCTTCCACGGTAGGATTACCTCTTGAGTCTAAAATCTCCCTTCCAATTACTTTTTCAATCTCTAAATAATTCATTCCCGCTGTCTCCTTTTTCTTCGTTTGCAGACAATCCCACCGGAGCAGGAAAGGTAGCAACTTTCCGGTTCCGGAGTCTGCATGATTTACACTATTGTTAGTTTTGTCTAACCATCGTTCAGTATACCGAACATCAATTAAAAAAACAAGAAGAAAAATTGAGACTCTTTCTCACTTTCTCTTCTTGTTTTCTCTGATGATTCAACTTTCCCCACTTCATCAGCTTCCCTTAATTTTAAATCTTGCCGCACAATCTCCCTGTTTTCTGTTACAGATCTCCGCGATCACTTTTACCCAATCATCCGGATAAACCGCAAGCAGTTCTTCGTGCTGCAGATCCAGTTCATGCAGGATCGGTCTTGCAAAATGTTTTTTGTAACGCGCACGATATTTTTCACCCATTTTAAGGGCATATAAAATATGTATCTGCGTTCCGGACGGGTCGATCTGATCCGGCAGCGGTGTAATGAGGTCTGAGTAAAACTGATTTTCGACGCTTCTTTTTGTAATATGGCTCATATCGACATCCGGCGTCTTTATCATATCCATAAACGCTCTGATATAGCCATTGTCCTCCGCCAGCATCTTGTCCATTTTCTTTTTCATGAAAGGAATTTTCATCTCACCATTCGCGATAAACGGATAAAAAACCGGCATCATCAGTTTCGTCATCAGCTTTGCCAAAAACTTTCCCGACTGGTCTAAATCGGAACCACCTAAAATACCATACTCCATGTGGATATTTCCGCGTGCTGCAAGCAGTCCGACAAAAGAACCGCCCAGTGAACAGCCATATGCGGCACAGATATGTCCGCCAAATTCTTTCTTTATATACTGTTCAATTTTTTCCGTTTCCTCCGTCATCGTCGGAAACTCTGTCTGTTCCGTCTCATCAAACCCGTCATAGGAAACGCATGCCACCCTAAAATATTCTTCCAACGGCTCTATTACTTTTCCAAAATTGCCCTTCCAGTGACAACAAGTCCCGGGGAAAAGAAAAATAACCGGTTTTTCTTTCTCACCAAAACAATATACTTTCATAGGATTCCACCTTCTTAAAAATGCTTCTCATTTGTTAGTTGTTTCTAACTATTTTTATGATAGCACTTGTATCGGGTGGTGTAAAGTCATTCTGTTTTGGAGTGATTCTTCTGTAATCTGGCATGATATAGTCTTTGGCGCACAGCTTGACAGCAAGTGTCAAGCTTGCGAGTGAACAGTAACACCTCACATACTTTAGTTTCTGGCTCACAGCCTGACAACAGGTGTCAAGCTTGCGAATAATCCGTAACCCACGAATCGCACAGTGACCGTACCCAGATCTTAGGCATGCCTTCCACGCACTCCGGCAGAATAGCCGTATTCTCATAAGGTTCCTTTCCGGTCAGATGCATAAAATTATCCGACCAGGTCAGATCCACATCGCTCTCCACCGAGACAAAAAATGCCGGAACATCTGATTTTAACTGCAGTGTCAACAGATTTCCCTCTCTTTTTGCATCGAACGTGATCTCTGCTTTTTCGATCTGCATATGTTTATACGGTTTTGGCATTTCCACCTGGCGGCTCACAGTTCCATCAGAATGTGTAAATACCGCCTCCACAAAGACCTCGCTTTCTCTGCCCTCTATCACTTCTTTCAAAGATACCGGTTCCATGGCTTCCACGGACAATGGTGCACACTCTGTGCGCTGTGAAGTTTCAAACAGCACTTCCCCACGCATATTTTTCACAAAAACCGTGACATCAGACGACACCTCCTGCATCGTCTCATTTTGCAGATAAGGCGTATAAACAGCATCCGCAGATACCTTTAAACTGCCGAGCACATCCGCATAAAAATGTCTCGAAAAATACTGCAGCGCTTTCCATCTTCCAAAGTAATCGATACTTGCCCAGGATGCGACCGGCCAGTTATCGTTCAACTGCCAGTAAATTGCACCCATGCAGCGTCCCCTGTTTCTGCGCCAGTGCTCCACACCGCTCTTGATTGCGATCGCCTGCAGCACCTGGCTGATATAGATCAGACTCTCAAAATCTTTTGGATATAAAAAGTTCTCCGCAATGTAATGCAGGATCTTCGCATTTGCAGAACCGTTTTTCTGATGACTTTCCATAACTTCTGAAAAGATATTGCGATCCTTATGCAGGGTAAATGTGTCGATCGTCTTTTTGCATGGAAACGACTGGAATCCAAATTCCGAACAGAATCTGAAATAGTAATTTTCATAGTCGGAAAACGGCTTTTCTCCATGCCATACATCCCAGTAATGACGATCCCCGACATCATCACTGTCCGGGTCTTTAAAATTACCGCCGGATGACGGAGACGACGGCCAGTAAAACGTCACATCATCCTCGCTCTTTAAGGCTTCCGGGATCAGTTTTTCAAACATGGTCAGGTAATCCTGTTTTAACGTATCCGAATGATCATTAAAACCGCCCCAGTGGTCCCATGCTGATTCCATCTCATTGTTACCGCACCAGAGTCCAAGACTTGCATGATGTCTCAACCTTCCCGCATTATCCTTCGTTTCTTCTATAATGCTCTCCCGCAGTTTCTCCGTCAGCTCATAGACATTGCAGGCATACATAAAATCCTGCCATACGATCAGACCATGTTCATCACAGTAATCATAGAAAACATCCGCCGGATAATAACCGCCGCCCCAGATGCGGATGCAGTTAAAATGACATGCCACTGCCGTATCTAACAACTCATAAATGCGCTCCGGAGTAATTTTTGAATAAATACAGTCTTCCGGAATATAGTCTGCACCTTTTGCAAAAATCTTTACCCCATTGATGCAAAAAGCGAATTCCTCGCCCCATGCATCCTTTTCCTGGCTGACCGTCAATGTGCGCAGACCAATGCGCAGTTCTTTTGCATCCAGAAATTCTCCGCCCAGAAAAAGTTCCGCACGCACCGTATACAGCGGCTGTGCACCGTATCCGTTCGGCCACCAGAGTTTCGGATCTTCAACCAGACATTTTCCATCCGAAAAAGAAATCTGTTTTCCATCCGGTGTCTGCAGCGTGATTTTTACCTCAAGATTATCTGCATTCTCTGCCAGTGTCGAATCATTGTTTCCCACACTTTCTTTCAATATCCGGGCATTACTTTCCGCACTCTGTGGCAATACCAGATACTCAGCTTCCGCAATTTCACCGTCCTGTGCCTTTTCCGGCAACATCACTTTTGTTTCTGCCGACAGAAAAACTTTTCCATCTATGTGTTCCTGTCTGATATGCAGATCAGACAGTTCTGCCTTCTCATAGCTGTCAATAAAAATATCACGCCAGATCCCCATATCCGGTAACTGTGGACCCCAGTCCCAGCCAAACATGGAATGTGCTTTCCGGATATACTGATTTCCTTCCATCGCACCGCATGCCGTGTAATGAATCTCTTTTCCCGCTGCCGGCACATGTTCGTTTACATATGCGATTGCAGAATGGATTTTCACTGTGATATTGTTTGTCCCGTTTTTCAGGACATTTGTGCACAGGATCCGGTAACGAAGATGCATGTTATCCATATGCTTTATCAGCATGCCGTTGATAAAAATATCTGCCACCGTGTCGATTCCGTCACAGCAGAGTGCATACACTCTTCCCCCTTCTTTTTTCAGTTCAAATTCCCTTGAAAAAATAAAATCATTTTTCAGCAGCTCTCTTGTCGGGTACTCATTCATCCGGTAAAATGGATCTTCAAGTAAACCGTGTTCTGTCAGTCCGGAAAGTACTGAACCCGGAATCTCCACCGGGCAGAGCAGTGTTTCATCCGCTTTTTTTAACTGCCAGGTACCATTTAAATAAAATTTTTCATGTTGTGCCATAAATATTCTCCATTCCCTTTCCTGTTGTATTATAGCAAGGAATTCCTGTAATTCCCAATTAAATCCGATCAAAAAAATCAGGGAAGCCATATGACCTCCCTAACTTATTTCTCATATAAAATGTTTGATTTCTATTTCCTGTTTTTCGATCAATAATTACTTATTTGTCTTCAGTTTATATGTTTTTCCGAATTCGCCATAATATTTTTTAGAACCTGATTTCACAAATCCACGAACGCGGAACTTATACGTTGCCCCCTTCTTTAACTGTATAATGTTTGCAGATGAAAAATCAGATGCTACCGTCTTTACTTTCGTAAACTCCTCTAAATCCGGATCATACATCCACACTTCATACCCGGATACGCCCTTTTGCTTTTTCCAGGATAATTTTATGGACTGCTTAGTTGCCGCAACCCGTTTTATATTATTTACTTTATTCGGGAGTACAATAACAGTTATATTGCTGGTTACACCTTGTGATTTTACGGAAATCTTACAGCTTCCCGGCGCTACTGCAACGATTTTTCCTTTTGATGAAACCTTTGCAACCGATGTTTTTGTTGACTTATATGTAAATTTCGTATTCTTGACAACTTTATCTGATTTTTTTAAAACTGCATCGATTGTTGTTTTGTCGCCAGGCTCAAGAATAACCTTTTTTTCAGAAAGCACTATTTTTTTCTCTGATTTTAGCTGAATGTCAGCAGTTGCATGTGGCTGTAATCCTAAATAATAAGTTCCTGCCATCAGAGAATATTTTTCTGTTCTTTTCAATATTCCTGACCGTGTTCCAACATTATATTCTTCGCCTACTCTTTCGCCATCTGAATTGTAGAGCTGAATCCAGCAGTCACTTCCACCTGTTTCCTGTGCAAAAAGTGTAAGATTTGTCTTTTCTGTCAGTTTTACAGTAACAAAATCATAATAATTCCACTCATGGCTGTTCCATGCCAGAATATCTGCCTTCCCTGCCTGTGGTGAATCATTTGCCGCAATATGGTATAACTTATCCAACTGAATCTTCGGCGCATCTTTCATTTCCCTTGTTGCCTTGATCGTTTGTTTTGCCATAACCTCTGCCGGCTTTGCAATTCCCCCGACAATCATGCCACAAAGCATAATTGCGCATACTGCCAATAGTCTGATTTTCTTTTTCATTCTCATTTCCTCCTTTTTCTATTTTTTATCATATATGTATGTCTCCTTCTTGTCAACATTTCGCAATTTGACACCTCTATCAGAATCACTTAAAATGAAATCCAGAGACTTATTAATTCATAACAATAGATTTGCCCGCGAAGCGTACATTCTATTATTTTACTAAACGATAAGGGGTTTTTTATTATGGTAGATATTCCAATGAGATCCTCTGCTCCCGTCACCAGACAGACCGTTCTTTCCATCAACGAACGCAAAGTTGAGGGGGCAAAAACAACACGAACCATCACTTCGATCAACCACACGTCATCTCAGGCAGTATCAAACGCATCCACACCGGCGTCAAAACCTTTACCTCCACTGGTACATATGGTGCAAAAAGGTCAGAAAACACCGCTGGAGAATTCCGGGAAGCTCACTTCCATAAAGGCATGTCTTGGATGGAATGTCAAAAATCCTGCCTGTGATGTGGATGTATCCGCATTTTTGCTCGGCTCATCCGGTAAAGTGATCGGTGATTCCTGGTTTGTCTTTTACGGGCAGACCGAAAGCCCGGATCACAGCACGGTTTTCCACGCTGACGGCGGCGCAGACCGCGAGATCATTTCCGTGGATTTTACCAGATTAGATCCATCCGTTGCCAGAATCGTATTTGTGCTGACGATCAATGAAGCATTTGAAAAAAATCTGAATTTCGGAATGCTTGAGGATGCGTATATCCGTATTATGGATCCTGCCGGCACCGAGCTGGTCAGCTTTAAAATGGATGAATACTATACGAACGTGACATCCATGATGATCGGTGAACTGTATCTGCATAACGGCGCATGGAAATTTAATGCCATCGGAAACGGCGTGGCAAAAGATCTCGCAGGACTGTGCAGTTTGTACGGCGTTCAGGTTATTTAAACAAAGGATTATATTTTGGAGGAAATTTGTTATGTTAACATTTGAAACAGTAAACGAACTTACTTTAAAGGTTACCTGCACTGGCAGTGATGTACTCTTTACAAAAGCAGGTGCATTTATCGCCGGAGAAAATGCCGGTGGAAAGAATTACAAATTTGAAAAAGTCTTGCTTGGACCGCAGAATAATATCGGGCAGGCTCTGCTTGGTCAGCTTGCACGAAGAGTGACCGGAGAAAATCTCCCACTTATGAAGGTAACTTTAAATGGTGATTCTGTTACATATTACGCAAATTATGGTCAGCATGTTGTGGTCTATCACTTAGAGCAGGGGGAAACTATCTCAGTGGAATCCGAAAATATTCTCGCTTTCTCCCAGGATTGTGATTACAGTGTCCGTTTTATCGGTGTCGGTGTGCTTTCCCAGAAAGGTCTCGCAACTTCCACTCTGATTGCACGTGGAAAAGATGCATATGTCGCCGTGCTCTGTAACGGCAACCCGATTGTTTTAAGCAACGTGATGTCTCAGGATACGCTCTCTGTGGATCCGGATGCTGTTGTATGCTGGGTTGGAAATGGACACTGTGATCCGCAGGTGACGGCAGATATCTCCTGGAAAACATTTATCGGACAGGCTTCCGGTGAGTCTTATCAGTTTGAGTGGCATGGGAATTGTCCGGTTACAGTGATTATTCAGCCTTCGGAGAGGAAGGGCGGAATCAGTGTGAGTATGGATTAGTGGCTGGCACTTTACCTCACATACCAAAAACGGAGTCTGTTGCAAGTGGTATTATCCTGTATGAATAATACCTGCTGCAACAGACTCCGTTTTTATTTTTAGAACTTTTTCTAATAGGGCATCGGAAAATATTTTTTTCGATGTCATTTCCTCTATTTTTTTCCGGGCTCCGGATGTTTTCGGGATTTCATATTTTTGTGTGAATCCAAATGGGACAAGTCCGCGGTCGGCGGTCGATAGCATGGGGATATCAAAGGTGCTGTCTCCGGCGGCAATTACGAACTCTGGTTTTAGTTTTTCTCTGAGTCGGTCTACTGCCGTTCCTTTATTCAGGGTTTGCGGTACTACATATACTTTTTCACCGTTGGAAAAGACATCTACATATTTTGTATCGAGAGATGTTTTTAAATCATTTACAACTGTTTCGGGATCATTGCATTTTGTAAAGATAAACAGCTTTTCAATGTATCGGAGTTCAAATTTTCTGCGTGGTTCCCGCTCTAACAGTTCCATGGCAAGGTTCATTTCTTCCCTGCTATCCGACACCAGATGCAGGGAGTCCTGATACCATGCTTCATCCGGCACACCATTTACCAGAAGGACACCACCGTTGCAGACCAATGCATATGGA
>ERZ772969.1848-NODE-1848-length-14731-cov-3.074475_pt1 | contig 14731 bp, 7 predicted proteins | sample MGYA00511676_ERZ772969 | MGnify/ENA primary metagenome ERZ772969 (study PRJEB29015, sample SAMEA2737651) | human gut metagenome | biome: human gut; feature: human-associated habitat; material: faeces | place: China | collected 2012 ... | reverse complement strand
CAGCAAATTTTCCTTTTTGTACGATTGAGCCCAACGTGGGCGTGATAACAGTACCCGATGAACGGCTCACCAAATTAGCAGAGATTGTGCATCCGGGACGCATTGTGCCTGCCACATGCGAGATAGTAGACATTGCAGGATTGGTAATGGGAGCGTCTAAAGGCGAAGGCTTGGGCAACAAATTCCTTGGAAACATACGCGAATGTGATGCGCTGATACACGTTATCCGCTGTTTCGACGATGACAACGTGGTACGCGAAGGCGGTATGGCGGTGAATCCCGTCAGTGACAAAGAGGTGATTGACACCGAATTGCAACTCAAAGACTTGGAGACCATTGAGGCACAACTATCCAAACAGCAAAAAATAGCTGCTTCGGGCAACAAGGAAGCCAAGACGCTTGTTACCGTATTAGAAGCCTACAAAGAGGTGTTGGAGCAAGGAAAGAACGCACGAACAGTTTCATTCGACACCAAGGAAGAAGAGGAGGCAGCGCACAACCTGTTTCTGCTGACCACCAAACCCGTACTGTATGTGTGCAATGTGGACGAGGCAAGTGCCAAAGAGGGCAACGCTTATAGTGCCCAAATAGAGAAAATTGCCCAAGAAGAGGGTGCTGAAGCCATGGTGATTGCCGCCAAGACAGAAGAGGATATTGCATCTTTGGAGACCTACGAGGACAAGCAAATGTTTTTAGAAGAGTTGGGATTGACCGAAAGTGGCGTGAACCGCCTCATCAAAAAGGCTTATTCGCTGCTCAATCTGCAAACCTTCATCACGGCTGGCGAAATGGAAGTAAAGGCTTGGACATACCACAAAGGCTGGAAAGCGCCACAATGTGCTGGCGTCATCCATACCGATTTCGAGAAAGGTTTTATCCGGGCAGAGGTCATCAAATACGATGATTACATCAAATATGGCAGCGAAAGTGCCGTCCGTGAGGCTGGAAAATTAGGTATCGAGGGCAAGGAATACGTGGTGCAAGACGGTGACATCATGCACTTCCGCTTTAATGTTTAACAATCAACAATTGGGCTAATTAGGCTAATAAGGCTAATAAGGCTAATAAGCCCAATAACAAAACAATATGATAGACCACCTACTTTACATCCTGTGGAATCCTGATTTAGAGATATTCCGCATCGGCAATTTTGCCATTCGTTGGTATTCAACCTGCTGGTTGATAGGACTTGCCTTGGCATACTTCATCGTGAAATGGCTCTATAACGACCAAAAGGTGAAGGATGCGTATTTCGATCCGCTGTTTATATATTGCTTTTTGGGCATTTTAATTGGTGCCCGATTGGGACACTGCCTGTTCTATCAGCCCGAATACTTTTTGTCTTCGTGGACGCATGTCGTTGAAATGTTCCTGCCTATTCACCAAATGGCGGACGGTTCATGGAAGTTTACGGGGTACGAGGGATTGGCTTCGCACGGTGGTACGATAGGACTCATGGTGGCACTCTATCTGTACTATCGCAAAACAGGCATGAACTTGTGGCATGTACTCGACGACATTGCCATCGCTACCCCTATCACTGCGTGCTTTATCCGTTTGGGCAACCTCATGAACAGCGAGATTATCGGCACACCAACCAATGTGCCTTGGGCTTTTATCTTTGAGCGGGTAGACATGACGCCACGCCACCCAGGACAGTTGTACGAGGCGATTGCCTACTTTGTCTTCTTCTTCGTCATGCTGCATTTCTACAAGCGAACCTCCAAAGAGGTGGGCACTGGCTTCTATTTCGGCTTGTGTCTGACCCTCATTTTCACGTTCCGCTTCTTCATAGAATACACCAAGGATATACAAGTAGACTTCGAGTCGGGCATGATTTTCAACATGGGACAACTGTTGAGCATTCCTTTCATCATCCTTGGCATTGCTTGCATGAGGGGTGGAAAATGGATGAAAAAGTTGGGAGCGAAATGATATTTTCTCCCCCTACGCTAAGACTTACTGAGGCATCCATCCTACTTTGAAAGAAGTAAGGTGGGTGCTGATGAACATAATAATGATTAACAAACCTTTTATTCATGACTAACAAAACCTTTATCTTATTGGCTTTCTTAGCCTTGAGTGGTGCTTGCATGGCACAAAAAAGAGTGGAAAAAGAACTTTCCTCATGGCAATTCTCTCGCAATGGCGATGCATGGGAACCAGTAACAGTGCCACACGACTGGGCTATCAAAGGACCATTTGACAAGCAGTGGGATCGCCAATTCTTAGGTATCACGCAAGACGGACAACGCACCCCTATTTGGCACACGGGACGTTCGGGCGGACTGCCTTGGTTGGGACGTGGCGAATATCGCACCACCATCAACGTGCGCGACCTCGATGCACGCACCGAACTTTATTTCGATGGTGCCATGAGCGAACCTGTTGTCTATGTCAATGGCACGGAAGCGGGTCGGTGGGCGTATGGATACAACGCTTTTCGCATTGATATCACGCCCTACTTAAAACGTGGGGGCAATGAGATATTGGTTAAACTGAACAACTTGGAGGAGAGCAGCAGGTGGTATCCGGGAGCTGGACTATATCGCCCAGTAACGCTGATTACGACCAATAAAACCTATATAGACCCTTGGCAAACGTATTTCCGCACCCTCTCCGTTTCACAACAGGGAGCAGAGATTGCCGTGAATGCACAAACCAAGGGACTCAAAGAGAACGACAAACTCAAGACGCACATTATCCTAAAAGACAAAGACGGTAGGACAGTTGCACAGAATACGGTGGAAAACGATGCGAAAGGAGATGTGGCAACGACGTTGAACATCAAGAATCCACAACTTTGGAGTCCCGAACATCCCTATCTCTACACGTTACAAATCTGCGTGAAACGAGGCTGCAAAACCTTGGATGCCACCTCACAACAGGTGGGAATCCGCACCATAGCCATTACGAAAGAGCACGGCTTTCAGCTCAATGGCATCACACGAAAGTTCAAGGGCGTATGTCTACACCACGATTTAGGACCTCTTGGTGCGGCTGCCAACAAGGCTGCCATGATTCGACAGATACGCATCATGAAAGATATGGGTGTAGATGCTATCCGTACTGCGCACAACATGCCTTCGCAAATGCAAATGCAGGTGTGCGACTCCATGGGGATGATGGTCATGGCAGAGAGCTTTGACGCATGGAAAGAGCCAAAGGTAAAGAATGGTTACAACCGGTTTTACGATGAATGGTGGCGCAAAGACCTTACAAATCTGATTTTAGGGCATCGCAATCATCCATCTATCGTGATGTGGAGCATTGGCAACGAGATACCCGAACAAGCCAATCAACAGGGTACAGAGCGTGCCAAAGCCATGGTGAAATTTTGCCATAGCCTCGATTCTACACGCACCGTCACTTGCGGTGTGGACAATCCAGAGGGTAGCGTCGATTGCGGTTTCTATGCTGCCACAGACGTACCGGGCTTTAATTATCGTGTCTTCCTTTACGAAAAACTCATCGACAAGCTGCCACAAGGGTTCTTGTTGGGCTCGGAAACATCGTCAGCAGTGAGTTCAAGAGGGGTATATAAATTCCCTGTAGAAGAGAAAAATATGGCGACCTACGATGATGGACAATGCTCATCGTACGACGTGGAGAAGGTGAGCTGGGGCAGTTACCCCGATGAAGACTTTGCCAAACAAGACGATCTGCCCTACTCTATCGGTCAATTCGTGTGGACAGGCATCGATTACATCGGTGAACCCACTCCTTATTACAGCTATTGGCCCTCACGAAGCAGCTACTTTGCACCAGTCGACTTGGCAGGCTTACCCAAAGATCGCTATTACCTGTATCGTTCGGTGTGGAACACTTCCTCTCCCACCCTGCACCTCTTGCCACATTGGACATGGCATGGACGTGAGGGAAAGGTAACACCCGTGTACTGTTATACGAGTTATCCCGAAGCCGAACTCTTTGTCAATGGCAAGAGTCAAGGACGCATCAAGAAGAACAAGGCATCCAAATTAGACCGTTACCGCTTGCGCTGGAACAACGTAGTGTATGAGCCGGGCGAACTGAGGGTGGTGGCTTACGACGAAAAGGGCAATGAAGTGGCTCAACAAACCATTCACACCGCCGGTGCGCCTCATGCACTCAAGATTGAAGTAGACAAGCAACAGCTCGCAAACGACGGCAAAGACTTGCTGTATTACACCATTAGTATGGTAGACAAAGACGGCAATCTCTGTCCAGATGCCAATGACCTATTGCTCTTTGAAGTGTCAGGTGCTGCTCGTTTCAAGGCTGTCTGCAATGGCGACGCCACGTCATTAGAGCCTTTCCACCTCCCCAATATGCACCTTTTCCACGGCAAATTGGTGGTAACAGCGCAAAGCAACGGGCTGAAAGGGCAAGTGCATTTAACCGTCAAAGCCCCTAAATTTGGATTCGGCGCACATCACACACTGTAAATGAAAGAAAGAGATTGTTCAAGTGGTTCACCACACTCGAACGAGTAAATTAACACACATGCATACCACACGAATCGTATTCCGAAAAGCTACAACCGCAGATTTGGAAGAGGCGTGGACGCTGTTGGACACGGCTCGCAACCTCATGCTGACCAACGGCAGAAAACAGTGGACAAAGGACTATCCATCGCGAGAACTGATTGAGGATGACATCATCGGAGGAGACGCTTACATTCTTACCGTCGATGGAGAGGTAGCCGCATACGCCAAACTTGCCGTGAACGGCGAACCCGAATATGCTCATCTCGAAGGTTCTTGGCTCAGCGAACAAGACTATGTGGTGATTCACAGGCTTGCCGTTAGCCCCCATCACCGAGGGCACGGACTGTCCAAGCGCTTCTTCCACGAGGCCGAAAAATGGGCAGCCTCGCAAGGCGTTCATAGCATCAAGGTTGACACCAACTATGACAACGTTGAGATGCTGAGCATCCTTCCACATCTGGGCTACACCTATTGTGGTCAAATACACTATGGTGCCAAAGGCGACAGAAAGGCTTTTGAAAAACTAATCTGAACAAACTGTGGCAACAAATTAGGATATCGTGTGTAAAGTGGATAAAGCGTAGAAGGAGTGGTGTTATTCTTGCTATCCATTTGCCCCCATTAAAATATTAACGGCTGATACTCATTGAGTAATCAGCCGTTATTCGTATCAGGACTAAGTACAAAAAGGGAGAAACGAGAGCCAACCCTGTACAACTGAAAAACGCCAATCGAATAAGAAATACTTACATTGGAAGCAAAGATTCGGTGCAGAGCATGAACAGGTATTTAAGTTTGGCATTGTGTTCGTCACAGCTTTGCTGTGAATATCATCAATAATGAAGCCAACAACAATACCGTCGTCTACTTGTTGTGGCCAAGCGGATTGAAACACACCGAGAAATATACTCGTGACGTGGATAAGTTGAAGTCTGAAGCAAGTAATACTTTTCCGAATTGAAACTTTAAGATGAAAAATGAATTGAAAAAACTTTTTTTGACTCAACAGGATAGTATTTAGTCGAACCTCAAAAATGCTATCTCGTCTTTTTGAGAGTCTACTACGTAGTCTTCATGTAATTTTTGAAATTTGTCAGTTATAAACAATATTACAGAACAAAAACACAATATTACCCCTGCCAGCCTGAATAATACTCTAACTTTGCACAATGCTAATAAACCGAAACTCTGAATTTATGAAAAAGACAAAATTCTATCTGTCATCTTTGGCACTTATCCTTTCACTAAATCTTAGTGCCGCAATACAGCCAAGACCGGAATACCCACGCCCGCAGTTTGAGCGGATGGAATGGATCAACCTCAATGGTGACGCATGGACCTATCAATTTGATTTTGGAAAAAGCGGAATGGAAAACAAGCTGTTCAACTCCAAAGGATTTGAAGACCGTATCAACGTGCCGTTCTGTCCGGAAAGTCCCTTGTCGGGAATAGGCCATACGGATTTCATTGATGCCATGTGGTATCACAGAACGCTGGATATTCCTGCCGGTTGGGAGGGTAACCACATTATTCTGCATTTTGGAGGAGTAGATTTCAAATCGACCATATATATAAATGGTAAAGAGGCCTTCGTACACTACGGCGGGGCAGCGTCCTTTCAAGTAGACATTACAAACTATGTCAAAGCAGGACAGAAAAACGACTTGGTGGTCTCTGTTTTCGACGACGTCCGCTCCAGAATTCAGCCCGGAGGCAAACAATCACGCCGCCTCAACTCCTATGAATGTTTCTACACCCGTGTAACGGGAATTTGGGCTACGGTTTGGTTGGAGTCGGTTGCCAAGAACGGGTTGAAGAACTGTCGCATCACCCCAGACCTCGACAACAGTCAGTTTGTCTTTGAGCCGAAATTCTACGAAACCAACGGCAATGCCACCTTTACCGTGAATGTCAAAGACGGCAACAAAACTGTCGCCTCGTTGAACAGCAAAGCCAGTGACAACGCATTTCTCGTTGCTAAAATAAAAAATGTGAAGACTTGGTCACCAGAGCATCCTTTCCTCTATGACATAGAGTATATTGTCAAAGAAGACGGTAAGGTGATTGACAAGGTGAAAAGTTATGCCGGTATGCGCAAGGCAGAGCTTCGCGGCAACCAATTTTACCTGAACAACAAACCCTATTACCAACGCCTCGTCCTCGATCAAGGCTACTATCCCGACGGACAATGGACGGCTCCTACCGACGAAGCCTTGAAAAACGACATTGTGCTTGCCAAGAATGCAGGTTTCAACGGTGCCCGACTGCACCAAAAAGTGTTCGAGCAGCGCTATTTCTATTGGGCAGACAAGCTGGGCTACCTCACATGGGGAGAATCGCCAAGCTGGGCCATGAACTGGACCAATCCCGTTGCAGCACGCAACATGATTGACGAATGGGCAGAGTGTGTGGAGCGCGACTACAACGTTACGAGCCTCGTGGTATGGTCTCCACTCAACGAGACGTGGATGGACGACGTAGACGGTCAGCGCCAAAGACTCTCACGAGACCTCTATTTCACAACCAAGCGTCTAGACCGCACGCGTCCTGTTGCAACCACTTCTGGCGGATACCACGCCGGTTTTGACGACATCTACACCGAGCACACCTACGAGCAAGACCCTGTGAAACTCTACAACCTGTTGAAACCCATCGACGAGGGCAAGCCCTATGTGCAGTTTGCCGACAAGAGTTGGGCATGGCAGGGAGAGCCGTACATGATTGACGAATTTGGCGGCATACGCTGGGTGAAAAAGATGCAGGCCGCAGAAGTTGCACCGGAATCAAGTTTCTGGGGATATGGCAAAGACCCGCAGAGCTTAGAGGAATATTACCGGCGCCTGGAAGACCAGGTGAACGTGGTGCTCAGCATCGATGGAATCACGGGTTTCTGCTACACACAGATTGTGGACGTTGAATTGGAAAAAAACGGTATCTACACCTACGACCGGGAACGGAAATTTGACATGGACCGCATCAAAAAAATCTTCTCCAAGAGTCGCGAACAGGCCAAAAAGGAAGTTTCCGATATGCTGAAAAAACACTAATTCCAATTAGAAATGCAAATCTTGCTGTGTAGAAAAAAGAGAAAACCACCGCAAAGATTTGCCTTGTAGGCAAGGACGAATGATGAAAACCTACTTAATTAAAATTTGCTTTACCTAAAGAACATGAAAATATATAAATGAATTATCTTTCAAATTGTAGTATAAATATTTTTAACCTTCTAAACACTTATAACAAATGAAAAGGAATCAAGGTCTAAAACCAAGGTTGCTTTTGGCGTCATTGTTCCTATTGGGGACAAATCTGATGTCGCTATCTGCTTTGGCATCTAATGATGCCTTACCGCGAACAGCACATGCACATAATGCCAGCAGCTTAGGACAAAACGACAAACGAGAAGTTAAAGGATTCATCGGTGATGAAAATGGTGAACCCGTCATAGGAGCTACCATACGGGTAAAGGGAACTTCCATCGCCTCTATTACCGCTCATGACGGAACATTTGCAATTCAAGCATCTCCAAATGCCACGTTGGAAGTAGCCTACATAGGTTACCAAAACAAGGATATTAGCTTGAAAGGACGAACGTTCATTGCCATTTCACTGTACCCTGCCCACAATGAAATTGATGAAGTTGTAGTCGTTGGATTCGGTAAACAGAAGAAAGAATCATTAGTGGGTGCCGTACAGGCCGTAAAGCCAGAAGACCTAAAAATGACATCGAGCAGCTTGACGACATCATTTGCAGGAAACATTCCTGGTATCATCGCCCGTCAACAAAGCGGTGAGCCTGGTTACGATAATGCCGAATTCTACATTCGTGGCATCTCGACCTTTGGTGCGAACACGAGTCCTTTGGTGATTCTTGATGGTGTAGAAATCAACACAACCATGTTGAACAACATTCCGCCAGAGTCCATTGAATCATTTTCTGTATTGAAAGATGCCACAGCCACTTCATTGTATGGTTCTCGTGGTGCCAATGGTGTGATTATCGTCAACACCAAACAGGGAGAATTATCTGAAAAGATGCAGGTAAAGGTACGCATGGATAATACCATTTCCGCTCCTACCATGATTCAGTCAATTGCCGATGGACCAACATACATGAGAATGTTCAACGAAGCAGCCTACAACGATGCGAAAGCGGTAGGTAAAACCTATTCGCCTTATTACAGCGATGATCGCATTGCCAAGACACGCGAGGGTGCCAACCCATACCTGTTCCCGAACAACGACTGGCATGATCTGTTGTTCAAGAAGATGACCATGAACCAGAACTTGAACCTCAATGTTAGGGGCGGAAGCAAGATACTGACATACTTCCTGAATGCCGGCATATTCTATGAGAACGGTATCATACGCCAGCCCAAAGAGGCGCAAGCGTTGGATGTAGGCATGCGAAGCCGTAAATACTTGTTCCAAAGCAACGTTACGGCCCGCCTTACACGTACGACAAAGATTGGTTTGAACATGAATACGCAGCTGTTCTACTATCATGCACCCAAAGAGCCGGTCAACAACCTGTTTTATTACACCATGCGCGTGTCACCCGTCAGTTTCCCACCCGTGATCCCCGCACAGGAAGGTGACACATTCGTACGCTATGGTATGAATGCCCGCCAAGGTGTAGGCGGACTGCAAATTAACCCATACGCTCGCTTGAGCTCAGGTTATACTGACCGCAACTATGTGTATTCCACAACGGCATTCAATATAGACCAGGATTTAGACTTTGTAACACCAGGACTTAAAGCCAGCGGATTGGCATCGTTCTATAATTACAGCTTCAACTGGTTGGATCATTGGACTGTACCGTTTTACTACAAAGTGTCCGATGATTACACCGTGGACGAGAACGGACAATACATTTTCGACAGCACCACCATTGGTGATCCCGGACAGCCTTACCTGCAATCAACCTCCGGCAGAGACCCCACCACAACTGTATGGTCATTGCAAGGAAAAGTGGATTACCAAAGACTGTTTGGCAAGCACGATGTGAACGCCACCCTGGTGTACCACATGAAAGAAACCAAGAAAGTTAAAAACGGCGGCGGAGAATACGATTTGTTGCCTTACAGAGAGCAGGGCTTAGCTGGTAGGTTGGCTTACAATTACGATCATCGCTATTTGTTGGAGGCCACATTTGGCTACAACGGATCGGAAAACTTTATGAGTGGCAAGCGGTTTGGTTTCTTCCCAGCTGTCGCAGCGGGTTGGACTATCTCTAATGAAGCCTTCTTTAAACCAGCCAAAGCCTATATTCACAATCTGAAGTTACGTGGATCGTATGGCCTTGTGGGTAACGATGCCTTGCGAAACCGTTTCCCATACATCACCACAGTGAACATGTTCTCCAGAGGTGGTTGGTGGATAGGCAACAACTACGAAAACATCAGTGTTCCCAATATCACTACCTATGGTAACCCATTGGCAACATGGGAAAAATCGAAGAAGCTCAATGTGGGTGTGGATATGAATCTGATGGGCTGTCTGGATATCACCTTCGACTATTTCAACGAGTCGCGTACAGGTATCTTCATGCAGAGAAACTCCGTGATTTCAATGTCAGGATTTGGAAGAAACAAACCTTGGGCCAACATCGGAGCAGTTAAAAACAAGGGTTTTGATATGAGCCTGGCCTATACAAAGGTGTTTAACCGCGACTTTACTGTCAAAGCAAACGGTAGCCTGACATACGCCCACAACGAAATGACCGATGTAGATGAGCCACAAAACGTGCCCGCCTACTACTCTCGTTTGGGACATCCCATCAATAGTATTCGCGGTTTCGTGGCCGAAGGATTGTTTACCTCACAAGAGGAAATCGATAACTCGCCCAAGCAAGAGCTAAGCGCATACACTGTGGGTGACATCAAATATAAGGATCTCAACGGAGACAACAAGATAGACCAAAACGATGTGACAACCATCGGCAATCCAGGATTGCCCGAAATAATCTATGGTTTTGGAACTACCATCACCTACAAGAAGTGGGATATGTCTATGATGTTCCAAGGAGCCGGGCGCGTGAGCCTGATGATGAGAGACATCCACCCCTTTGTAGACAAGGATGGAGACGGACTGGGTATAGCCCAATATATCGTAGACAACCACTGGTCAGAGGCCAACAACAACGCCAATGCGGCCTATCCACGCCTAACTCAATCATTCGTGAACAACAACGTGGAGCCCAGTACATTCTACCTGCGTGATGGCAGCTATCTGCGACTCAAAACGATGGAAGTGGGATTCACGCCTACTAAGTGGATGCGAGTTTATGTAGCTGGAACCAATCTTCTCACCTTCTCACCGTTCAAGACGTGGGATCCGGAAATGGGAAGTGGCAGCGGTTTGAGCTACCCATTGCAGCGAACTTTCAAGATTGGCGTACAATTTCATTATTAATTGAAAAAATACAGAACGATGAAAACTAAATCATATATTAAAATAATGCTCGCCACCATTCTGGCGGGAACGCTGTCGGCATGCGATTTCCTAGACGTGGTGCCTACAGGCAACGCCACCGAAGCCGATATTTACAAAACACAAACCCAAGCAGAGCGTATGGTGGTGGGCTGTTATAGCGAGATACCCGATTTCATGCAGCCGCAAAAGGGGTTTCCCGGCTTGATGGGGTCGGATGAAATGGTCGTGGGACACCGCGGAACGACACGCTGGTTCCACTATAAGAGCTTGATGAACGGCGACGAATCGTCGTCCAGCACCTACTTTGCGCTGTGGAGCAATACAGCGAACAGCTATCCGGTAGACGCACAGAAGAAAGATATTTGGGGTGCCATTCGCAAGTGCTACAACGTGTTGAACAACCTTGACAAGGTGCCGGACATCACCAAAGAGAACATAAATCTATGGAAAGGTGAGGCGCTCTTCCTCATAGGCTATTACCATCAGATTTTATTGGAGTTTTATGGCCCAATATTCTTGGCCAAAGAGGAGTACGCGCAGAATGTTGATAACAATCAGATGCGCGTACCATACGATGAGTGCGTGGAATTTATTGCCGAGAAATACGATGAGGCTGCCAAGTTGCTTCCTGCCATCCGAACCAATGGCGAGAAAAACAGAGCAACCTCAGCCACCGCACTTGGTTTCAAAGCACGCTTGCTTTTATATGCTGCATCACCATTGGTCAATGGCAACACAGAGTTTTATGCCAATTTCAAAAATCCAGATGGTAAGCCATTAATGAATTTGACATACGAACGAGAGAAGTGGAAGAAAGCCATGGATGCTGCTGAGGATGCTATCAAACTATGCGAGGCTAATGGTTACAAGTTGTATGGCGGTAGCACAACCGACTGGTTTAAGGGCGGCACAAACTATCACGAGGCCTTTGTTGGTCCAAAGACGGGCAGCTTTAACAACTGGGACGAGATACTCTTCGGCATAGCCAATCAAGGAGAGATTAGCTATTGCATCAAGAATTTCGCACCGCGTGTAGGCTATAATAAGTATAGCCGCGATGGCTTTAGAGGATATGTATTCCCCACATGGAGTTGCGTAACCCGATACTTTACGTTGAAGGGTTTGCCCTGGGAAGACGACCCAGACACAAAAAACCATAAGCCCACTGACATTGTGCAGTCTCCTTTCTTTCCCAAAGAGCAGACTTCTGCCTACCATGCGTTTAGAGAGCCAAGATTCTATGCTTCTATCGGATTCGACCGTGGACCGTTTGAGGTCAACAATGGCACGATTATGCTGAAGTGTCGCAGGGGTGAACCTCAACAGGAAGATGGCATAAGGGGCAACGAGTATCAAAGCGACAATGGCTATTTTTGCCAAAAATGGGTGTCCACCAAAGATACCTACAATCCCAGAAATAAGCGGTTCACGTTTAATAAATGGGTCTTCCCTTACCTGCGCTTGGCCGAGTTATACCTGAACTACGTGGAAGCAGATATGGAATACAACCACAAGTTGAGCGCCAAGAGTTTGGAATACCTCAACAAGGTGCGCACGCGTAGCGGACTTCCCACATTCCAACAGTCGTGGAGCTACGCTGGTGGCATACCGACAGACATAGCCAAGCTGAGACAAGTGATTCGAGACGAACGCTCTAACGAATTGGCCATGGAGGGTAGAAGATTTCACGACATTCGCCGTTGGAAGATACTCGAGAAGGTTTTGAGACCTAAGGAAAAATCTTGGAATACTGCCGGAAGGACAGCAAAAGAATATTACCGTCTCACCGAGATGAATGATGGTGATTATGTTGATCGCTCCACCATCGAAGCACCCAAGTGTTACTGGCTTGCTATTCCGATTGACCAGATTCAGATAGACCCCAACCTGGTACAAAATCCGGGGTATTAATATCTATAGAGTTAATGTATATTTACAGTTATCTCCCCACCCTCTGTTCAAGCAGAGGGTGGGGAGATATTGTTTCTACTAAGCATTTGGAGGCTGAATAGTTTCTTCTACAAATATTGCTTTGGGCAGCCCTCATAATAATGGAAACTGCCAATATGGATACGTTTTACTTTGCCCATACATACCATTCGTGGAAAAGGGAGCTATAGAAAATATGAATAGAGCCATCAGATAATATATAGCCCCAAGCCTATGCAACGGGAATGTCAAGAACGTACATCAAGGGCATTATCCGAAAATAGAATAACTCACTATTAGAGGAAACCGCATTTATAAAGCCAAGAGACACGATTAAGGCAAAAATAGTATAACTTTGCACTTACATATCAAATCTGCCCATAGTGTTGCCTTGCGGAAACGCATACTTCTATGGCCCTACTACATCTGCAACACCATTATGGCAAGAATAATCCACTGTTTCATTTTATCGTTTCTATTTCTATGTACCGGAATGGCGAACAATTACAGGTTTTTCCACATTTCCAGTCAGCAGGGATTGCCACATCAGCAAGTAGAAGCAATGATTCAAGACTACCAAGGCAATATATGGCTGGGGACGCGCAATGGACTTGCCCGCTACGACGGCTATTCCATTAAAAATTATTTCAACGAACCCGACAAACCCTCCTCGCTGAGCCACAATTTTGTGAAATCGCTTTTTCTCGACCGAAAACACAGAGTCTGGGTGGCCCATTCGAAGGGCGTCAGCTTGTACAGACCGGCTACAGACGACTTTGAAAACTTCATTCTACCGGGATATTATATAGAATCAATTGTCGAAACATCCGATGGAAAAATTATCTGTGGTGGCATGAAATTGTGTGTCTTTGATGAGAAAGCCAAGAAGTTCACGCCTCTCCCCTCGTTAGGCGAAGGCTTCATTCTTTCACTCGCCATAGACCAGGATGACCAACTCTACGTCGCTACCAATTCCTGCATCTATGCCTACAACACCAAACTCAATCAAATCTCCAAGTTAGACACCGGTATCTACAAGGACTTCATTACCGGCTCCGACGGTATCATCCCTATGACTTTTGACTATGCCGGCAGGCTATGGATAGGACGGAACGGGAAAGGTGTCATGGAGTTAGACGTGAAAACAGGCAATACGCGAGTGTATGAGGCCTATCAGCTTTCGGACGGAACGGTGAGAGTGATCACCGAAGACCACAAACACAATATATGGTTGGGTACCGAACAAGGCGTAACGATTATTGGCCAAGACGGGAGTATCAAAACGCTGAAACAACAATTTGGCAATATCAATCAGCTGTCCGACAATGCTATTTATTCCATCCTGTCAGACTCCAACCATAACATTTGGATTGGATCCTATTTTGGTGGCGTAGATATGATAAAGAATAGCAGCCCCTTCTCATGGGAAGGACCGAGTTACAGCCCCAACAAACTACAGGGGAAGGTTGTGCGGCAAATCATTGAAAGAAATCCTCATGAACTCTGGATAGCAACCGAAGATGGCGGACTGAACATCTATAATCCCATGCGAGGTACATTCTCTCCCTTTAATTCCATTCCCCAACTCGGCTCCAACGTGCATTGTCTGTGCTATGAAAAGTCCGCCGACATTATTTGGATTGGGACCTTTAGAAACGGGTTGTTTCGATATAATCTGAATTCCGGAAGTGTCAAACGGTTTGAACTATCAATGAATCTGTCTGCCGTGTCCATCTTTGACTTTGCCCGGCAAAGCTCCGGAAAACTTTGGGTGGGGACCACACAAGGCCTCCATTGGTATGATTCGCAAGCCCAAAAATTCAGGAGGATAAACCACTCCGGTAGATTCAACTTCAAAATGCAACTACGTTTGCAAATTTAAGTAAAAGGTCTCA
>ERZ772969.1846-NODE-1846-length-14745-cov-9.696869_pt1 | contig 14745 bp, 10 predicted proteins | sample MGYA00511676_ERZ772969 | MGnify/ENA primary metagenome ERZ772969 (study PRJEB29015, sample SAMEA2737651) | human gut metagenome | biome: human gut; feature: human-associated habitat; material: faeces | place: China | collected 2012 ... | reverse complement strand
CAGTCGAAAGGCTGTGACGCAAAGCTACAGGGCCTGTAAAATGGCAGCCAGCTGCTTCTCAAAGAAATCTTTCTTTGGGCGACCTGCTTAGAATTTCTAGGTGTTGTTTTGCTGAGTGTATTGCAGAACAACACCTTTTTTCGTTCTCAAATTTCTTCCCAAAAGAAGAAAGGCACGCAAAACTGAATATCCTCGGCAAAGCAGTCGAAAGGCTGTGACGCAAAGCTATAGGGCCTGTAAAATGGCAGCCAGTTGCTTCTCATCACCTGAGGGTCTCCACAGCGGAGATTGGGTGTTGAGTGACCTTCATCTGAAGCATCAGGTGTCGATTGCCGAGTATACCAGCAATCGACACCTTTTTTCATGGGGCAACACAAAAGAGGTTCAACACCATGCGTAACGCTTCGATGAAAGTCCTGAAGAATCTGGTCTGCTGCGCCGCATTCATCTGCCTGATGCTTGTTGTGGCAATGCCCGCACACGCAGCTTCCAAGGCCGATGAGCTGCTGCAGCTCGTCAACGCAGAGCGTGCACAGGCTGGTGTGGCTCCTCTGAGCATGGGCAGCAGCGCACTGAATGCTGCCGCACAGGCCCGTGCAGAAGAACTTACCGTCAATTATTCCTACAACCGCCCCAATGGCAGCCGCGAGTTCACCATCCTGCCGGAGTACGGTGTGGACGATGTTTCTGTGGGCGAGAACTACTGGGCAGCTGCTGAGAATGCTTCGGACGTGGTCGCCGCCTGGAATCGCTACGATTTCTTCAAGGAGCGGATGCTGGACAAGGATGCCACCTCCGTTGGCATTGGCTACTACGAGGGCGGCGAGTACGGCAATTACTGGGTGATGATCTTCACCTACGCCCGCGGCACCAGTGAGAACGGTTTCGCACAGGAAGTGCTGGCGCTGGTCAACGCTGAGCGCGCAAAGGAAAATCTGGCACCTCTGGCCATGGGCGATGCCAAGCTGCAGGCCGCCGCCGATGAGCGCGCAAAGGAAGTGGCAAAGGTCGCTTCCCACACCCGCCCCGATGGCACCAACTGCTTCACCGTGCTGAAGGAATACGGTGTGTCTGATACCGCCACCGGCGAGAATGCCGCCTGGGGCGAGACCACGCCCGAAAAGGTCGTTGCAGACTGGATGGCTTCGGAAGGCCACCGTGTCAATATCATGGACCCCGCCGCCAAGTATATGTGCCTTGGCTACAACTACGATGCCAATTCTCAGTGGGGCCACAACTGGATCCAGATCTTCGCAAAGTAAGCGGATGACTTCCATTGAGCGTTGTACGATGAAATAAAACAGAGCAAAAAGAGATGCACCCCGCCTTCCTGAAACCGGTTCAGGGAGCGGGGTGCATCTCTTTTGTTTTTTTATTCTGCTGCCATCTCAGCCACATCCTCGGGGCTGAAATCACCCAAGGGCAGGATGAGCCGGCCCAGCGTTTCCTGCGGCAGGGCGGCAAGCCGGGCACTCTCGTCCGCAATTTCGGCAGGGCAGAGGACGTGCACGCCGTCCGCCCCGGTCTCCACCCGGGCGCGGTGGCCGGTGGCAATGTACTGGATGCCCAGCCGGTCAGCCGCCGCCAGCAGGGCGGGGAAGCGCAGGTCGGCCGGGGCAGCGCTCTCCTCAGCCAGCTGGCTGGCCAGTTCGCTGGCATTCAGGGTGATGCACTCGATGCCCAGAGCCTTGGCGGCTTCCTTGGCGGCATCCACAACGGGGTCATCGGTGCACAGACGCACCACAGCGCCCATCACCGCAAAGCCCTGCTGCTGTAAAATGCGGACAGCTGCTTTGCAGCCCGTGCCGCCGCACAGGCCTACCAGTACCTTGTCCTGCTGTTCATAGGTGTCGAACCCGCTGCCGGGCAGAAATGTATCGCTCATCGTCCCTGTCTCCCTCCGTGTGCCTGACTTTGTGCCACGGCCAGCTGGTCGCAGCGTTCGTTTTCCGGGTGGCCTGCATGGCCCTTGACCCAGACATAAGTGATCTTGTGCCGGGCTTCCTGCTCCAATGCCTGTTCCCACAGGTCGGGGTTTAAAGCAGGGGAGCCGTCGGATTTTTTCCAGCCCCGGCGCTTCCAGCCCCTGGCCCAGCCCTTTTCCAGCCCATTGATGACGTACTGGCTGTCAGAGCACAGCCGCACCTCACAGGGCTCCTTGAGCTGGCGCAGGGCCTCGATAAAGGCGGTCAGCTCCATCCGGTTGTTGGTGGTGGAAGCATCGCCGCCGCTGAACTCTTTTTCGTAGACCTTGCCGTTGAAGCGGTAGCGCAGCACTGCACCCCAGCCGCCCGGGCCGGGGTTGCCGCTGCACGCGCCATCGGTGTAAACTTCGACTTGTTTCATCTGTTTCTCCCGGAACTTTAATTTTTGGATACTTCTATTTAGAGCTATTTTTCCGGTTCTGTCAAGAGGAAAACGTATCATCCCCAGCTTTTCCGGCAAAGCTTTGAATTGACAAAGTGGACAAGAAATACTATACTGTTTGTAACAAAATGCGTATAGGGGCGCACCGGTGCGGTGTGTCCGGCCGGAACGGGGCAGTGCCGCGGTCGCATCGAACAGATGGACTGACAGGGCAGAAATTACTCCGTTCCGGCCATCCCAGTGCCGAAAACGGGCATGGAAGCGAAAAATTCTATACGATGGTTTCGATGGGAGCGGCGGTGCGTTTGCTGCTCCTTCACAGCAGACAGGCCGCTCGCAAAGGGGTGTGCCTGCGTTTTGTAATTGATTTTGGAGGTACCGCATGGCACAGGTCAAAGAACAGAACCCGGCTCAGGCTCAGAACAATCCGAACAGAAACAGTGAATCCGGTGGGGAAAAGCGTACCCGCACCCGCCGCCCTTATTATAACCGGCGGCCCCGCCGTACTCAGCAGCCCAAGGAGGCCGCTGTGCCCATCCACATCTACCCGCTGGGCGGTCTGGGTGAAGTGGGCAAGAACATGACCGTGTATGAGTGCAACGGGGATATGATCATTGTGGACTGCGGCCTTGTATTCCCGGACAGTGAGATGTACGGCGTGGACATGGTCATCCCCGACTTTACCTTTGTGGTGCAGAATAAGGACAAGATCAAGGGCCTGCTCATCACCCACGGCCACGAAGACCACATCGGCAGCATTCCCTACCTGCTGCAGAAGTTTGATCTGCCCATCTACGGCACCCGGCTGACCTGCGGCCTCATCCGGAACAAGCTGGAGGAGTTCGGCCTGGCAGGCAAGACCAAGTTCGTGGAGATCACCCCTAAGCAGAAGATCAAGCTGGGCTGCTTTACCGTGGAGCCCATCCATGTCAACCACTCCATCCCCGATTCCGTGGCCTTTGCCATTGACAGCCCCGCCGGAACGATCATCCAGACCGGCGACTTCAAGATCGATTATACACCGCTGGCCTGCGGCGTGACCGACCTGACCACCCTTTCGGAGTATGGCCAGAAGGGTGTGCTGGCTCTGCTGAGCGATTCCACCAACGCCGAGCGCCCGGGCTTTACTGCCACGGAGCAGAAGGTGGCCGCCGGTGTCCGCAACCTGTTTGCCCGTGCCCGGAACAAGCGTATCATCATTGCGACCTTTGCGTCCAATATCTACCGCGTCCAGCAGATCATCGACCTGGCCGTGGAGGATGGCCGCAAGGTGGCGTTCAGCGGCCGCAGCATGGTCAATAACACTGCCATGGCGCAGGAGCTGGGTTATATGCACATCCCCGAGGGCACCCTCATCAGTGTGGATGAGCTGAACCAGTACCCGCCGGAGCAGGTGGTGCTGATCACCACCGGCAGCCAGGGCGAGCCCCTGAGCGCTCTTTCCCGTATGGCCTCCTGCAGCCACCGCCAGGTGCGGGTTGGCCCCGGCGACTTCATCATCATCTCCGCCAACCCCATTCCCGGCAACGAGAAGAGCGTGACCAAGATCGTCAACGGTCTGCTCCTGCTGGGCGCGGAGGTCATCTACGAGAGCATGTATGATGTCCATGTTTCCGGCCACGCCTGCCAGGAGGAGCAGAAGCTGATGCTCACCCTGACCAGACCCAAGTATTTCCTGCCCGTGCACGGCGAGTACAAGCAGCTGAAAAAGCATGCCCTGACCGCTGCGTCTCTGGGCATTCCCACCAGCAACATCCTCATTGCCGAGAACGGCTCCAACGTCATCCTGAGCCGGGACGAGATCAAACTGGGCGAGCCTGTCACCGCCGGTGCCGTGATGGTGGACGGCTTGGGCGTGGGCGATGTGGGCAATGTGGTCCTGCGTGACCGCAAGCATCTCTCTGAGGACGGTCTGGTCATCATTGTAGCCACCGTGGACAGCAAGACCGGCAAGGTGCTGGCGGGGCCTGACCTTGTGAGCCGCGGCTTTGTCTATGTGCGCGAGAATGAGAGCCTGATGGACGGGGCCCAGAGCATTGTGGAAAACGCGCTGGATCGCTGCGTGGAAGAGCATGTGCGCGACTGGAACAGCGTCAAGACCCGGGTGCGTGAGGCGCTGAGCAGCTATATCTACCGCCGCACCAAGCGCAGCCCGATGATCCTCCCCATTCTGATGGAGGTATAAGCCGGAAGCCGCCCCGCCGGGGCAGGCAGACCAGGAGGCAGAAGATCCCATGAAACAAAAACCGAGATGGACGTTGGAAATGCTGATCGCCGCGCTGGCAGTGCTGTGTGCACTGCTGACACTGGCGCTTCTGGTGCAGCGGCCCGCGGGCTGGCCTGCGCTGGCGGTGCTGGCGGTGCTGTGGGGCATCGGCATCTGCGTTTTCCGGTATCAGTTGCGGCGCTGGACCGCCAAGTGGGTGGCTGGGGGCAGCTTTGAAAATTCCAGGACCCAATACAGCCTGGAATCCCTCTCTCAGCCGGCAGCTCTGCTTTCTGGCGAGACGGTGCTGTGGTATAACAGCCGCTTCCGCACGGCGCTGCTGGGCGGCGAGGACCGGCTTGCAGGCAGGGCACAGAAGCTGCTGCCCGGCCTGGACACCGCACAGGCGCGCACCCCGGAGGGGCAGCAGCTCAATCTGGCCGATGGTGTGTGGAATGTGCACAGCAGTACCGTGCCGGGCGGCAGCGAGAGCATGACGCTGCTTGTGTTCAATGAGGAGACCGCCCTGCGCAGGATCGAAACGGAGTACAAGGCCAGCCGCCCGGGCTACATGGTGTTCCTGGTGGACGGCTACGACGATGTGTTCAGCGATATGCTGGACAGTGAGCGCGCCCGCCTGCTGGAGGGCATCAACCGGGTGCTGGAGGATATGATCGGCCGGGGCACAGGCTTTCTGCGCCGCGTTGCCAGCGGCCGCTATATCGCCGTGGTGGAAGAGCGCCATCTGGAGCAGTATGCCCAGCGCGGCTACGATGTGCTGGATAAGATCCGTGCCCTGGACCCCAGCGTGAACCTGTCCATCTCCATCGGCATCGGGCGCGGGGCCAAGACCCTGCGGGAAGCCCAGGATATGGCCGTGCAGGCGCTGGATATGGCGCAGGGCCGCGGCGGCGATCAGGCCGCTGAAATGACACCGGACGGCTTTACGTTCTACGGCGGCGTGAGCCACGGCGTGGAAAAGCGCAGCAAGGTGCGCAGCCGCATCGTGGCCGACCAGCTGGTCAGGCTTGTCAAGGAGGCGGACCATGTGGTCATCATGGGCCACCGGATGAGCGATCTGGATGCCATCGGCGCTGCCGAGGGCGTGCTGCGCATCTGCAAGATCTGCGATGTCCCGGCGGTGATCGCCGTCAGGCGGGATGCCACGCTGGCGGGCAGCCTGATCGATGCCCTGTGCCGGGCCGGCCAGGCGGATGATTTCATCGACCCCAAGGGAGCTTTGCCCATTATCTCCAAGAAAACGCTCTGCGTGGTGGTGGATACATACCAGCTGGGCCTTGTGGAAAGTAAGGAGATCCTGGAAAGGTGCGGCAAGGTGGCCGTTATCGACCACCACCGCAAGGGCGTGGGCTTCATCGAGCATGCAGACCTTGTCTGCCACGAGCCCTATTCCTCCTCGGCCAGTGAGCTGGTCACGGAGCTTTTGCAGTATGTGGGCGACCGGGACGACAAGCCCAGCCGGGTGGAGGCAGAGGGCCTGCTCTCGGGCATTATGCTGGATACCCGGGACTTCACCCTGCACACCGGCGTGCGCACGTTTGAAGCCGCCGCCGCTCTGCGCCGCTACGGTGCGGAGACGGAGCGGGTGCGCCAGCTCTTTGATGTGACCATGGTGGAGTACAACGCCAAGGCAGACCTTGTGGAGGCTGCCCAGATGTACCGCAGCTGTGCCATTTCGGTGAGCGGCGAGGTGCCCCCCGAGGCCCGTGTGGCCATTGCGCAGGCTGCCAACGACCTGCTGACCATCCAGAATGTGGAGGCCAGCTTTGTGGCCGTGCAGGTGGGGAGCGGCGTGAATATTTCGGCCCGCAGTCTGGGGGCGGTCAATGTTCAGGTCATCATGGAAAGCCTGGGCGGCGGCGGCCACCAGACCATGGCGGCGGCTCAGCTCAAGCATATCACCCCCGAGGCAGCCCGGGCACGCATCCAGACCGCCATCGACCAGTACCGTGAGAGCCAGAAGAAGCCGCTCTCCAAAAATGAACCTGAATCCAGAAAAAAGGAGAAGCAGGGATGAACCATTACGATTATCTCATCGTAGGCGCAGGCCTTTACGGTGCGGTGTTTGCCCAGCAAGCAAAAAAGGCGGGCAAAACATGCCTTGTGATTGATAAGCGCAGCCACATTGCCGGGAATATCTACACCGAGGAAGTGGAGGGCATACAGGTCCACCGCTATGGGGCCCACATCTTCCACACCAGCAGCAAGGCAGTGTGGCAGTATGTGAACCAGTTTGCGGAGTTCAACCGCTACACCAACAGCCCCGTTGCCAATTATCACGGCGAGATCTACAATCTGCCCTTCAATATGAACACCTTCAATAAGATGTGGGGGGTGGTGACCCCCGCCGAGGCCAAGGCAAAGATCGAGGAGCAGAAGCGGGAAGCGGGCATCACCGACCCGAAAAATCTTGAGGAGCAGGCCATCAGTCTGGTGGGTACGGACATTTACGAAAAGCTCATCAAGGGCTACACCGGCAAGCAGTGGGGCCGCCCCTGCACCGAGCTGCCGGCTTTCATCATCAAACGCCTGCCGGTCCGCTTTACCTACGACAACAACTATTTCAACGCGCTGTATCAGGGCATCCCCAATGGCGGCTATACCGCCATGGTGGAAAAGATGCTGGAGGGCATCGAGGTGCGGCTGAATGTGGATTATCTGGCCGACCGGGAGAACCTGAACGCACTGGCCGACAAGGTGGTTTACACCGGCCCGGTGGATGCCTACTTTGGCTACCGGCTGGGGGCCCTGCAGTACCGCAGCGTCCGCTTTGAGACGGAGGTGCTGGACACCGACAACTATCAGGGCAACGCCGTGGTGAACTATACCGATGCCGAGACCCCGTACACCCGCATCATCGAGCATAAGCACTTTGAGTTTGGCACCCAGCCCAAAACGGTCATCAGCCGGGAATACAGCGCCGAGTGGAAGCCGGGCGATGAGCCGTATTATCCCGTCAACGATGAAAAGAATGGCGCGCTTTACGCAAAATACAAAGCGCTTGCCGATGCCGAGACAAAGGTCATTTTTGGCGGCCGGTTGGGTGAGTACAAGTATTATGATATGGATAAGGTGATCGAAGCAGCATTGGATGCGGCGGGGAAAGAGTTGGCGTGAACTGCTGATCGCCGCACGAGGGGAGTTTCTTCGGCAAGTGTCCGCTGGGGTGGGACCCTGTTGCCGCGCAGCGGCAATAGGGCGGGCGATGGAATGGCCCGTTTCACTTGCGGGAGAAAGCTCCCGGAGATGCGGCAGCCCCCGACCGTTGACGGAAACGCGCAATTGCTGTATACTAGCCATAGAAATCCACCGGTTCCCCGGTGAGAAGTGAGGGATAACACCATGAAAGTGATTCTGAAGCAGGACGTAAAGGGCATTGGCAAGAAGGATGAGATCCATGAGGTCTCCGACGGCTACGCCCGCAACTTTCTGTTCCCGCGCAAGCTGGCCGCTGTGGCCGATGCTTCTGCGGTGAATATCGCACGCGGCAAGGAGGCCGCTGCGGATTTCCACGAGGCTGAAACTGTGGCCGCCGCACAGGCTGTGGCTGCAAAGATCGAGGGCAAGACCGTGACCATCAAGGCCAAGGGCGGCGCATCCGGCCGCCTGCACGGCAAGGTCACCGGCAAGGAAGTTGCCGAGGCTCTGGCCCAGCTGGCCGGTTCTCCCATTGATAAAAAGAAGATCGAGCTGGAGACCAAGGACATCAAGGATGCCGGTGTGTTCAACGCAAAGGTGCGCCTGCATGTCGGTGTCGTGGCTTCCTTCAAGATCATGGTGGAAGTAGAACAGGCCTGATTGAAACGCCATCTGCGCCCCCTGCCTTCAGGGGGCGTTTTTGGCGTTTTGGGAAGCTGGCCCAGTATGGAGGGGGATGAACCATGCCCAACGAACAACGACATTATTCCAATGAACTGAATCTGGAGAGTGTGGGCATCAATCTGCCCTACAATATGCAGGCCGAGCAGAGCGTGCTGGGCGCTGTGCTGCTCAAGCCTGAGACCCTGACCGATCTGGTGGAGATCATCCGGCCGGAAATGTTCTACACCCGGCAGAACGCCCAGATCTATTCTGAGATGCTGCGCCTGTTTACGGCGGACCAGACCATCGACTTTGTCACTCTGCTGGATGCCGTCATCTCCGATGGCGTGTTCCCCAGTGCGGACGAGGCAAAGGTCTACCTGACCGGTCTGGCTGAGACGGTGCCCAGTATCTCCAATGTGAAGGCCTATGCCCAGATCGTGCAGGAAAAGTATCTGGTGCGCCAGCTGATGGGCGTTGCCAAGGACATTCTGCAGGACGCGGGCGATGAGCCGGACGCTGACCTGCTGCTGGAAAACGCGGAGCAGCGCATCTACGAGATCCGCTCCGGGCGGGATTCCAGCGCGTTGACCCCGCTTTCCTCCAGCATGGTGGAGACACTGACCAACCTGCAGAAGATCAGCGGCCCGGATGCCGACAAGTACAAGGGCATCCCCACCGGCTTCCGTCTGCTGGATACCGTCCTGACTGGCCTTGGCCGCGGCGACCTCATCATTCTGGCCGCCCGCCCCGGTATGGGCAAGACCAGTTTTGCGCTGAACATCGCCACCCGTGTTGCCATGCAGCAAAAAGTGCCGGTGGCCATTTTCAGCCTGGAAATGACCAAGGAGCAGCTGACCAACCGCATCCTTTCGGCGGAAGCTGGCATCGACAGCCAGGCTTTCCGCACCGGCGCTCTCCGCAGTGAGGACTGGGAGTATCTGGCACTGGCAACGGAAAAGCTCCACGATGCCCCCATCTATATGGACGACACCTCAGGCATCACCATCACCGAGATGAAGGCAAAGATCCGCCGGGTCAATCAGGACCCCACCCGCCCCAATGTGGGCCTGATCGTCATCGACTACCTGCAGCTGATGACCACCGGCCAGCGCAGCGAGAACCGTGTGCAGGAGATCAGCTCCATCACCCGAAACCTGAAGATCATGGCTAAGGAAATGAATGTGCCCATTATCGCACTTTCTCAGCTGTCCCGTGCGGTGGAGAAGCAGGGCAACAACTCTTCTCACCGGCCCCAGCTGTCGGACCTGCGTGACTCCGGTTCCATCGAGCAGGATGCCGACTGCGTCCTCTTCCTTTACCGTGATTCCTACTACGCCAGCCAGAACCCCGATGGTGCCGAGGTGGATGCGGATACCGCAGAGTGCATCGTGGCAAAGAACCGCCACGGCGAGACCAGCACGGTGCCGCTGGGCTGGGATGGCGCACACACCCGCTTTATGGATGTGGACTTCAAACGCTGATGAACGACGAAACATCAAAATTGATCACAAAAGTAGAACGCTTTGCCCGGCAGGAGCAGCTGTTTGCGGCTGTGGAGCCGGGCCGGGCTCTGCACCTGTGCGTTGCCGTTTCGGGCGGGGCCGACAGTATGGCGCTGCTGCGGGTACTGCTGGAACTGCGGGAAGCTTTTGAGTATCCCCTTACGGCCTGCCATGTCAACCATGGCCTGCGGGGTGAGACTGCGGACCGGGACGAAGCCTTTGTCCGGGCCGAGTGTGCCCGGCTGGGGGTGCCGCTGACAGTCTTCCACCCGGCAGATGTGGGAATGGCTGTGCCGCCCCATGCCGGGGAGGACTGGGCCCGCAAACTCCGCTATGCCTGCTTTGCCCAACTGCTGGCAGGCGGGATAGACTGCATTGCAACGGCCCATACTGCTACTGACCAGGCCGAGACCCTGTTGTTCCGGCTGGCCCGGGGTACCGGGCTGCACGGGGCAGGGGGCATCCGGCCCAGGCGGCCCGGCTACTGCCGCCCGCTGTTGGGCCTGACCCGGGCCGAGACCGAAGCGCTCTGCGCCGCCTTTGAGCAGGGCTGGGTGACGGACGAGACGAACGAGTCCGATGCCTACGCCCGCAACCGCCTGCGCCATGGGGCCGTTCCGGCCCTGCGCAGCGTCAACGCTGCGGCAGAGGAGAATCTGGCCCGCTTCTGTGAAAAGGCGGCCCGCGCGGATGCGTACTTTGCCCGGCAGGCAGAACAGCTGCTTTCCATCGCGCGTCTGGATGCAGCCCAGACTGCCCGTAAGGCCCCGGAAGCCAAGGCAGCATGGCGGCTGGAGCCGCTGCAGGGCGCGGACCCGCTCATTCTGGAAGCGGCGCTCCACAGCCTTGTTGCCCCGGTGCGGGATGCCGAGGAAAAGTACATCCGCCTGCTGGCAGAGCTGGTGGAGCAGGGGAGCGGGGCGGTGCAATTGACCGATATGGTCCGCTTCTGCGCAGGCAGCGGGATGCTCTGGCAGGAAAAGAGCCGGCCGGAAGCGGCTGCGGCCCCTGCGTTTTCGCTGCCGTTTGCCCCTGCCGATGGGGCGGAATTTGCTCTGCCCGGGGGCCAAACCCTGAAAACACGGCTTTTTGTAAGCGGTTTTCGAGAAAAAACACAGGGTGTTCATAAAAAAGACTTAAAAAATCGGGCGGATTATGCTAGAATAACCTTGTTATATTCTGCCCTTACGCTGCGCACCCGTCAACCGGGAGACCGGTTCCGGCCTGCGGGGCGGGGGCTGAGCAAGCCCCTGCGCAAATGGATGAATGAGGCAGGCATTCCTGCCGGAATACGAGAGGGCCTGCCGCTGCTGGCGGCGGGCAGTGAGATCCTGTGGGTCTGTGGGGAGGGCTTTGCCGAGGGGCTGGCCCCGGACGAGGAGACTGTACAGATCTTGCAGTTGGAATTGGAAAATGGAGGAACAACCCATGAGCATGAATGACGATATCAAGAACATCCTGGTCAGTGAGGAAGCACTGAAAGCCAAGGTTGCCGAACTGGGTGCACAGATCAGCAGGGATTACGAGGGCAGAAACCTTGTCCTCGTCTCCATCCTCAAGGGTTCGGTGGTCTTTATGGCCGACCTGATGCGGGCCGTGACCATCCCCTGCAGCATTGATTTTATGGTCGTGTCCAGCTACGGCGGCAGCAATACCACCACCAGCGGTCTGGTCAAGATCATCAAGGATCTGGACGGCGACCTGTCCGGCAAGGACGTGCTGATCGTGGAGGACATTCTGGATACCGGTGTCACCCTTTCCAAGCTGGTGCCCATGCTCAAGATGCGCAACCCGAATTCCGTGAAGATCTGCACCATTCTCGACAAGCCCAGCCGCCGCAAGGCCGACATCCAGCCCGATTACGAGGGTTTCCAGGTGCCGGACGAGTTTGTGGTGGGCTATGGTCTGGACTACGATGAGAAATACCGCAACCTGCCCTATGTGGGTGTGCTGAAACCGGAAATCTACGCATAACAAAAACGAATTAGAACTGGAGTTGATCCCTTTTGCAACCGAAACGACCTCGCTTTAATCCCCTGATCCTGGCGCTGGCACTGGCCGGTGTTCTGATGATCTGGTCGGTGCTGGGCACCAGCGACAGCAGTACCGGCGGCTCCACCATGAGCTACTCGACTGTGGTGCACTACTTTGAGAACAATCAGGTCACAGCCTTTACGCTGGACCGCAACACCAGCATCATCACCCTGACGCTGAAGGAGGGCAAGCAGGAGCTGCCCGAAACCACAGGTGCCACCGCTGCCACACAGGTCTCCGGCGGTCTGCTGAGCAATATGTTCTCCTCCTCCACCTCTTCTGTGGGGGCGACCAGAAACGATGACGGCACGGTGACGGTGCGCTACAAGCTGCCCTACGCCTATGTGTTCATCGAGAACGTCCAGCAGTATATCGATTCCTACGACGCAGCCAACCCGACCGCGCCCATGGAGTACGATTACACCACCCTGAAGGAGTCCATCCCCTGGATGGAGATCCTGTTCTACCTGGGAATGCTGGGCTGCACCGGCTTCCTGCTCTTCTCCATGATGCGCGGCGGCGCTGGCGGCGGCGGTATTATGAACGTGGGCAAGGCCAAGGTGAAGGACGAGCATGAGAACAAAAAGACCGCGACCTTTGCCGACGTTGCCGGTGAGGACGAGGAAAAGGAAGAGCTGAAGGAGGTCGTGGAGTTCCTCAAGAGCCCCGACAAGTTCAACACGCTGGGTGCCCGCATCCCCCACGGCGTTCTGCTGGTGGGCCCTCCGGGTACCGGTAAGACCCTGCTGGCCCGTGCCTGCGCCGGTGAGGCAGGGGTGCCCTTCTACTCCATTTCCGGCTCCGACTTCGTGGAAATGTATGTCGGTGTCGGCGCGTCCCGTGTGCGTGATCTGTTTGATAAGGCCAAAAAGACCATGCCCTGCATCATCTTCATCGATGAGATCGATGCCGTGGGCCGTCAGCGCGGCGCAGGTCTGGGCGGCGGCCACGACGAGCGGGAGCAGACCCTGAACCAGCTGCTGGTCGAGATGGACGGCTTTGAGGCCAACGATGGTGTCATCGTGATGGCAGCCACCAACCGTGCCGACATTCTGGATAAGGCACTGCTCCGTCCGGGCCGCTTTGACCGTCAGGTCTATGTGGGCCTGCCCGATGTCAAGGGCCGCGAGGAGATCCTCAAGGTCCACACCAAGAATAAGCCTCTGGCTCCCGATGTCTCCCTCAGGGTCATCGCACAGCGCACCGCAGGCTTTGCAGGTGCTGACCTGGAGAACCTGGTCAACGAGGCCGCTCTGCTGGCTGCCCGCCGCAGCCGCAAGGCCATCACCATGGAGGACATCGAGGAAGCTTCCATGAAGGTCATGGCAGGCCCTGAGAAGAAGAGCCGTGTTGTGACTGCCGAGGAAAAGAAGCTGACCGCCTACCATGAGGCGGGCCACGCCGTGGCAGGCTTCTATTGCAAGCACCACCCCCGTGTGCATGAGATCACGATCATTCCCCGCGGTCAGGCTGGCGGCTACACCATGTATCTGCCTGAAAAGGATCGCAGCTATGTGACCAAGGGTGAGATGTTCGAAGATATCGTTTCCAGCCTGGGCGGCCGTGTGGCCGAGCAGCTGATCCTGGAGGATATCTCCACCGGTGCCTCCAACGACCTGCAGCAGGCAACCAACATTGCCCGCCAGATGATCACCAAGTACGGCTTCTCCGAGCGCCTGGGCCCTGTGGTCTACGGCACCTCGCAGGAGGAGACCTTCCTGGGCCGTGATTTCACCCAGGGCAAGGGCTACAGCGAGAGCACCGCTGCCGAGATCGATGGCGAGATGCGGGATATCATCGATGAGGCTTACGAGACCTGCCGCCGCACCCTGACGGAGCACATCGACCAGCTCCATGCGCTGGCACAGGCTCTGATGGAACGCGAAAAGCTCAACGAGAAGGAGTTCAACACCGTGATGGCCGGCGGCAAGCTGCCCCCGCGTGATGGTGACGAGCCTGCACAGGAACCCGCCGCACCGGCAGCCCCGGTGGAGACCGCAGAGCCTGCCGAGAGCGCAGAGCCCGCTGAACAGGCGGAGCAGGCCGTGCTGGGCGAGGAAATGCCCGACCCGGCGCAGGATGCCCTGCAGGAAAACGAATGATCGAAGGGAGCGAGTGTCGTGGAGGAAAATTTTAACCCGGTCGCACGCACCCGGGCCAACTATTATACCCCGGGCAGCCCGGTGCAGTTCGTCTGTGTGGAACTGCTCAAGGGCGAACTCAGCGGCGAGAACGCAGTCTGCCTGACCTTCAAGAACATCTCCAAGGTTACCCTGACTGCACTGGAGATCCACTTCAAGTGCAAGGGCGTGGACGGTATCATCCTGTGTGAGGATGCCTTTGAATACCGCGAGATCGAGGTCAAGCCCGGTGAGAGCTTTGGCATGGACGATGCCGTGTTCGTGACCCAGAAGGCCATCACCAGCGTGGATGTGGTCCTGAAGAACGTATACAGCGGCAAAAAGGTCGTGCATCTGGATGCCATCAAGCGCGTCCGCCTGCCGGCCCCGCGCCGCCTGAGTCCGGAGCTGGAAAAGGCACTGGAAAGCCGGATGAACCGCAGCGGCCTCAAGTATATGCCGCAGGTGTTCGAGAACGGCTGGTACTGTGCCTGCGGTTCCTTCCACCCGAAGGAAGAGGACACGGTCTACTGCACCGAGTGCGGCTGTGACCGCATCCTGCTGCAGAACGCCCTGAACACCCTGCTGCAGCCCGGCCAGAAGGCCGCCCCTGCAGAGCAGGCCCCGGCGGCGGAGGCCACCCGCGTGGTGAGCGCTGCCCCGCAGGAGGAGCCGACCCGCATCGTGGCCA
>ERZ772969.1835-NODE-1835-length-14803-cov-2.822349_pt1 | contig 14803 bp, 11 predicted proteins | sample MGYA00511676_ERZ772969 | MGnify/ENA primary metagenome ERZ772969 (study PRJEB29015, sample SAMEA2737651) | human gut metagenome | biome: human gut; feature: human-associated habitat; material: faeces | place: China | collected 2012 ... | reverse complement strand
TAAGAATTGGGTATAATGCAGGAGCATACGGTAATATCAGTCTGAGATATTCCAAATGGCTCTTTCGTCCGCCATTTGCGCTTACCAATAGCTATCGCACAAAAAGGAACGACTACCTCTACTCCGTTGGCAACCCTGAACTACGCCCCGCCTCTACCCATTCATTTGGATTAGACTATTACTGGAAGTCATTAGGTTTAGGTCTCAGCTACTCTATCACCAATGATTACCTGCAAAATAGTTACTTCTACGAAGCCCCAATCGTCATTGTTACCAATAGAAACATGCCTACTCAACACAAGTGGACTGGTAACCTTTCATACTCAGGAAATATTACCCCCTGGTGGTATACTTCCGCAGAGGTAGGAGTGGTCTTTCAATATCACCCAAAAGCAATTTGGCTGAAACGGCATACACAGCCTTACGCCGATTTTAATAACACATTTACCCTTGCTTCGGGTCTACAACTTAACGCTGGGATATCCTATGCACACAGCTGGATGATGCAAGATGTATTGGTAGGGAAAAGACTAACAAGCAAGATAGATATGAAGTACCAACCAAGTGGAAGTGATTGGGATTTTTCACTCGCCATCAACAACCCGATTCGGATATCTCGTACAGAGAACGAGTACAGACAAGACCGCAATCTCAAAGTGCTCTATTTTGAAGATACCGCCTTCCCGTCAGTAAGCTTCTCTATTTCCTACTACTTTGGAAAGATGAAGACGCACTCAAAACCCAATATCCTTAATATGGATCAATATAGACTATGATATAAATAACGGAGGACGCCGAAAATCCAATCAACAGAGTAGGCAAAACACTTTTAAATCAATACAGTATATGTCTGATTTCAAAAAACAAATCAAGGCTTTTCAGTCTCTATCAGAGACTGAATTGCAGAACCTGAATGGAGGATTTCAATCAGGTTTGGTGAAAAACACAGGAGCTGAACTAGCTTCAAGTGTCTCTGTAAGTGTCGGAAATCTGGAAACTTGCGCTTGCGCATGTGATGGTGGTGGACGTATTGTCCTTCGTCCGATAAGCCAGCACTTCTAATTTCAGATTGGTGACTTCACGAAGAAGTTGCATATTTGTTACGATAGACCCTCTCTCTTATAAGAAGAGGGAGGGTCTTGTTTAGAAGCCTTTATTATGAAAAAGAGCAAATATATAGTTAGCTTGCAGTATGAGGGAGTTGATGTTTTATTCAACACTAGAACAAAATCCTACCTTATAGTTACCCCATCCTTGCTGGAGTCATTTGAGAGACTGACACCAGAGGAGTTGTTAGTATACAATCCTCATCTGTATGAACAATTACTAAAATCAGGCTTTATTGTTGAGGGGAATTTTGATGAGATTGAAGCTCTTAGGACGGTTTCCATGGAAGAGGATTATAATAAATCAATCTATCATATGATTGTCAACCCTACTCTAGATTGCAATTGCAGATGCTGGTACTGCTTTGAAAAAAAACATGTCGGTTCTTTAATGAGCCATGATGTCCTATTTGCATGTAAAAATCACATTTCTCGAACGATTAAACAGAATCCAGCATTAAAGAAATTCGCTCTTTCTTTTTTTGGAGGAGAACCCTTGCTTCACTATTTTGATATAGTGGCACCTATCATAAATCACCTCCAAGAGCTTCTTCCAAAAGATCAAACAGAAATCTCAGTTACAACAAATGGATTCCTTATAACTCCAGAAATAATAGACCATTTAGCGACAGCTCATGTTCAAAGTTTACAAATCACTTTTGATGGTGATTCGAAAAGTCATAACAAGACACGGTACAATATTGACAAGTCACCAACATACCAAAAGATTATATCTAATATATACGACCTAAACGCTGTTGGAATTAAAGTCGTTGTTAGATTTAACTACACATTGGCAAATATTTTCGATTTTCAAAACACTTTGAATGATTTATACTCCGTCAATGACCCTTCGCTGTTATACCTTTCTATAAATCGAGTATGGCAAGATATACAGAGAAAAGCAGACGATGAAGAAGTCAAACAAATGTCTGCAGAGGTTAATCGATTATATCAAGATTCTTTGGAGCACGGATTCTCTCCGTTGCCTCAATACAATAGACTCTCGCTATCTCAGTCTTGTTATGCGGACAAAGACAATCAGTGTCTAATTAATTATGATGGAGGAGTTTTTAAGTGTAATGCTAGAGATTTTTCTCCAGAACGTCAACTAGGGGTTCTTAACAGTAATGGCACAATTGAATGGAATGACAAGCACCGACTTTGGATGTTTGACAAGTTTAGTGATCCCATCTGCAATGAGTGCTCTATATTTCCAATATGTGGAAGAGGTTGTCGGAGAATTTTATTTGAAACGAAAGGAAGACATTTTTGTATTTATGGAGATGACCCCATTAGAAAAGCGTCCTTAGTTCGTGATATTTTGAATTCTTTATAACACTTAACATCGCCTTGCCCTATATGCTGTTTTCCTATAAAAAAACAATTCAGCAACACATTTTCATGCAACGAGATGCGATGGACTGTGGCCCAGCGTGCATAGCAATGGTAGCTGGGTATTACAGTAGGCAAGTTGATCGGGAGCACTTAAGAACGAGTTGTGCGTTGGGCAAGGAGGGGGTATCTCTTCTTGGTATTAGCAAAGCTGCCGAAGGAATTGGCTTCAAGACTGTCGGTGGTCGTCTCAGTTTTGAAACGCTTGCTAGTGAAGCTCCTTTACCTTGTATCGTCCATTGGAATCAAAATCACTTTGTCGTTGTTTACAAGATCAAGAGGCATCGCAAGGGTCGCTATACAGTTTATGTTGCAGATCCAGGAAAGGGGCTGGTCACCTACACTAAGGAGGAGTTTTGCGAGCATTGGGTTAGTACCAAGACCAATGGAGAAGAAAAAGGTATTGCACTGCTTCTTGAACCCACGGAGCAATTTTATACGCAAAAGGATGCAAAAGCAGTTCCTACTCAAAATCGCTTGAAATTCCTTTGGGGTTATCTCAAGAAGTATAAACGCTTCTTCACGCAACTCATTCTCGGCCTTTTGCTTGGCTCGCTCCTGCAACTAGTCTTTCCTTTTCTTACCCAGTCTATTGTGGATACAGGTATTGGAGGAAAAGATATAGGCTTTGTATGGTTAGTACTCTTAGCGGAGATGATGCTCCTCTTCAGCCGTACAGCTATCGACTTCATCCGCTCTAAGATACTACTGCATATCTCCACACGCATCAACATCTCACTCATCTCGGACTTCTTCATCAAGCTGATGAAGCTCCCGATGAAGTTCTTCGACACTAAGTTGATGGGTGACCTCTTACAGCGTATAGAAGATCACCGACGTGTAGAGCAGTTTCTCACCTCAAGCAGTTTGAGCCTGCTCTTCTCTTTCTTTACCTTTCTCGTTTTCGGCATTGTCTTAGCCGTATATAATCTTCCCATCTTCGCCGTCTTTCTTATCGGCACTGCATTGTATGCAGGCTGGATTATCCTCTTCCTCAAAAAGCGCAGACAATTAGACTACAAGTATTTTGAGCAGGCGGGGCGAAACCGCAACGTAACCTATCAGCTCATCGGCGGTATGCAGGAGATCAAGCTGCAGGGATGCGAGCAACGCAAGCGTTGGGAGTGGGAGGATGTGCAAGCCGACCTCTTCAAGGTCAATCTGCAATCCCTCAATCTGCAACAGATACAACAAGCAGGAAGCATCACCATCAACGAAGTAAAGAACATCTTGATTACTGTGCTTGCTGCCACAGCCGTCATTTATGGCAATATGACCCTCGGAATGATGCTAGCGGTACAGTACATCATTGGGCAACTCAATAGCCCTGTAGAGCAATTGATCCAATTTATCTATTCTTGGCAGGATGTGAGCATCAGTTTGGATCGTATGAACGAAATCCACACAGAGACTGATGAAGAGAATACTAATCGGATTCGGAGTAACTACACTGACGACTCCATTAGTGGACATTCTATTGTCATCAAAGAGCTGTCCTTCAAGTACGATATATACAGCCCCAAGGAAATACTCTCAGGCATCAACCTCTCTATCCCCAACGGCAAGGTAACAGCTATTGTAGGTGCCAGTGGTAGCGGAAAGACCACACTTGTCAAGCTCTTGCTAGGCTTTTACGAGCCACTAAAAGGAAAGATTCAGTTAGGCAATGCCAACTTGAATGAATTTAACCTTGGTTGGTGGCGGAGCCAATGTGGAGCTGTGATGCAAGAAGGGTATCTCTTCTCCGATACCATCGCTAGGAATATTGCCATATCTGACGATGAACCCGACATTGAGCGCATCCGCTACGCTGCCCGTGTGGCGAATATAGCAGACTATATAGAAGCTCTTCCTTTGGCTTACAACACGATGATAGGACAAGACGGACAAGGCATCAGTCAAGGACAAAGACAGCGCATCCTGATAGCGAGGGTAGTCTACAAGAACCCAATGTTCGTCTTCTTAGATGAGGCAACCAATGCACTCGATGCCAATAACGAGCGTGCCATCACCGATAACTTAAAGAGCTTCTACAAGGGGAAAACGGTCGTTGTCGTGGCTCATCGCCTCTCCACAGTCCGCAATGCCGACCAAATTGTAGTCCTAGATGAGGGGCAAATCGTAGAAGTTGGCAACCACGAAGAGCTGACTGCTAGAAGAGGCAAATACTTTGCACTCGTTAAGAACCAACTGGAATTAGGAAACTGATATGGAAGAGGAGAAGAAACAGGAGCAGAGCTTTGAGCTTCGTAGTGAAAAAGTACGGAGTATTGTCGGTCAGATACCTTCCTCACTCATTCGTCATGGTATTACAGCCATAGGTGCTGTTCTAGTTTGTCTTTTTGTTGTCGCTTACTTCCTGCCTTATAGGCAGGTATATACAGGGGTAGCAACTATCTACGAAGTTCCAGAGACAACGAGCGATAGTACAAAGATGATGCTACTGCTTCAATTCGAACGTACGAGACCAACGCAAGCTACCCAACAAACTTTGTCACTAGAGGCGGGGCAATACAAAATAGAGGGAGAAATACTCAATCTATCCGCTGTTCGTGATACCTTAGCACGTCAAGCGGCTTTATGTTACTTCAAGACGATAGATATCAAGCCCCTAGAGAATCAAACCGTTGACTTTAGATTGATGCAAACCTCGGGCAATATGCTTCAAAAGCTACTTGGGGATATTGGATTCTAGCATCTCAATTTACTCCTTAATCAGGTGAGAGAGTGTTGGGTCAGCTTTGATACGAGCAGTCTCAGAGTCTACGAGGGATAGCACCTCTTGCTTAACTTGGCGATAATTGGCTTCAATAGTCTCACGCAGACTGTCGGAGCCCTTTTCGTTTGTGAAGTCCGCTATGATGGGGATAGGCTGGTAAGCTTTCGTTTCAGCAGAGACCTTGGCAACATCCACAACGATCTCAGCGTGGAAGATTTTCTGATCGATGCGTTCATCGAAATTGTCTGAGACAGCCCCAACGAACATACCCTGAGTGGGGTTGCGTTTCTATTGTTGTGCTATTCAGCTGGTGTCTTTTGCTTTGCTCATTACATTCGATTAAAAGCTGTATTTTGCCTTCGCCCATACTTCTGAATTGTTTTTGTACGTGCTGAACATACCTTCATCGCCTCCAAACCAATCATACCCGAGAGAGAGCTGAATGAAGTCATTCAGAGAGTAGGCGGCAGTAAACCGACTAAACCAACCTTTATGCATGAGGTCGAAATAGGTGAAGTTGGAGAGTTGTAGAGTGTTATCCAACAGCTTTTTCGACACATTGAGCGTAAGGAGTGAATTGTGATGCGGCTGTGCAATCTGGTCTTCGTACTTTAGGATGCTTTCAGAGGAAAACTGTGCCATCACCACCCAATCTTTGGGGGCATACCAATCGATACCCACGAGATAATTCACCGTGTTGAATCCTTTTTGTTCCTGATCAGACGCATCAGGTCTATAGCTGAAATGCTTCCCCACATTGAAGGCTGCTTCTCCTCGTAATACCAGTTGCCCTAGAGGTTTGGATATGTCTCCTCCGAAAAATCCCATTCGGTAGTATTGCGGAGAAACGACAATGTGGGTATCTGTAGGGCGATACGTAAACACGGGCATCTTGTTCCACGTATGCAATGCGGAGAGCGAAAAGTCCACTCCAGGCAAGGTAAAAGATAGCTTTCCGCCATACTCGATATTGGCAAAATGAAGACTGGGATGGCTCCCATTTTCTTCCCAGGCAATAGGCAGTGGGCTATCTTTGGGTAAAATGCACCATGGATTTATTGCGTCGGTAGGTAGTTTATACCCTTCAAAGGTTGGCACGGCAAGCAGTTCCAGTTTCATTTTGTCGTTAAAAACGAAAAGGCGTAGGGCATTGACTGGCATCCGAATGTCATCATAGTCTTGTGCCAAGAACTCTGTCATATCCATAGGAGAGACCAAGTCGGTAATACGCACACCGTCTGCCGCCCCCCAAATGACCAATTGTCGCCCAAGGCGAAAGCCCCAATGGTCATCTCTATGGTCAAGATACGCTTCCCGCAGTTCAAAACCTGTACGCTCTTTTAATAATGCATTGTAAGTTGCGTTGAATGAGACAAAAAGCGAAGAGCCTTCAAAACTTTTACCTATCTCTCCCCTTATTCTCGTGCGCGAAGACATAAAGTTGTTCGGTTTTTCGGATCGGACGGCATGATAGGTATCCACAAATCCTTTGACTTGCCACGATGAAGCCACCTCTTCTTGACCCCATGCGATATGCAGGGGCAAGAAGAGAATAAACAGCAACAAGAATTTTGCTGAATGACTAGTTGTATCTGTCATTAGAATCGGCCTTTTTCCAAGGTGCTTACACTGAATTGAGCCTCGTTCATAGGGGTATTGAACTTAGGATCCTTAAACTCAAGAATCGTCTGATGATTAGTCTGAACATTGGTCATATGCAGTTTTTTTGCAATCCAAAAACCAGAAACCTTCACAATGTCCGACAATTCAAGGCGACGGTGTAGCTTCCCCATCTTGTCGTAGTACTCCACCTTAACGGCGATAAGGCAGTCTTGACGAATCCACGCCACCTTTCTAGAGTAGATCTCACGTTTGTCTTTAGGCGTGTATTCCAGCTTCCAGCACTTGTGTCCGCCAATAGTCTCTTCGCCCAGCAACTGGTGGGAGTCTTCGTCTAGATTGCGACTGCCCATATCATCATAGGTGAAGTCACTGCCCATAAAGTAATCCTGCTTGGCAGAAGAGCCACTGATGCGGCGGGTTTTCTTCATCGCGGGCAAGTAGAGCCATCTGTCATCGTCTTTATTAGGATTGTCGTAATCCCAAGTGAGAAAGCCTGTCCCTTTTACATCTCCGGGATATAGGAAGAACATGATACTCTTACGGTCTTTTTTCCCCGCTCCCACGTCTATGGAGTAAGAGATAAGCTTCCGCTCGCGTACCGCCCCACGCTTATTGATCAGTTTCATGACCAATTCCGATTGACGGGTATCGCCATCGGGACGATCTTTTACTTTTTGGGCAATCTCTCTGCCCGTCTGAGCCATTGCAGTGGCGGCAAAAGCCAATACCACCAAACTTGCTAAAATAATTCTTTTCATCATGATTGATATTTTGTTGTTGATTTATCCCATTGACTTTTCAAGCATCTTCCTGTAAGTAGCCGATTGCACCCGCAACTCTGCATCCGTACCCATTGCTTCAATCTTACCTTGATGGAGCAACACGATCTTATCGGCTCCACGAATGGTACGCATGCGGTGAGCGATAACAATGACTGTCTTCTCCTTGATCAGCTCCGACAAAGCCTCTTGTATTAGGCTTTCATTTTCCACATCTAGCGAGGCCGTGGCTTCATCCATCAAGATGATGGGTGCATCTTTTAGGAGGGCTCTGGCAATGGAGATCCGCTGGCGTTCTCCACCAGAAAGTCGCTCGCCGTTTTCCCCGATGACGGTATCAATACCATCAGGCATACGATCGATAAACTCATCACAGCGGGCAATTTTGGCGACACGAGTCACTTCCTCGTCCGTCGCTCCTTTCTTGCCGATACGAATGTTGTCTTTGATACTGGCATTGAATAGCACTACATCCTGAAAGACAATGGCGTAGTTCTTGAGCAGTGTTTCGGGATCTATCTGACTAATATCCTCGCCACCGAGCAGGATTTTGCCCTGCTGTATGTCCCAAAAGCGAGCGGCCAACTTGGTCAGCGTGGTCTTGCCACTTCCAGAAGCCCCAATCAATGCTGTCACCTCGCCTTGTTTCGCAGTGAAGCTCACGCCATTGATGACGGTATAATCCTCGTAGCCGAATACTACATCTTTGAAATCTATACTATAATCCCTAGGGTTCATCTCTTGTTTGCCCTCCTGAATAGGCATAGTCTTGATCTCCTTGATACGTGCCACCACACCATCGAGTGTCACGATCATAGCCATAAAGGAGAGGATGCCCTCTATAGGCACGTAGATGCTTGCCGTGAGGATGAGGTAGGCGATATAGACCAGAATATTGATTTGTCCGGCAATCAGCATGTTGGCACCGACAATCGCCACCGAGACGATTCCGAGCTTCATCAGCATACCAGCCAGTGCGGTGGCAATACCAGCGGAGAGTTCCATCTTTACCTTATTCCTAGTATTACCATCCATCTTGTGGTAGAACTCGTTCAGTGTCCGCTCTTCTAGATTATAGGACTTAATCTCCTGTATCTGGTCAATCTGCTCTTGTAAGCCGTCAAGCACGTCACGACTGGTCTTCACATAGGCATTCACATCATTCCGTTGTTTCCTCTTGGAAAGCGAAAAGAGTAGTAGCGAGACGGGGATGACCCACAATGCCGCCAATCCGAGCTGCCAATTATAAGCGAGTATCATTACAGATATAATCACCGTAGAAATGGATGTGGCATAGATATGCGGCACGGAGTGTGAGAATATTTGCTCATAGAGATTCAGGTCGCTCATCATCGTCGCCGAGAGGTCGGATACATCACGCTTGCCGAAATATGAGAGAGGCAGTTTCTTCAGACGGTTGGCTATATCGATACGTGAGTTGGCACTTTCATTATAGACATTGTCGTAAAGGCGTACGTAATCCCACCTTGCCACAAAAAACATCACCAACAGCATCACTAAGATGATGACGATATAGTCTACAAGGGTCAGCTCTATTGGTGCAGGAATACCCTCCAAACTGCCCAAATATTGGAATAAAAAGACAAATCCGATAATGGGCGGAAACATCTTGGTCAGATTTAGGATGGTATGCGAGAAGATAGACTTCTGCAGGTTCTTCGCACCCTGCTCCGACATAGCGTATTTTTGCTTAAAGAACTTATTCATTGTCACCTCCTATTCTCCAATTGGCGGCTTTTTGATACTCGCTCCACAGCTTTTTGTAGACACCGCCTAGGGTTAATAATTCATTATGCGTACCACTTTCCACGATTTTGCCATTCTCCATTACTAGGATTCTATCGGCATTGACCACTGTGGAGAGCCTATGTGCGATCATCAGTGTGGTTTTATCCTTTGATAGTTCCTTGAACGAGGCTTGAATAATATGCTCGTTCTCAGGATCTGCAAAAGCGGTTGCCTCGTCAAGTATCACAAAGTCGGCATTCTTCAGGAAAGCCCTTGCGATAGAAAGGCGTTGGATCTCGCCACCTGAAAAATAGGTGCCCTTAGTGCCGTATACGGTATCCAAGCCCTTTTCTAGATTATCGACAATCTCTTTGGCTCCAGCTCTGACGAGAGCTTGCTCTATCTCCTCATCGCTGGCGTTGGGGTTACCTAGCAATAAGTTCTCCCTTAGGCTCATCTTAAAGAGCTTAGACATTTGGAATACAAAAGCTACTTTTTGGCTCAGAGCCTCTTTCTCATACTCCTTGATACTGGTGCCTCCAATGAAGATGTCGCCCTCATCGGCATCGTAGAAGCGAGCTGCCAAACGTGCCACGGTGGTCTTACCTCCTCCTGAAGCTCCCACCAGGGCAACAGTCTCACCTTTGTTCACCTTAAACGATACATTGTCCAGCACTTTGTCTTTTCCATATGAAAAGGAGACGTTTCTGAACTCCAAGCCCTCTCCAACAGCTGTTGCTTCGCCGTAAGTGAGGTCTTCATAATCCAAAGCTGTGTCAATCTTATCCAACGCCAACTCTGCGAAGTAGATGAAGTTTTGCATGGCGGCACTTCGCATCATAAAGACACCGAACACAGGCCCTATTAATAGATAGATAACGGAATTACCCAGCACCTCTCGCATATCACCTCCCGAGGTGATCATCATAATGGCAACAGGCACCAAGAAGAATGCCGTAGAGCTTGAAATGGCTTCGTACAGCGACATCTTATTTTTGAACCCCATGCTCCACCGCACCACGAAATCTTTCAGCTTTACGATGAGTGAGTAGAAACGATCGAAGCTCTCCACGCTCTGGGCAAAGGTCTTTACGACTGGGATGCCACGCACATATTCTACCGATTCGGCAGAAAGATTGGCAAGTCCCTCGTAATACTCTTCCCGCAACTTCTTGCTCTTTGGGGTCGCCATAGTCGCCATCAATAGCACGGTTATGACCATCGGAACAAGGCTCACTAGACCAAGCCGCCAGTCGAAAAGGAAGAAGAAGATCAATAGCACTATGGGCGAAACAATCGTCATGGCGAGGTCGGGCAACTGATGTGCCAGCATCGTGTGGGTCTCAGCAGCCCCATCGACAATCGTCTTGCGGAGATTGCCACTTTCACGATTGGCAAAGAAGCCCAAAGGTTTCGCCATCATCTTTTTCACGCTGAGTTTGATGATGTTGGCCTCTACCTCAAAAGCGAAGAGGTGGGATACCATTAATGCACAGAAATAGAGTAGCATTCCTGCTGCAGCAAAACTCGCTGCCAGAATGGCGTAGTATCGTATGGTCGCCCCATCGACACTACCACTCAAGATAATCCCGCTGACAATCTTATGGATATAGACCATAGGCATCAGCACCAAAATACCCGAGAGGGCCGAGAAAACCATCGCCAGCGGAAGCATATACCTTTTCTTACCTGCGTAGTGGAGTGATCGCTTCAATACCGACGGCTTCTTCTGTTTGTTTGTATTACTCATTATGATTCAATTATGTTTGTTTGTTCTTTTGGCCTTTCAATAGTGTTTGTCTCCTTGCCAAACAGACGGAACTTCTGGATGAGTATAGGCGTCACAAAGAGGTCGGCAAGCAGGGCCGACAAGATCCCTATCACAGATAGTATGCCCATATGTACAAAGGAGAGTCCCTCTGATGTGGTGTATACAGCGAAATTGGCACAGATTACTACGCTTGTTAAGACGATTGGAGTGCCAATAGTGTGGAATGAACGAAGGATCGCATTCCTATAATTGCCCTTACGGTCAAACTCAAGATGACTATGATTGATGAAGTGTATGGTATCGTCCACAGCCAAGCCGAGGATCATCGGCATAATAGTGGCCGTCATCATATCCAATGGATAGCCCAGCCACCCCATTAGTCCGCCAACGACCAGTGCCGGGGTGATATTGGGTATTAAACCGACAAGCCCTATGCGTACACTGCCGAAAACGATCATCATCAGTATACCTATAATAAGGAGAGAAATGGCGAACGAAACCATTTGCCCGCGTGCGATATACTGCATCATTACGGTAAACTGTGGGATACTTCCAACGGTAGTGACCGCTGCATTGGGGAAGAGCCTCTGTGCGTAAGCAATTATATCGTTCAACTCTCGCTCCGTTTCCCCTGAATCGTATGAGTTCATCTCCACCATCAGGCGAAGACGGCGGTAGTCGTAATCTATCCAATACTCCGCTTCACTACCTCCCGCATTTTCGTAAAGGAGCAACAGCTGTGCAACCTCATCAGGGTTATGGGGGATGGTATAATAAGAAGGATTACCGTCATGGAGCGTTTGATTTAGGTCTTTGAGTATATTCAATACCGAGGTCGTTCGTTTGGTCAACTTATACCCACCGGCATGCTGTGCAAGGGAGTCCAATTGCAGTAGCATTGCTGGAGACTTTGCCAATCCATCTTCTGGGAAGTCGATCATTACATCGTAGGTATAAACAGACCCAAGTTCGCTTTCTCCCACCTCCAATAGGTTGTTGACGTAATCAATCTTTCGTCCCATCGTTCGCTCTACATCAAAAGCTGTCTCTATTTTGGTGAATTGGTAGATAAGAACCACAGAGATAATCCCAGTGAGCCATAGTATCAAAGTGCCATGCCTGAGTACACTCTTACCTAAGCTTTCTAGCTTCTGATCCATCCACCTTCCACCAGTCTCCTGCACCTTGGGGTGAGGTTTTCCGTCCTTGCCAAAACTGAGGAGAATGGGCATCAAGGTGATGGAGAAAAGAAATGACAGCATCACACACGAAGAGGAGGCTATTCCGATAAAACGCATCGGCTGCATAGGAATGGCGAGGAATGAAAGCAAGGAAGCGAAAGTGGTGAGTGCACTGAAAAGCACTGGCCACCCCATTTCCCCTACCGTTTCCTCTACGGCTTGTTTCCTTATTCCATGAATGAGGAACCTACGCTTGAAATAGGTGTATACGTGAATATTGTATGCAATGGAAACGGCAAAGACCAGCAACATAGGGATCAATACCATACCGCTGTCTATGGTCATACCAACATATCCCAGCACCCCATACACCACGATGATGGAGCTGATAGCGGTGAGAAGAGGGACGACAACCCCTCTAAATGAACGTGTCACCAATAGGAGAATAAGAATGGAGACGAGGGTTGCGATACCCATTACACGTGGCATTTCCGTCCCAATCCATTTCATTTTCATCGCTGTCACATAGGGTAGCCCAGTTCCTTTGGGATGAAGTGCCTTGTACTTGTCCTTGGTGATAATATGATCTAGTTCATTGCCCGTAAGGACCTCGGGTGAAACAGGGTTCTTCCCCTTATTCCAAACAGAGTCTTCGGGAAAAGTACGTAGCTTGAGTATAATCCACGAGAGCGTCCCATCTTTGGAAATTAATCGCTCTGCTACGTGAGGTTTCATATAAGCCTTGCGACGAATCTCTTCCAATTGCTTGGGATCCGTAGGGATCGTGTCGGGGACTATCTGCTCAATGGCGATACCATCTTCGCCTCCCATCATAAACTCGATGTCAGTAAGAGAGGTTATTTTGTCGGCGTACGAAAGGCTGTCCACCATCTCGTTCGTTAGTTCACGGATCAGCTCCAGATTGTCTTTCGTAAACGAATTGTCACACCTAGTCAGCACGGCTGCGAAGTTGTCATTCCCGAATATCTCCTTGAATTCTTCGGTCTTGACAAGCATCGGGTCGTCTTCGAGGAAGTAGTCTTCCCATGAGGCACTTACCTTGAAGTACCTAAGTCCCGATACGCCAATGGCAAGGATCAGGATAAACCCTCCCAGCACTACCCAGCGATTACGCATCATTCTTTTGCCACGTAAGGCAAACCAATTGTTAATTCTTTCTATTTTCATATCGTTTCATGTTACATTCATATTGAGGTGTCTTTACTCCTAAGTGGCAATAGCCCAAAAGAGAACAGGAAGACGTTTTGTTCAAAAACAAAGCGAGCCGCCTCTGTAGGCGACTCGCTCGATAGGATGATTTCCTAAAATGAAATCTCTTATACTGCAGGACTCCAGAATAAATTCCCCCGCTACTTTGTATTTGGATAGTCTGTATCATTCATTTCATTCTTTATTGTCATTGACCACTCGTCCCAAGCTTTAGTGCAATAGACATTGCCACGGCTTTGCCCACACTTATCAGCATCAAAGTGAGAAAGCCCATCAACGCCCTCTTCAAAGAGTAATTCTTTCATTGCTAGTAATATCTGTAATGCTCATAATCCGCTCTGATGATCTACCTTCATAAGTCGCTTCCACCCACCTATACTGAAGTGGATATATTCACCGATAAAGCATTCGATATCCTCGGAGGAGAGCTCCTCGTGCAATACAATCTCTCTCATCATACTGATCCACCAAGAGCTGATGAAGTGTATGAAAAAAGGGGAAACATTAGTATCTAGCCCCGGATATAATTCTTTCATCCTTTCTAAATACTCGATTCCGGTTATCGTGCTTTTATCAATCCATCGCTCCCAAAAGTCTTCAAATCGTGTATCTCGAGTATCGAGAAATAGCAACCTAAGCTCCTTGCGATAACGAGTAATCACACCCATTACCTCTTGCATAGATTGACGGTGATACTCTTCTGAGGTAAAGATCTCAAGTGAAAGGTTATTATCACAATTGTGGTTTTCCAGCATGTTAGTCATCGCCTCCAAAAGTGGACGCAAGACGATTGCCAGCAAATCATCCTTGCAGGGATAATAATTGTATATGTTGCTTAGCCCAACACCAGACAGCCTGGAAATCTCACGCATAGACACCGCCTTGAAGCCTTTCCCTAGAAACGCTTCTCGAGCTGTATCTTGCAATAGTCTGCGTGTATGTTCCTTTGTCGTCTGCATAATAAGAACTTTATCCTACTTCTGCGAACAAAGGTCGTAAGGTTTTCCAAAATACACAATACCTAAAAATAGGGATTTTCCGATCAGCCTTCTTGTTATTTATGACACGATAGAACTGCGAGATGAATGATTATTAATACTTCCAACTAGTTCATTCCTCTCGTAATCTCTCCAATAGCAACCTAGAAGGCATTGGCATCTATCTTTACGAATCATTCTTTGATGAGGTGAGCAAGTGCAGGGTCAGCTTTGATACGAGCAGTCTCAGAGTCTACGAGGGATAGCACCTCT
>ERZ772969.1827-NODE-1827-length-14847-cov-12.265414_pt1 | contig 14847 bp, 18 predicted proteins | sample MGYA00511676_ERZ772969 | MGnify/ENA primary metagenome ERZ772969 (study PRJEB29015, sample SAMEA2737651) | human gut metagenome | biome: human gut; feature: human-associated habitat; material: faeces | place: China | collected 2012 ... | reverse complement strand
TGACTTGTCCTAAAATAGCTTTACACAGTAATAACTATAAAAAGTGTACAAGTTATGATTAGACGAGAAAGGAAATTCTATTCAGAAGAATTCCGTGAGCGTGTTTTGACTGCTTACTACAACAGTAATGAATCAGTCGACATGATAGCCCGACGCTTTCAGGTAAAGAGAGATACGGTCAGTAGTTGGGTTCATCGTAAAAGAGTTGCTTCCAATCCCAAAGAAAGTAGTAAATTCGTGGTATCAAGTATAATACCTATGAAAGAAGAAAAGCTACCTATTGAAGCAATGGAAGAACGTATCCGTGAACTAGAGCAACAACTGGCGAAAGAAAAAATGCGTTCCACTTGTTTAGATACTATGATTGATATTGCGGAACGTGAGCTAAAGGTTGATATAAGAAAAAAATCTGGTGCCAAACAGTCCAAGAAGTAAGGCAAAAGCATCCATCATATAAGATAGATGTTTTATGCCGGCTGTTTGGCAAAACCCGTCAGGCTTACTATGAAAAGTCTCATTATGTTGCCAATAAGAATGTGGAAGAAGATGTAATCTTGTCTCTGGTACACAATGCTCGAAAAGATTTTCCACGTATGGGTGCGAAGAAGTTATTAATCTATCTTCAACCTACATTCCAAGTGATGGGTATACACATAGGTCGAGATGCTTTCATTGAATTACTGTATCGTAATTATTTATTGGTCAGAAGGGTGAGAAATAAGAGAAAAACGACTTTTTCCAATCATTGGATGCGTAAATACCCCAATTTGATAAGGGATTATATACCAACGGCTCCCAATCAATTATGGGTAAGCGACATTACTTATATTGAGATGGCAGGGCGTTTTGCTTATCTAGCACTTGTAACAGATGCCTATTCTCATAAGATCGTTGGTTGGGAGCTTGCTCCATCACTTCGTGCTTGCAATGCTCTTGCTGCCTTGAAAATGGCTTTAAATAGTTTACCGGAAGGATATTCCGGGCTTATTCATCATTCAGACAGAGGAAGCCAATATTGCAGCGCCAGTTATGTTAATTTGCTAACGCAGCATAAGGTACAAATTAGCATGACGGAAAGTGGCGATCCACTTGAAAATGCAATAGCAGAAAGAATAAATGGCATTCTGAAAACAGAATGGATATACGATGTTAAGCTAAAATCATGGCAGGAAACTATTAACTTCATTAGTCGAATTATTGATTTATATAATAATCAAAGACCACATCAGAGTATTAGTTATATGGTTCCTGCCTTGGTTCATCAAGCAAATATTAAAACAGAACGTAGATGGAAGAATTATTATCGAAAGAAGAATGTACTTAATGAAGAAGTTCCTATCTTTGATCCGAAGTGTAAAGGCATAGCAGGACTAAAACACTCAATTCCTGATAATGTCAAGCTAAGATAGGACAAAGTAATATAATCTGTAAAGTTTTTCTAGGACAAGATAGGCTATATGGGCATGGTGCGTGAAGGAGAGGGCCAGCACGTTGTCGCCCTGCACCTCCTTCCGCTGGGTCGAGCTGTCGTCAGCGGCGATGTCCGCCCGCCTGTTTCCTTTCCTGTCGTATATCGTAATCATGTTCGGTTATCGTTTAAATGCCGTTTGAATGTCTTTTTAATCCGTCAGATGACCGGTACGGGTTCACGGAACTTCACCTTGAACTTGCCCGCATGCACTCCTTCCCTCCACAGATAGGTCAGCGGGGTGAACTTCGGACTGTCCGTATATCTCACACGCAGTGTCAGATCAAGCTGGGGAAACGCGATGTCAAGCCACCCGTCCTTCCCTTTCTTCAGAAAATTGATGAACGCGAAGTATTTTTTCAGCCATCCCGCTTTCGTCTTGTTATACAGGGCAAAGCGCAGCGTCACGTCCCGCGCCTCGTTCCTCGGGGTCAGCACCGCGCTGTATTTCTCCCCATCCTCCTCCCGTATGTCCACGGCCGTCTCCTTCTTCGTCTTGCTCGGGGTCAGAATCTCCGAGAGGTTATCCATGTCATCGCGCCGATCCTCCACCAGGAACACGCCGTATTCCGTCCAGATGTCCGTGCCGTTTACCAGCACCAGACCGCTCAGTATATCTGTCATATCAATTAAATTTTATACCGTCACGTTTTATCGTACGTATATCTTCCTTTATCTCGCCCAGGCAGGCGGTACCCAGCCTGGTGTGCTCCTCTATTTTAGCCAGGTACCCTTCGGCCGCGCTCATCTTCTCCGCGACGTTCTCGATGCCGCTGTCCATGCTTGCCCAATGCCGGAGACCGCCGGTGAACATACCCTCCAGCTTCGTGCCCTGCTCCTGCGTCATGGCGGTGAAAGCGCCGGGCTTGCCCGTCTGCACCGTGCCTTCCTCCTGCACCTTGTCGTAGCCCGTGGCGGCGGCAAGTTCGTCACGGAGCTTCATGGCCTCTTCCACCATTTCGTTCCAACCCATAAAATCTCCGTCGCCATTCAGCAATTTGTCCATTTCATCAGGGTCTAATTTACCATCATTTTCCATGGAATTACCGAATCTGTCATACCATGCCCTCAGCTTGTCACTGAACTGTTCACCGATGGCGTTTGACAGCATCGCCTGCATGAAATATTTGGATATGTCATCAGCGAAATCCTCAGCACTCTTCTCCATATCCATCAGACTGCTTACAAAACTGTCATACATGGAATCGAATGACATTCCGGTCAGACCCTCATAAAGATTATCGGTCAGCTCCTCCAGCTTGCCGGCCTGGTCTATATAGTCATCCAGCTTCTCGGTCAGTCGCCCGCCGTAGCCGCCCTTGCCGGTGTTCTGGATTTGAGTCCACATGTCCATGTTGCTGCGCAGCGCCTTCATCTCCTCCGGGCTCAGGCTCCACAGGTTCCCGTCCCACTGGCGGCCTATCTGCCCGCTCAGTTTGTCAATCTGCGCCTGGCTGAATCCGCCCCAGTAGTAGTTCCAGGAATGGTGGCTGCCGTGGTAACCGGCCTGCGCCATAGCCATCTGCAGGTAGTTCGAGTTTGTCTCCTGCTGCATCCTGTATGCATCACGGTAGGCCGCCACACTCTTCGCGCCCTGGCCCCGCCTGATTGAGTCGGTCAAATCCTCAATAGAGGTCTGCAGCATCTCATTCCGGTCGGTCAGCCGCTCCATGGTGGCCTGTACTTCCTTCGCGTTGCTGCCGTTCCAGTCGATGATGCCGCCCAGGCTGAACACCTGCTTCACCGCTCCGCTTACCGCCTTGATACCGCCGGTAATGATGCTCATCGGTTTTGTCAGGTCTATGCTTTCCAATCCGTCCAGCGTCTGCCCCAGACCCTCCAGGTATTCGCCCATCCATTCCGGGGGATCAATGCCGAACTGTCCCGCCAGTCCCAGCAAATCCTCGGCGACTCCCACGTATTCCTTCACCTGTCCCACGCTGCCGTGCAGAGCATCCGTGGCTTCGGCCAACGCTTTCTGTTTCGTGTTCCGGGCGGCATCCAGGGCCGCCTTGGCATTTTTCTGCTCGTCCTCAGTCCCTTCTTTCACCGCCTTGTTGTAGGCATCCTGCGCTTCCTTGACGGATATAGTCGCAGATTTCACCTGTGACATGGATGTCCTCAACGCTGTAAAAGGATTGCGTTCGTTCAGTTTTTTGTCGATCGAATCTATTGCACGGACCAGGTCTTTCAGGCTGTCCGGCTGCAGTTCCTTTTGCGTATCAATATATTCCTTCAGCCGGATTCTAAGGGACTGGAGACTTTCGGTGGACACCTTGTCGAGATCACCGAACACGGCTTCCCAGTCCAGCCCTTCCTTCAGTTCCTCCATATCGAGATCGGCCATCTTTTTCTTCAATTCTTCCTGGAGTGTTTTCCGTTCGCCTTCTGTGGTGGCTGCAGCAATACGCTTTTCATACTCCTCAGTAATAGCCAGTTTCTTTTCCTCGTAGTTGCCATATTCCGACAGGTAGTCACGCATGGCCTGGCCTTCTTTTTCCTTTTCTTCCTCGAAGGTGGCCGTAATGGCAGTACTCCGGTTCTTGTCGTTCGAATCGCGGGCTGCAACAAGGGCATCCGTCTGTTCCGGGGTCAATCCGTTTCCGCCGGTGGATATGCCGGCTTCCTTGTTCTCACGCTTCCAGGCGGCTTCCTGCCGGTTTATCTCTTCTTTCCGGGCGTTATAGTCATATTCGATTTGTGCCAGTTTCTTTTCGGTGCCGGCCTGCATGCGGTCTATTTCCTCTTTCCGGTTCTCGGCCTGAAGTGCCGCAAGTTCCTGCGCCAGCCTGCGCTCGGTGGCAAGCCGCTGTTTGGCTTCCGCTTCCGCATTCTTACCGGACTGTTCGGGGTCGGTATGTCCGCCGATATTCCCTTTCCCGGCTGCTTCTGCGGCTTTCTTTGCCTCTTCCTTGGCCTTTGTCAGGTAAGCTTCGCGTCTCGCCTCTGCCTCCTTGATTTTCGCTGCCTTGTTGGTCTCATTCTCCTTGTCCACTTCCGCATCCATTTCTTGTGGGGTAAGCCCGACATGATGGGCTCCCATTTTGGCCATAAAGCGGAAAAATCCGCCATGTGCGCCTTCCACTTCGTCCGGATTCTGGGCTTTGATTTTATTCACCTCTTCATCTGCTTCTGCAGCTTTGTTGACAAGGTTCTGGACATTGGCCTGATGAAGCAGCACCTGCACATAGTCCTCGCTTTTTTGGATAAGGGTGTCATACCACCCGGATAAGGTCTGATAATAACCGAAACTTTCCCCGTACTTGCGGTTCAGTTCCTCCACCTTGGCCTTTTCCTGTTCCTTGCTGCCGGTGAAATTCTTTATTTCGTCGATGACCGATTTGAGCTCGAAACGGGTACGCACCATCTGGGCGCGGCCGTCCTTTTCTATCTCGGTCATTTCCTTCAGCGAAATGTTGAATTCGTCCACACCTTTCCTGGCACTGAACAAGTCTTTTGTCCACGCCACGAACTCGTCACCGTACATCACCAGCAGCATGATGCCGGTGGTGAACGCTGTCTGCCATGAAAAGAGGGAGGAAAGCACCTGCTTCCATACCGGTATCCCTTTTTTGCCGGACTTCTGCAGCTCGTCGTATTCCTTCCGGGCACGGGCCAGCTCGTCTGTAAAAACCGGCAGGTTGTTGCTGATGGCCATAAAGAACATCTGAGGTCCCATGGCCAGCGAGGGCATTTCACGGGCTATCTGCTGGATGCTGTTGTGCAGGCCGCCCAGCTGGCGTCGGGCGTCGGGCACATCCGCAGGCGTAACCTGTACGGATTCCGATTCCTCCTGCAGCTGCTTCAGCCTGGAACGCAACTCCTCAAGCGTCTTTTCCAGCGCGTTAATCTGTGCGATGTTCGCACGCTGGTCCAGGTTGGGGGCGGCTGTCTCACCGGCAAGGCGCAGCCTTTCCAGTTCAGCCTCCAGCAGTCTGACGGTATTACGCAGTTCCAGCGCCTCACGCTCGGCCTTGTCCATGCCGGGCGTGAGTTTGTCCTTCATTAAAAATTCAATTTCTACAGGTTTGCTCATTCCAGTCTGCTTTGAAAAAATCCTACAATATCATTCGCTTCATCTTCCGCGCTGGACTCCGGCCTGGAATCATGGTTTCCGCTGCCTTGCTTTTGCCGCACATACCGGGGCGCGTCGCCCAGCATCATAATCAGCGTCTGGTAGTTCACACCGTCCAGGATGTAGTCCACACTCCAACCGGTCGCGGTCGCTATCTGCCACACGAAGCCGAAAGGGCTATGGGAACCCTCATAACGGGTTCTTAACTCCCCTTCCTTGCCCGGCTCAGTCTCGGCTTCATCGGGTTCACCCGCGCTGCCGAGCTGATAATACGCATAAAATCCTTCGTACCCATCATCCGCTCAAATGTCCGGAATATGGCCGTCAGATAGCGCCACTCTACGAAGTTCCGCAGTACCCAGGCCGTCAGACCGATACCCGCATGCCGCGACACGTAGCCCCGGCATACCGTATAGGCCAGCAGCCGGCTCACTGCCTGACCATGCTCCGCCACAAAGGCCAGTTCCTCCGCCTTGTCCTTCGGCTGCCAGTCGGGCTTGACACCCATCTTCAGGTATTCCCTGGCCAGCAATATCTGCCCCCGTAATCGCGGCCGCTTCATCGTCACACGCATCTCCACGGAGCGTTTCAGCCAAGGCAGCTTCCACTTTTTAAGAGGAACGGACACGCCGCTGTCAAGCAGCGCGTCCGCACATTCCATTTCTATCAGTTGTTCCAATCGGTCGGCCATACCTTAATCCTTTCTGCTTTTGGCCTGTACAGACGCGGCTGCTTCCGCTGCCGGAAGCTTGTACTGTTTCCACTCATCCGGTATTGCTTCCGTATCGAACACACCGTAAGGCTGCGAACCGTCCGCCGGCATAGCCACCTCAAGCGTGCATTCTATCTTGGCCGTTTCCGTAAGCGTCAGCTTGCCGCCCAGGTTGGAAAGCAACGTACCGTTCGGTATCAGTACACTCTGTCCGGAAACCAGGCTGAGTTCCCACGGACCGTCCATCAGCACGGCTGATGTAGGAGCGGTCCAGCCCACAGGAGTTTTCTTTTCCGTATCCTCCTTCTTGTAATGAAGGGAGCCCCCAAGCAGTTTATGAAGATTCTCGTAGTTCAACTGGATGACATTGAACGTGGGGGCGATACCGCCGTTGCTCTGCGGAATAATCAGCACAGGAGTTCCCGGCACCTGTTCCGCGTTTATCTTGGTCGATTCAGGTTTAACCCCGCCCATATCAAACGAACCGGGTTCGATATAGCCCACCACAAAGTCCTTGTATTTCACGGCACCGATGCCGTACATGAAATTCTTGTTCATCATTTCTTCAGTTTGATAGTTAATAATACCCCGGCAAACAAGCCGGCCAATACACCTATGATAAACACCCGTACCGGGTTCGGAGGGCGTTTTTCTTCCGTTTGAACGTCATTTAAAGTTCCGTTCCTGGTCTCGCTGCGGATGCGCGCCAGCTCTTCTTCATACCATAGCACCAGCTGCTGCAGACTGTCACACGAGGCTTCGGCCACGATGTTCCCGCTGCCGTCACTGCCTACGGTCAGATTCGCCTGCCCGCTCTTACCACGGTACACGGCACCTTCAGGAAGTTTACGGAGGCTGTCCGGCGGTATCGTCAGCTTCACCGCACTCGCCGGTATCCCCGCCATCACCAGTCCCGCCCGCCGACTTCCGCCCGCGCTGTCGGCGCTTGCCGCTTCCGTCTGTATCTTCTCCGCCATCGTGCTCTTCCTGCTGCTTGCGCAGCCCGCCAAGCACAGGGCAATCGTCATGATGGCGGCAACTGTTGGCCGTGTCAATAGCCTTCCTGAGCCGTGCCATCTCGCGTTTGTTCGCCTGCAGGTCCTTTCTTGTTGCATTCAGTTCTTCTTTTAACGGTTCGACAATATTCTCTATCAGGATGCGCGTGGCCTTGTCCACGTTGTCGATACGCACGGTCTCGGCCGTGGCGTTCGCCTTCCTGACAGTAGGCCTGATGGTTATCAGGGCCGTCAGGGCGGTGGCAAGACCGCCGCCCAGGACAAGGTTCAGCAGCTCGTTGAAATCCATAGCGCATCCAGGCCGGACAACCGGCTATTTGCCTGACGCCTTTCTGGCGAACAGGCCGATCAGCCACTGTATGAAACCCGTATCGGCAATGCCGTTGGCCACAAGGGAGGAACCCAGACCGTAAAGAAGGGCGATATACCACTCCACATCCGCCACAAAGCCCGCGTCAAGCCACCAAAGCAGCATCGCGGCGGCAATGCCGGTAAGCCAGCTCACAAGCTGCGTCCAGATGCCTGACATTTTTGGGAAAAGTTTCTTGATGCCCTCCACAAGGAGGACAACGCCGCCGGCGAAACCGGCAAAAGTCGCAATCATCGCGTCATAGTCAGCCTCAGGGGTCACACCATCCTGGGCAAAAGCCACGGATACGAATCCGAGCATCAGTGCAAAAAATAATAGAAATCGTTTCATCTGTCTTTTGATTTATTGGTTAATACCTATTTCTTTCAGCCATTTCTGTACATCGAAGCTGGGGCAGGCTTTCGCCGCCAGTTCGTTATGACCCACAATGCGAACATCCGGGAAACGGCGGTGGAAATCCTTCACATACTTCTCCAGCGCCTTCTTCTGGCAAGCCGTGCGGGTGTCTTTCGGGGTCTTCCCGTCCCCGGACACTCCCCCGGCATATACGATATGACGGCTCAAACTGTTGTAACCTTTGGCTCCGTTGGTCACTTCCCAAGGGTCCACCTCGGCGTCCTCGTTGTTGTCTACAAGACGTTCCACACCCCCGTTCAGGTGGAACAGGTCGGTATAGCCCACCTGCTTCCAGCCTCTTCCTCCCCGGCACACCGGAGAAGTATGCCATTTGCGGATGTCCGCCGATGACACCTCACGCCCCTCCGGGGTAGCCGTACAGTGAATTACCAGATACTTCAACTTTGCCATGCCTACGCCTCCTGTTTTGCCTGACTGACGGTTATCTTCACGGTCCTGGCCTTGTCGGAGTCCAGCGTCAGGGTGACAGCCCCGCTCTTGTCCTTTCCCGTCGTATTGGCTGCGGCGGAGATACGGATACCGTTATCCGTCGGGGACACGGTAAAGCCCGCAGGGGATGCGCTCACGCTGTACTCGCCGGAGGCGGTCACGGCAACATCCTGGCTGCCGCCTTCCGGCTTGATAATCACCTCCGTCGGATCGGCGGACAATGTCTTCTCCGCAGGCTTGAATACCGGGGACTTGCGGGTATCCAGAACCACGAACTCCTCGCCGAATGCGATATTCGTATCCGCCTTCATCAGGAGCTTGAAAAAATAAAGCTCGCTGGAGTTCATCCACTTGTCGATCTGAATTACCTCCTCGTCATCCTGGAGGTTCACACCGGCGAACAGGTTGCCGTCAGCCGACGGGGAACAGATGGTGGCCACAATCAGGTCATCGGGCCAGGAGTTCAGCGTCTCGATGGTGATGCCTTTGTAACGCTTCTTGTTCAGGTCGGTCTCGCTCGCATTCTTGTGTTCGCGTTCGGTCAGTTCGTTGTCATACTTGTCGAAGTCATCGATGCTCATCAGGATACGCAGGTTCGGATTCTCACGCAACGCTTTGGGGACAGCTGCACGTACCGCCTTCAGTTTGGCAAGCATGCTGGACGTGTCGGAAGGTGCGGACACAACAACAACTTCCGTATCTCTGGCAGCCTGTGTCAGGATGCCGTTAAAAAGGTGGTCGTCATCATCGCCGAACTCACCGTTGATATAATGCCATCCGAGCTCGAACTTCACACTTTTGCTGAGTTCGTCAAGCAGAGTGTTCTGAGCTTCAGGCGGAAGCTCGGAGAACACGAGGTTGCCCTTCGGTTGCCACTTGCGCCAAATATGTTCGAACGCGCGCGGGTTGAAGGTGGTGAACGCCATGAAGTCCTCGGGGTCAAGGGATTTCTCCGAATAGTTGAAATTACCTTTCGAGTCCTCCAGTGTAGGGTTCTCCTTACGTTTCTGCAACATCCTGCCGGTCTTGATACGCGGCAGACTGATTTTCTTCTCCACTCCGGGAATAACCATGATCAGTCCTTTTTCGACAAGGTCATTTCCGGTGGTGGCAAGGGTCAGGATCTTTTCCAGCACCTCGCCGTTGTAATTGGTGTTTCTTACTACTATTGCCATAGTCCGGTTCTATTATTTACGGTTCAACTTTTCCTGAATTTCACGCATGCGCTTGTTCCACGGGCCCTCATTGTCCGGTTCCGTGCGCACATCAGTCATGACCCTGCGTTTGGGAGAGAGCTTCTCCAGGGCCTTTTCACCGTTTTCACGGTCCTTCGCCAGCAGGTTCTCATAAATCGGGCGGGTGGAGGCATCAATACGCCCGTCCTTCTCGGCGGCGTCCAGCAGCTGCTTGCGCGCGGCGGCATCATCCGCCTCCGCTTTGTCCTGGAACACCTTCAGCTCACCCTTAAGGCGGTCGACTTCCGCATTCAGGGAGGGCACTTTGCCGGCTTCCGTCTCCAGAAGCCCGATTTCACGGAGGAAATCATCGTCCGTCGCACAATTCGTGAAGCGAGGACGTTTCTTGAGTTCGTCTAAATTCATGTCATTCTCGTTTTGTGGCTGTTGCAGCCGGTTATTGAATATTTGGAATACCTGTTCGGGAGTACTGTCCTCAGGCACCGGGTCAGCGTCATAAATACCGTCAATAAGCCCAAGCGCCAGCGCTTCATCGGCACGAAGCCAGTGATCCCTGCCGTCAAAATACATCGCGCGGATTTCATCCTTGGCCTTACCCATACGGATGGCATACATCTCGCAAAGGGTATCCTCAAGCGCCTCGATCTCACGGATGCAGTTCTTCATCTCATCCTTGTTGCCGTAACAGCCGCCCTGAACACTGTGAAGCATCAGACGGGCGTAACGGCTCATCTGCACGGGCTTGCCGCAAAGGGCGATAACGGAGGCCATGCTGGCGGCGATTCCGTCCACGTAAATGGTAATGTCGGCCTTGCTGTTCTTCAAGGCATTGAAAATGGCGATGCCCGAATAAACCTCGCCGCCGTTGCTGTTGATGCGCACGTCCACCTTCCCGGTCAGGGCTTCCGCTTCCAGAAGCTCACGGGCGATATCACCGCTGCGCACACCATCGCCATACTCGCCGATGTCACCATAAAGAAGGATGCAGCAGGCATCGGTCCCGGGTATCATATTGAAAAATCTACTCATGTCACTATCGTTTTGGCAGGTCCTTTCCTGCAAAGTTTACGGTGCGAAATTAGGGGGATTAAAAGCCTTTTTCAAACCGCGTTTTCATCATGGAAACTTTAAAAGATTGCCATGACGCTTTAAAATGTCATCATGCGGAGCGTATTTTTTTTCGCTCCTTTTCCTTATCAATTTTGCACGTAAAAAAGGAGGTAACATGGCCGAACTTACAAACGAACAGAAAAAGGCATGGGCGAAAACGCTCTACACCCGAGAGACGCTCACGCAGGCGGAAATAGCCGAGCGTGTGGGGGTCTCGCGGGTGACGGTGAACAACTGGATAGGCAAAGGAAACTGGGAGCAGCTGAAGGCTTCCATAACCATCACACGGGAGGAGCAGCTGAAGAACCTGTACCGGCAGCTGGCGGAACTCAACAACGCCATCATGGGAAAACCGGAAGGGGAACGGTTCCCGAACGCCGCGGAAGCGGACACCATTTCCAAGCTGTCGAACGCCATCAAGAAACTGGAAACAGAAGTGGGGCTGGCGGACATCATCTCTGTATTCTCCGACCTGCTCAAATGGGTGCGGACCTACGATTCCACGCAGGCGAAGGAGATCACCCCGCTTCTGGACGCGTTTGTCAAATCAAAATTATCCTGACATGGCAAAAAAAAGACTCACGACACAGGACAGGCTCGCGCTGGACAACTGGAACGAGCTGGTGGCATCCGTGCGAGAACATTCGGACATCAACCCCACGGACACGGAAACGGAAATCAGACAGAGGCGGGAAAGGCTGGAGAAGAACGATGAGGAGTGGTTCAAATACTACTTCGCCATGTATTGCACATGCGAGTCCGCCGCCTTCCACAAGAAAGCCACCGGGCGGATGATGAGGAACAGCCGCTGGTACGAGGTAAGGGCCTGGTCACGCGAGCTGGCGAAATCCGCACGCTCCATGATGGAGATCTCCAAACTGGCACTGACAAAAAAAATACGCAACGTGCTGCTGATCTCCAACTCGGCAGACAATGCGGAAAGGCTACTGCTGCCGTTCATGGCGAACTTCGAAGAGAACCAGCGGATCATACAGGACTACGGACAGCAGAAAAAACCGGGAGCGTGGGAAACCGGGGAATTCACCTGCATGTGCGGGTGCTCCTTCCGCGCCATCGGAGCCGGGCAGTCACCGCGCGGTACGCGTAACAAGAACTTCCGCCCGGACTTCATCCTGGTGGACGATATAGATACCGACGAGGAGTGCCGGAATCCGGAACGAATCAAAACCAAATGGAAATGGCTCGAGGAGGCACTGATACCGACCATGTCCGTATCGGGAAACTACCGCATCCTGTTCAACGGGAACATCATCGCGCCGGACTGCTGCATCAAAAGGGCCATCGAAAAGGCCACCGAACTGAAGGCGAAAGGAATCGGGCACGTGGATATCATCAACATCCGGGGAAAGGACGGGCTGTCCGTATGGCCCGAAAAGAACTCCGAGGAGGATATAGACCTCTTCCTTTCACTGGTGAGCGCGGCGGCGGCACAGAAAGAGTTCTTCAATAACCCGGTAGTGGACGGCGGCGTGTTCGCGGAGATCACCTATGGGAAAGTGCCGGCACTTTCCAGGTTCAAGTTTCTGGTGATATACGGGGACCCCGCACCGGGAGAGAACAAGACGAAAAAAAGTTCCACCAAAACGGTGTGCCTGCTCGGGAAACTCGCGGGAAGGCTTTATCTGATAAAAACGTTCCTGGACAGGGGGCTGAACGCGGAATTTGTAGAGTGGTACATCAAGCTGCTGGAGTTCGTGGGCGGAAAAACAACCGTGTACTGTTACATGGAGAACAACAAGTTACAGGATCCTTTTTTCCAGCAGGTATTCCAGCCCATCGTGCGGCGGATACGCAGGGAAAGGAAAATATCACTGTACATCACCGGAGACGAGGAGAAGAAAACCGACAAGGCCACACGTATCGAGGCGAACCTGGAACCGCTCAACCGGGAGGGGAACCTGATACTCAACGAGGCTGAAAAGGACAACCCGCACATGAAACGGATGGCGGAACAGTTCAAGCTGTTCAACCTGCAACTGACCTATCCGGCAGACGGACCCGACTGCGTGGAGGGAGGGAACAGAATTATAGACCGCAAGGCCAGACAGTCGGAAAAGCCCGTCATTGTCACAAGGAAAAGCACGCGGTCACAAAACAAGTACAGAGTGTAAACTTCAATACCTATCATTATGAGCAAATTTATAGAACTTTCAGACTACGACGCGAGCATACACCGCGAGATTCTGGACGCACTGACAAGGGAGGACGACGCCGTCGTGGAGATATGCGAGGACCGCGCCGTCGCCGAGATGCGCTGCTACCTTTCCAGACGTTACGACTGTGACAAAATATTCACGGCAACCGGTGACAAACGCAACCAGCTTGTCCTGATGATGGCCATCGACATAGCCGTGTACCACATCTTCTGCATACATAACCCGAGGAACCTGTCACCGCTGCGGAAGGAACGCCACGAAAGGGCCGTCAAATGGCTGGAAGCCGTGGCGGCCGAGGAGATATCGGTGGACGGCCTGCCCCTGCTGTCCGAAGAGACGAGGGCGGCAAAATCAAATTTCCTTATCAAAAGTAACCGTAAACGTGTAAACCATTGGTAATATGAGCAATAGAAAGAAAGGGGCCGGAAAGATAACCCAAAGCGGGAACCTGCCGAGGCCCGGGCAGAAAGGACCCGCAACCATCATACTGACACAGCCCAAAAGGTTCGGTATAGACATAGCGGACTACATGCTCGCGGTAAGGGCTTTCGAGAATGTGGACTACTCCAGACGGTTCAGGCTGTACGACCTGTTCAGCGACATACTCATGGACACGCACCTGACAAGTGTCATTGAGAAACGGAAGAATGCCGCACTGGCATCTTCCATAGAATTCCGCAGGAACGGGAAGCCGGACGAGAAGGTGAACAAGCAGATCAGGTCCCCATGGTTCCGGAAGTTCATAGGGGACATCCTGGACGCCAAATTCTGGGGGTTCTCACTCGTGCAGTTCTACCGCAAGGGGGAATGGGTGAACTACGACCTGATACCGCGCAAACACGTCGATCCCGTGCGCAGGCTCATACTGCGACACCAGACGGACACCACCGGGACGTCCTGGGACGAGTACCCGGACCTGTTGTTCATCGGTTCACCCGACGATCCCGGGCTGCTGGTGAAAGCAGCCATCTGGGTGATATACAAACGTAACGACGTGGCGGACTGGGCACAGTTCGCGGAAGTGTTCGGAGCGCCCATCAGGGAGTACACGTATCCCACGGATGACGACGAGGCACGGCAGAAGGCGCTGAACGACGCGGACAGCACCGGAAGCCTGTCGGTTTTCGTGCACGCGGAGGATACGGTGCTCAAGCTCGTGGAAGCCGCGAACAAGACAGGGAGCGCGGACCTCTACGACAAGCTCTGCGAGCGCTGCAACAACGAAATCTCAAAGCTGTTCCTCGGAAACACGCTCACCACCGAAGCATCCGACAAGGGCACACAGGCATTGGGAACAGTACACAAGGACGTGGAGGAGAAAGTGACGCTCTCCGACAGGCAGGACATCCTCGACGTGCTCAACTATGACATGGCCGACATATTCGCAATGCTCGGAATAGACACCACAGGCGGGGAGTTCTGCTATCCGGAAAAGAAGCTTATCGAACCGGAGAAAAAGATGTCCATCCTCACACAGCTGCGCACGAACTTCAACCTGCCGGTGGGGGACGACTACCTCTACGGGGAATTCGGGATCGAGAAACCGGCAAACTACAACGAACTAAAAAAACGTCAGGAGGAGAAAGCGGCGGAAATCGAGGCGGCGAAGGCCCGAGAGACTGAAAAGGCGGAAGAGGATGAACCGGAACCGAAAGAAGAACCGGAACTGGAAAAGCACGGTAAAGGAACACCCAAAGAAAAGAAAAACGCCCTTAAAAACGCGTACAACTGGCTGAAACGTTTTTTCGGGAAAGCCCCGGGGAGAGACGGGGCAGCTTTAGAATGGTGATGAACGACCTCTACAGAATGGAGGACAAACAGGTGGAAACTTTATTCTCGTTCGATGAAGAGGTACTGAAGAAAGCCCTGAAGAACAT
>ERZ772969.1792-NODE-1792-length-15125-cov-3.234506_pt1 | contig 15125 bp, 13 predicted proteins | sample MGYA00511676_ERZ772969 | MGnify/ENA primary metagenome ERZ772969 (study PRJEB29015, sample SAMEA2737651) | human gut metagenome | biome: human gut; feature: human-associated habitat; material: faeces | place: China | collected 2012 ... | reverse complement strand
AATGAGTGCATAGGCGTCCAAGAGAAACAGTTTGTCCATATTTTAGTATATTATTCCTGTAAAATTACGAAAAAAATGGAACAAATAGGGATTTATTCTGTATTTTTGTGACAAAAATAGCAAGCATGGACTATTTATCCCTGATACAACAACCTATTGTCGATGAATTGAAAGACTTTGATTACCTGTATAATGAATCATTGTCACACGCTGATGGACTGCTCTCGCAAGCACTTTCTCACATTCGTCAACGAAAGGGAAAGCGCATGCGGCCCATGCTTATTTTGTTAATAGCGAAGAACTTTAATGGCGTTACCTCGACCGCCCAGCATGCTGCGGTGGGCTTGGAACTGCTGCATACCGCAAGTCTCGTGCATGATGATGTGGTGGACGAGAGTGGCGAACGTCGTGGACAGGCATCGGTGAATGCGACTTACGACAACAAAGTGGCAGTGCTGGTGGGCGATTATATTCTGTCAACAGCTTTGTTGCAAGTTTCTTTCACCCATTCGGAAGCCATTATTCAAAACCTTGCTAACCTTGGTAGAACCTTGTCGAATGGTGAGATTTTGCAGCTGAGCAATATCCAAAATCAGGACATTTCTGAAGAAGTATATTACCAAGTCATTAAGCAAAAGACAGCAGCCTTGTTCGAATCGTGTGCCGTGATTGGCGCACAAGCGGGCAAAGCCACACCCGAAGAGGTGGAGGCGGCTCGTGAATTTGGACAGACTTTGGGTATTATTTTCCAGATTAGGGATGATATTTTCGATTATTTTGAATCGAAAGAGATTGGCAAACCCACTGGCAATGATATGGTAGAGGGGAAACTTACTCTCCCTGTTATTTATGCCTTGAATTCTACTCGCAATGCCACCATGCTTCAATTGGCACATAAGGTGAAGGAAAACACGGTGACACCCGATGAAATCGCACAATTGGTAGCTTTCACAAAGCAGCAGGGTGGCATTGAATATGCTGAGCAACGCATGGACGAATTGCATCAACAGGCATTGGCTTTTATAGACAAGCATGTGATGGATGCCGATATTAAGATGGCTTTGCAAGCCTACATCGACTATGTGGTGAAGCGTACAAAATAAGGAGTACGCATACCTTTTCCAGCCTTGTTTTTGTTTTGAGCGTGATAGATTACCCGTAAAAATCATATACTTATCGTCATGAAAACAAGATTTCTTACTTTTATGCTCCTGTTGTGTGCTTCCGTTAGCGTATCGCATGCACAGAAATTGGAAGGTAGTTGGACGGGCAAACTGTCGGTCCAAGGAACGCAATTAACGCTTGTTTTTCACGTTGAAAAGGACAAAAACAGCGGTTTCATCGTTACGATGGATAGTCCTGACCAAAGTGTAAAGGGTGTTCCAGCTACAGTGAACAGCCTGACAGCTGACTCTGTGGATATTGCTATCTCGTCGATTGGGGCTCGGTATCTCGGCAAACAGCAAGGAGACCACATTCAAGGAACGTTTACGCAGTTTGGCAGGGCTTTCCCCTTGATGCTCAATCGTGGTGTGGAGGAACTAAAAAGACCGCAAACTCCGCATGCGCCTTATCCTTATCAAACTGAGGATGTGACCTTTCAAAACGCCAAGGCGAATGCTGTTTTCTCAGGAACATTGACTTATCCTGTGGGTTATGAGCAGATGAACAAGCAGAAAGTACCCGTGGTATTGATGGTAACAGGTAGCGGTCAGGAAAATAGAAACGAGGAAATATTTGACCATCAGCCTTTCTTAGTCTTGGCAGATTATTTGGCTCGCCATGGCATTGCATCGCTTCGATACGATGACAGAGGGTTTGCAAAGTCTACAGGTGATGCTTCTCAATCGACGATGAAAGACAATGCGGAGGATGCCCGCTGTGGTTTCAACTACCTGAAAAGCCTGAAAAAGTTTGGAAAGATAGGTGTCATGGGACATAGTGAGGGTGGTAGTATTGCCATGATGTTGGCCGCAGAGGGCTTACCTGATTTCATTGTCAGTCTTGCAGGGGTCGCAGGACGTGGCGATAGCTTGATGTTGAAGCAAGTATATCAAGCGATGGAGGCGAGAGGTGGTGCCACTTTCGCGCGTGATTACTGTAAGGTGTTGGGGGCTATTTATGCTTATAGAAATGCCAAGAAAGACATTTCTCACCCCGAAGCCGTGTTAGACTCCTTGCTGAAACAAACCAATGTGTCGCTCCCAGCATTGAGCCGGCAAAGTTTGTTGCCCGTTATCACCATGCAAACCCCATGGGTTCTCGATTTCATCGCTACCGACATGGCTTGCTATCTTCCTAAAATCAAGTGTCCTGTCATGGCAGTGAATGGTAGTAAAGATGTGCAGGTAGATGCGCACGACAATCTTTCTGCCTTGCGAAAAGGCTTGAAACCTAACAAAAAGAACTTGATTAACGAATACGAAGGTCTGAACCATCTGTTTCAACACTGTACTACGGGGCAGACAACGGAGTATCGATTGATAGAAGAAACCTTTGCGCCAGAGGTGATGCAAGACATCGTTGATTGGATCAAGGGGCTTTGATCACGCTAAAAAGTTCAAGCGGATATACATTTCTGAGGTGTATATCCGCTTTTTTACAGGGTATTTTATTCAGCTGATTCTATCGCTTTATTAGAAGAATTTTACTTCCTTTCCCTCAATTTCGCTGAGCAACATGTTCGCCAAGCGGCTGGTACCTAAGCGGAACCACTTGTTGGTAAGCCATTTTTCGCCTAACACTTCTTTCACAATGGTGTAGTAGATGAGGGCGTCCATCACTGAGTTGATGCCGCCAGCTGGCTTAAAACCTATCTGAATGCCCGTTTCATCGTAGTATTCCTTGATAGCTTGGCACATCACATACGCAGCTTCTGGTGTGGCTGCCACTTTCTCTTTGCCCGTAGAAGTCTTGATGTAATCGGCTCCGGCATACATGGAAAGGATAGAGGCTTTTTTGATATTTGACGCTGTTTTCAAGCATCCTGTCTCTAAAATCACCTTCATGGCAGCATCTCCGCAAGTTTCTTTCAGTTCTTGTATATCCTCGCACATCTCTTCGTAATTGCCGCTTAGGAACTTACCTACGGGCATCACGATGTCAATCTCCGTAGCTCCATCTTTCACTGCCAATGCTGTTTCGGCTACTTTAACCTCGATGAGGGCTTGTGAAGAGGGGAAACTGCCCGACACGCAGGCTATTTCAACGCCTTCAACCTCCAAGGTATCGTGTACCGCCTGAGCAAAACAAGGATACACACAGATAGTGGCAACATGGGGTAGGTCAGCGTATTGCGTGTCAAACTGGTTTACCTTTTCAGTAAATGCCATGATACTTTCGTCCGAATCAGTGCATTTCAGCGAGGTCAGTTCGATGCTTCCAAACAGGAATTTCTTCACCTCAGAGGTGTCATTGGTATGCACTTTCTCTTCGATAATCTTCTTAACCGCCTCACGAACGTCATCGTCGTTGAGATTGGTGTTGTACTTTTTCAAAGCCTGTTCGTACTTGTCGACTGTTTGCTTGGGCGCATTCTTAGCGTTCAATTGCTCTTTCGATGCTTCTATGTTTTGTTTGATAGCCATTTTTTATTGAAGTTTTGGGTTATTAATATGTCTTGTTTTATCTCTGTTTGTTTTCTTCTTCATGTTTTCTTCAAATGCTTGGGTCAGGTCAACCCCTGTTTGGTTTGCCAAACAGATGAGCACCCACAGCACATCCGCCATCTCATCGGCAAGATTGGGTTTCTCGCCTGGCTTGAAACTTTGGTCACCATAGGTGCGCGAGATGATGCGCGCCAACTCGCCAACCTCTTCGGTGAGGCACGCCATGTTGGTGAGTTCGGAGAAATAGCGTACACCATATTCCTTAATCCAGCTGTCTACTTGTTGCTGTGCTTCTTTGATTTCCATATTTTGAACCTTGTTCTTGGGAGTGTTAGCGTTACTCTTTATTTTTGGTATCCATGCAGATGGTTACCGGACCATCGTTCACTAATTTTACCTGCATGTCGGCACCAAACTCGCCAGTGCCGACCTCTTTACCCAGTTGGACACTCAAACGTTTGCAAAACTGCTGGTAGAGTGGGATCGAAATCTCGTGCCCTGCGGCTCGAATGTATGAGGGTCGGTTGCCCTTTTTGTACGATGCCATGAGGGTAAACTGGCTCACCACTAATATTTCGCCATTGACATCGAGGATAGATTTATTCATGATTCCCTGTTCATCATCGAACACACGAAGGTTGACTACCTTCTTGACAAGCCATTCTATATCGTCCTCGCTATCATCTTCACCTATGCCTAAAAGGATAAGAAAACCTTGCTGAATGGCCGATTTCATCGTCTCTTTGATGCTTACCGATGCTTCTGAAACTCTTTGTATGACAATTCTCATATTACAAAGATATTTATTTTTACGGTGTAAACCAAATAATCATTCGATAATTGAACGCCTCTTTTACTTTCAAGCAATATTCCTTTGATTCACAAGTAGTTATGAAGCCGTATTAATTGCATTGAGTTTGGCGGCCAATCTCAATGACTTTGGGGCTTAAACTCATTGAGTTTGACGGTCAATCTCCATGCAATTGTAATGGCATGTTATTCACCTTGTCTAGATGTTGCTGTAGATCACCTCGTATGTTGTAGTCTGGTTCATAAAATATCTCCCATTTGTCATTGCTTGACAGATGGGAGATGGGTTGCCAAAAGCCCGATTAAATGGCTCTTTTTGGTTTTATAACAGTGCGGCAATGGCTTGTGCTGCCTCGCCCTCAAAGTATTTTAAATCACAAATGGGCGTGTTGCGGAAATCAGCATAACTCAGCACTTGGATGGCAACAAACTGTTTGTCGTCGGTTACGCATGCCTCGAGGCGGTAGTTGCTGATGCTTAGTTTCGAGGGCGGTGTCCCCTTTTTTGCCAGGCTTGCTACTTCTGTTTCCGCTGCATTGATGAGTTTCACGAATGCCTGGGCGTCTTCTGCATTGTAGTAATTGATAACTGCATTCAACTTGCTGTTCGTGGGTGTGTAGATGGCTTTGCTGCCCATGCCTAAAAATCCCTTTGAAATCTTGATATTTGGATTGTTCGAAATGGTTTCTGCCATCTCTAAATTATTTATACTTGCCATAATTTTCTTCTTTTTATTGATTGTCTTGTTGATTTGTTTCCGAGCTGCTCAAAAACGTATATAATCTTGATATACGGGTTGTTGGTACTTCTTTTCGGACGTTTTGAACCGATTGAAGGAAAAGTAGCCATGTTTATGAGCTCTCTGTGGGCGAATGGTAGGCTACCTTGCTAACGACATGTTTAAAGCAGCTTTTACGATATTTTAGTGAAATCTCACTGTGCACACATGCTTTGATTGCTTGCGATGTGCGTACTGAATAGAAAGAAGATTGGTCAACGAATGATTTGCCTCAATGCGATGACGTAATAATCGCATGCGGCAGAGGATGGAATAGGGGTTGTGACCGTTGTGAGGTAGCGGTCGATTCCTTGAAAATGTAGAGAATAAAACTTGTTGTGAAACATGTTTCGGCCAAGCAGATGTGTTGGCTTAGCTGTAAACGTGGGCAGGATGCGCTGTGGACGGGTGTTGCACAGGCGAACGGTTTGACTGGTGTCGGTGATGAGGGCTGTTTGACGTTGGGTCGGTTCTATTGTGTCTTCATAGATGCGGTCTTTGCTCTTTTCATCAGCGTAATACCCGGATGTGCTGCCTACTTCAGCCATGCCAGGCCTCGTAACGTTGGCATGTGCTATGCAAGTGTTCTGGTTACCAAGCAGTAGGACCAGAAAAAGCAGTAGGGTTTGTATCCAGATTTTCATCAGTCAGCGGATGTCTTTTGATAAGTTTTTTCCAAAGGATGCGGGCAATTTATGCTACTGTCAGCGGTTATGTGATTGCCTTCAAATAGCTGTTGCGTAGCCTATTGGCCGCAAAGATAAGCAATTTTTTATGGATTGTTGGGGTGAAAGTGATTGAAAATTATCTTTGCCTTTGCTTCTTTGACGATTTCGGTGAGCGTTTCCAAGTCTGCGTCTTTGATTCTTTTCACGCTTTTCAGGGCTTTCAAGAGTTGCTCTTTCGTTTTGGGACCGATACCTTTGATGTCGTCTAATTCGCTGTGCAGTGCGTGTTTGCTTCGTTTGTCGCGATGGAAGGTGATGGCATACCGATGCACTTCGTCTTGAATGTGTGTGAGTAAGTGGAAAAGTTCGCTATCTGCTTTTAAACCAACGACTTGCGGTGGAAAACCGAATAGCAGCTCGTTGGTTCTGTGTCGGTCGTTTTTAGCAAGTCCTGCAATGGGTATTTGCAGGTGCAGTTCGTCTTCTACCACCTCTCTTACTACCTCCATCTGTCCCTTGCCGCCATCGGTGATAATCAAGTCGGGTAGGGGTGTCTGCTCTTCCATCATCCTGCGGTAGCGGCGGCGCACCACCTCTTTCATAGATGCGTAATCGTCTGGGCCGGTCACGGTCTTGATGTCGTATTTGCGATAGTCCTTCTTTGAGGGTTTCATGCCCTTGAATACGATGCAACCTGCTACTGCATCGGTGCCAGATATGTTGGAGTTGTCGAAACATTCGATATGATAGGGCAGCTTGGGGAGCTTGAGTTTGGTTTGCAATTCCTTCATCAGACGGGTCTGTTTTTGTTCCGGATTGAGCTTTTCCGATCGTTTGAGTCGATCAAATTTATACTGTTTCCCGTTCATTTCAGACAGGTCCAGCAGGTGTTTTTTGTCCCCACGTTGGGGAATGAAGAAGGTAGCATTGTTCAAACTCCAATTGATGTCGAAGGGTACGATGATCTCTTTGGCCTGGCTTTTAAACCTGCTTCTGATTTCTTGGATGGCAGTAATGAGCAGTTCTTCATTGGTTTCATCAAGCTTTCGCTTATATTCAAAGGTGAAACTCTGGTTGATGGTGCCGTTTTTGACGTGGATGTAGTTGATAAAAGCGTTCTTTTTCTGGTCGTCATCCGTGAGGGTAAATACGTCCAAGTCTTGTATGGTATTGCTTACTACCTCACTCTTGGCCACGAAATTGTTGAGCATTTCGTATTTTTGTTTGAGCTCTTCTGCCTCTTCAAACTTCAGTTCTTCCGCCTTTTTCAGCATTTGCTGGTAGAGTATCTTGCTCACTTCTCGGGTGTTTCCCTTTAATATTTCACGGGCTTGAGCAATGTTTTCCTGATAGTTTTCATGTGTCTGTTTTCTCACGCAGGGCGCTTTACAGTTGTGAATGTGATACTCCAAACAAGGTTTATACTTGCCTTGACTGATGCCTTCTGGGGTGATAGGGAAGCGACATGTGCGTGGTTTGTAGAGCTTTTTGATGAGTTCAAGAAGAGAATACATGATTGTGATTTGGCTATATGGGCCGTAATAGGTGCCAAATCGCCTGTCAATGCGCCTTGTTTTGAAGATTCTTGGTAGATATTCTTTCGTCACACAGATGCTTGGGTAGGTCTTTCCGTCCTTTAATAGTACGTTGTAACGTGGATTGTACTTCTTGATCAGGCTGTTTTCGAGTAGTAGTGCGTCCTCTTCCGTATTCACTACGGTGTATGTGATGTCCCAAACTTTGCTGACAAGGACCTTGGTTTTGTAGCGATCTACTTCCTTTCGGAAATACGAAGAGACACGATTTTTCAAATTCTTGGCCTTGCCTACATATATAATTTGGTGGTCTTGATCATAGAATTGGTAGCTACCAGGCTTCCCAGGCATGCTCAACGCTATACTTTTTAGGTGGTCAATTCTCTTTAAGTTTTCCTCTTTGTTCATCGCTATAAGTACCTGTATCACAGGAAATGATGGTCTAATTGTTTCATGTGAAACATCTACGTCTCCTTCATCACGGAGCGCTCCGGCGCAAATATCGTGAGAGGGTAGTGGAGTTTACTTTCCACTACCGCTTACATTTGTTACTGTTGATTAAAATTGCAACAGTGACTCAATCTCAATGTCTTTGTCAAATTGCTCTCTGCAGTGTGGGAACTCGCTCTTGAGTTCAATGATAAAGTTCGCATAAATCTTTTTGGGATGGAACTTCTTCACCAGATCACAGGCCGCTTTCATTGTCCCTCCAGTTGCTAACAGGTCGTCGTGTAATAGAACAATGTCATTCTCGTTGATAGCATCCTTGTGGATTTCGATGGTGTCGATGCCGTATTCTTTTGCGTAACTTTCTTGCACGGTCTCGCAAGGGAGTTTGCCAGGCTTGCGACATAAGACGATTCCAGCACCCAATTTGATAGGATGACATCACAAAGCCGCGACTCTCGATTCCCACAATTTTTGTGATGCCTTTGTTTTTGTATAATTCATACATTTCATCGCTGATAGTTCGTAAACACTCGGGATTTTTGAATAGAGTAGTAACATCTCTGAAGTTCACTCCTTTGATTGGCCAATCTTGTATGCTGCGCAAATTGTCCAAAAGTAATTTGTTGTTCATTATTAATGTGTTATGTTGTTATTAAATATCTTATTGTTTCATGTGAAACATATCTGTTATGTGATTCCTTTCGATATAAGTTATCTCCCTAATAGAACCAGAAGAACATTGATATCGCTTGGTGAAATACCCGGTATTCTGCTGGCTTGTGCGAGCGTTTCGGGATCGATTCGCTCTAACTTTTGGCGAGCTTCCGTAGATAATTCATGTAATTCGCTATATTGAAAGCGTCCTTTTATCTTGATATCCCTTAGGCGGTGCATCTTTTCGGCCAAGAGTTTTTCACGCTCAATGTATCCTTTATATTTGATTTTTATCTCTGTTGCCTCTGCAATCTCTTCCTTCAGATTGCGTGGTTTATTAAGCATTTCTTTCAAAGTTGTAATGTGTTCGGCAAGTTGTGTCAACGATACTTGTGGTCGTCCCACGAGGTCAGATATCTTGGAGGTGCCGTGAAGGGGAGAGGTTCCTATGCTTTCAAGGAAATTATTGATTTCATTCGGTTTAATCGGTGTTTGATTACAGAAATCAAGAAGAGCCTTAATGCTTTCCTTCTTCTGCATCCACCAATCGTAACGATCACGACTTGCCAGTCCTAATTGGTACGCTTTCTCCGTCAATCGTGCGTCTGCATCATCTTGTCTTAATAGAATTCTGTATTCAGCGCGTGATGTAAACATGCGATAAGGCTCATCAACCCCTTTGGTCGTCAAGTCGTCTATCAGCACACCGATGTAGCTTTCATCGCGGTGCATGACGAAAGGTTCGCTGTTGGTGCAATGCAGTGCAGCGTTCACTCCAGCCACCAAACCTTGTCCAGCGGCCTCTTCATATCCGGTAGTACCATTCACTTGCCCAGCTAAGAACAAACCTTTCAAAACCTTCGATTCCAACGTTAGCTTCAATTGGGTAGGGTCAAAGTAATCATACTCTATGGCATAGCCAGCTCTGTAGATCTTTGCATCACGAAAAGCGGGTATCTTGTGGATTGCTTCCAACTGTATATGCAGCGGCATACTCGATGAAAAGCCGTTTAAATACATTTCGTTGGTGCTTTCTCCTTCAGGCTCTAAAAACAGTGGATGTTGGTCTTTGTCGGGAAAAGTAACAAGCTTTGTCTCCACCGAAGGGCAATAACGAGGGCCTGTACTTTGTATTTGTCCGTTGAAAAGGGGTGAATCTGACAATCCTTGCCTCAGTACTTCGTGGCATTCTTGATTGGTATAACAAGTCCAACAAGGTAGTTGTTTCAGCTTCCTTGGTTCACTCATGTAGCTGAATTGATGGAAATCGTTCTCACCATCCTGACGCTCCATGTCTTCAAAATGCACCGTTCGCGCGTCAATTCTGACAGGAGTACCCGTCTTCATGCGATCCACACGGATGCCATGTCTTGAAATACTTTCACTCAAATGATACACCGCAGGCTCGGCACAGCGTCCGCCTGGCAGTTGATGTCGTCCGATATGCATCAGCCCATTCAAGAAAGTTCCCGCTGTGATGACCACGCTTTTCGCTCTGAACTCAACCCCCCAAACCGTAATTACGCCAACAGCTTCTCCGTTTTCTACTATCAATTCGTGGGCTTCATCTTGCCAAATGTCAAGAAGTGGGGTGTTGTCCAACACTTTTCGCCATTCCCAGATGTATTTTCCTCGGTCGCATTGTGCGCGAGGACTCCATACAGCAGGACCTTTACCCTTGTTGAGCATTCGAAATTGGATGGCAGTTGCGTCGGTAATGAGGCCCATCTGTCCCCCCAAAGCGTCAATTTCGCGAACGATTTGTCCTTTCGCTATGCCGCCAATGGCAGGATTGCAACTCATCTGTCCCACCTTGTTCATGTCCATAGTGATGAGACATGTACGGGCTCCCATGTTGGCAGATGCCGTTGCTGCCTCACAACCAGCGTGTCCACCACCTATTATTATAACGTCGTATTTGAATTTCATATTGATCAATTACCTTTCTTCTCCGTGGGCATTTCTTGTTTCTGCGAGCCTGACAAGGCCTTTTCGTTGCCCAAATCTGTTATCCTTTCGAATCGTTGTGTCATTGCGCAGGCATTATTGTAAATGTCTGATAAACAAAGAACACAATACATCGCAAAAGTACGCAATAAATTTTAATTATGACTTGATTACGAATTAAAAACCCTCTTTACTCCGATTTATTCAGTATATTTTATCTATCTTTGCGTCAAATTGTCGTGGAACATCCCGGTAGAACAATGGTAGGATTGAGTTCCTACCGCCCCTTATCTTTTTAAATTATGAATTATCTTAAACTTGGAACTATTTTATTCGTAGGACTTTTGTCCTCCCATGTGAGCATGTCACAAGTGTCTGATTTCGATTTGTCATCACAACGCAAGGAAAGTTCAGACGTACCAAAGTTGACAGGGCATCAAGTTGATCACAAAGGATTGATAATCAATCCAGTACCAAACTATCTCAGTCTATCCATTAGTGGAACACTTGACGTCACGGCTGGTGTCAAATTATCTACTAAACTCGGTCGGCAGAAACGAGATATCAAAGAGGATTTGTCCTTTCTCTCCTTGCAATCCGCTGGCTTTCCCTTGAACATTGCCTTGGAAAATACAGTTAAAAGCTGCAGCGTGAAGCCCGTCAGCGGCGCTTATTCGTTGCGCATTCACCAGCAAGGAATTGATATTGTGGGATATGATGATGCCGGTGTGTACTATGGCATCCAGACTTTGCGCCAGATTATGGAAAGCCCCATCGCACAAAACGGCAAGACCCTGCCTTATTTAGAGGTCAATGATTATCCCGTTTTCCCATACCGTGGCATCATTGAAGGATTCTATGGCACCCCCTGGTCACACAAGGTGCGCCTATCGTTGATTGATTTTTATGGCAAATACAAGTTGAACACCTATATTTACGGACCCAAAGACGACCCTTATCACAGTTCACCCAACTGGCGAAAACCTTATCCCGCGACCGAAGCTAAGAACATTCATGAGTTGGTAGAGGCCTGTGATAAAAATAGGGTAGAGTTTGTTTGGGCCATTCATCCAGGCAAAGACATTAAGTGGAATGAAGAAGATTACAACAACCTGAAGCACAAATTCGACCTGATGTACCAGCTGGGAGTTCGCTCGTTCGCCATCTTCTTTGATGATATCTCTGGTGATGGAACCAATCCAGCCAGGCAAGTAGAGCTGTTGAACCGCCTGACAAAAGAGTTTGTCAAGGTCAAAGGAGACGTCTCGCCACTCATCATTTGTCCCACAGACTATAGCCGGGCCTGGGCCAACCCAACGCCCGAAGGCAGCTTGTCGGTGTATGGCCGAACCTTAGACCCATCGGTGAGGGTGTTCTGGACAGGCGATGTTGTATGCAGTGACGTCACACGAACGACCTTAGCGTGGGTCAATTCACGCATCAAGCGGCCGGCTCTCTTTTGGTGGAACTATCCCGTGACCGACTATGTGCGCCACATCGTGTTGCAAGGACCCGTCTATGGACTTGAAAACACCGTCACCGCAGGCGAGATGACCGGTCTATTGAGCAACCCCATGGAGCATGGTGAGGCCTCTAAACTTGCCTTGTACAGTGTTGCTGACTATGCCTGGAACCCTACAGCCTATAACGCATTGGACAGTTGGGAACGCGGATTGGCGGTGATGGCACCGCAGGCTAAGGACGCATATCGCACCTTTGCTATCCATTCTGCCGACACAGAAACGGGTTATCGGCGTGACGAATCGTGGGAAACAACAACCTTCAGCCTGGATCATTACACCCCAAAACAATATGATGACCTCATGCGTGAGTTCGAAAAGATAGAGAAGGTGCCGGCACAGTTGGAACAAGGATTGGCCAATCGAGGACTGTTCAGCGAGTTGCGTCCATGGCTCACCGAGTTTGGCAAGTTAGGAACGCGAGGTAAAAATGCGTTGAAACTCATGGAGAAGTTTAAGCATGAACCCCCGGAAGCATTCTGGAACAGCTATGTGCAGAACCTCATGAGCGCGGAAGACAAGAAAGCTTACGACGCCCATCGGTCGGGAACCATGAAGCTACAGCCGTTCTATGAAAAGGCCATGGAGGACATGAGCGAGGCCTTCTACGAGCAACTCACGGGGAAAAAGTCAGCCGTACAGCGTCCCATCGGATCTTATCCCAGCGTATATACCACGCAGAGCAAGAACATGTTGGATGCCGATTCCCTCTCATTCTATCATTCAGGCGTAGGACAAAAGACGGGAGATTGGGTTGGACTGGACCTGGGAAAGGTGATGCCGATTTGGGAAGTTGACCTCAAACAAGGCCGCAATGCGACAGATGACGTAGATTATTTCGACCATGCCATCCTTGAATGCTCTGCTGACGGACAGACCTGGACCCCGCTTGTCGCTGACCTTCGGAAGCAGTACGATATTCATTGGATGGGGCAGGGCGTGCAGGGACGCTATGTGCGCTTGCGCAAACTTCCTTCAGAGAAGACCCATTGGCTGGCCATTCGCACGTTCAAGGTCAATCCTATCACGTTGTCACGCCTGGATTTTGACGTACAGACAGACCAGGGCGATGCGGCCATCCGTGCTTTTGATGAACAACCTTTGACCTCTTTCCATCTCGCTGGCACCCTTTCGTTCGACATTCCAAAGCATACGCAGCGTTATGTTTTGCTGATGAAGCTGCCAGAAAATCAGTCGGTGAAGGTGAAACAACATGACAAGAAGGGACGTGTGGTGGCAGAAACTACCGTTACCTCATCTTTCTATCAGTTTGATGTCTTGAAAAAAGCTGCCCGCCTATCCATTGAGGGCAATGCAGAAATTTTTGAAATCATTCGCAAGTAAACGAGTAAAAATAAGGTGTGCCATTCCAATGACACACCTTATTTTTATGCCGATACAGCGGCACATTGTTCCTTGTTTGGCCCCAATCAGCGGGCAGGTACTTCTTTTTTAGCTTGCGATGCTCGTGGTGATTTCTTCTTTTTGTTCACCTTGAACTTGTCAAATCCCAGTCCGTACACACCGATAACCGCACTCTGAGAGACAAAAGCCTCTGGGTCTATCTCGTCAATCGTTCTGAAAATCATGGACGACTCAGTTTGTTTGGCCAGCACGAAAAGCATTTTCATGTCGCGCCCCGAGTAAAATCCGTTGCCTGTGAGCGTGGTACAACCTCGTTGTACCGTCGTATTGATGGCCCTACCTATCTCTTCGTATTTTTCTGAGATGATGAAGAATTGAACCGACCGTCGGTTCATGTTCACCACTTTGTCCACGCAGGCCGAAGAAACAATGAGCACCACATAGCCATACAACACCTGCTCCCAGTCGTGCAACACCAGGTAGCTGGACGTGATGATGGTGATGTCGCAGAGCAAAATCACCTTTCCCAGCGAGATGTCATGATATTTGTTAATCATGGCCGCAATGACATCCGTTCCACCTGTACTGCCATTGCTCGACAATCCCATTCCGATACTCGACCCCATGAGCACAGCTCCCAGAATGGCCGCCATGAAAGGTTGGTCGTTGATGATTGCCTCATCGTGTGTCACTTGTCTGATGAGCCACACAAACATGGCGAACGTAAGGGCTGCATAGATGGTCTTGACGCAAAATCGCCACCCCAGAATCTTGAGCGCAAAGGCCAATAGGGTGGCGTTGATGACCAAGTAAGTGACCTCTACGGGAATATTAAAGCCCCAATAAATGATAGACGAGATACCTGTGATGCCGCCCATGCCGATGTGGTTGGGCAACAAGAAGACGGTTAAGCCCAAGCTACCCATGAGCATGGCCAGTGTGATGATGACGTAATCTTTCAATTCTGATTTCTTTTTTCTTGGCATGGTGAGTTTGTTTTTTTAGTGTCTTGTTATTCCTTGATGTACCTTGAATGGTACGAAATGAAGTCGTCGGCAAAGTTACGAAAAAGTAGTTTATCTGTAATGCGTTGCACCTAAAATGTGCTGATGATGTGTGAACCGTAACTCCAATGAAGCTGTTCTTGGGATGCGCTCGAGCCCTTTCCCGATAACGGTTTGATTATGTTTCGTGTAAAAATGTTCCATTTCTTTACTAAAAAATAGCCCTAAAATGGCACTTCAAAACTTTCAATATAGAAAAAATCAATAGGCAAGGAGGATGCAAACAAGCTGTCATGAAGCAAGAAAAATGAGATTTTAAGGCAAAAGCAATGCGTTTAAGGTGTTAGATGCATGATATTGCCCAATAATAAACATGGTATTGCGCGGAAAAAGCATGCAAATATCTGCCTAAAAGCTATGCTTTTGTGCTTAAAATAGCGTGTAAATAGAGGTATATTTGTGTCTTGATTTTGTAAGATATTGTATGTCAGTTGAATACAAATGTTGCTCATTTTGGGCGTATTTGGTACAAAGGTGAAGGCTGTTCGTAAATACGCAAATTATAAGAGAGTGTGTTGTCAAGATATTTCACTAGTAAGAGCATGTTCTATCGCGTTTTATAGCATAGCCTTCATGTTTCATCAAACGGTTGTTAAGTTCAGACATTATCATCATGTTTCACTGCATCACGCACCCAGCTGTGTGCGAATAAAATCAGATGTGCACCTTAAAAGTGTTAAAATCATGAAGTTCAGCCTTGCATATTGAAAAAACTCACTATATTTA
>ERZ772969.1785-NODE-1785-length-15215-cov-6.701979_pt1 | contig 15215 bp, 13 predicted proteins | sample MGYA00511676_ERZ772969 | MGnify/ENA primary metagenome ERZ772969 (study PRJEB29015, sample SAMEA2737651) | human gut metagenome | biome: human gut; feature: human-associated habitat; material: faeces | place: China | collected 2012 ... | reverse complement strand
TGTCCAATTTCGGATTATATAAGGCATTTGACCGGGAAGGCATTGCCTATGTGAAGACGGCGGTGGGGGACAAATATGTGTATGAGAACATGGCCGCCACCGGGCACTGTCTGGGCGGAGAGCAGTCCGGTCATATTATATTCAGCAAACATGCCACCACAGGAGACGGAATCCTTACCTCCCTAAAGGTGATGGAGGTGGTGCTGGAGAAAAAGCAGCCCCTTGATAAGCTGGCTTCTGAGGTGGAGATTTACCCTCAGGTACTTAAGAATGTGCGGGTAAAGGATAAAAAGACAGCCCAGGATGACGAGGCAGTGCAGGCTGAGGTGGCCAGGGTGACCAGGAGCCTGGGCAGCGACGGAAGAATCCTGCTGCGCCAGTCAGGAACCGAGCCGGTGGTACGCGTCATGGTGGAGGCGCCTGATATCCAGACCTGCGAGACATATGTGGACCAGGTAATCCAGGTTATGAAGGACCGGGGGCACTGTATTTAGGGCTGTATGCAAGGTGCTGTGAGCGATTCCCTGAAAATGGAAGAGGGAGTCTTGGAGTACATTTTATGAAACAGAGGAATAAAAGCCATAACTATTGAGAATAGTCAACCGGCGACTCCTTATTGTCAGTTATTTTGAAATGTGCTATAATTAGATAACGTTGCTAAGAGGACAACAGAAATCCCGGAGCGCCGTGCTCCGGGATTTCTGCATTTACCGTATGGCCCTGACAGGGGCCTGTGTCCTTACGGCCAGCGATTTTCAGAGCAAAGGAATGATGTGAAATGGGGCTGAACCAGTAAGAGTCGTGCTGTTCATCATCCGTCATTACGGTGTTATTGAGCGACTGCCCGGAATGGGCTGAGGACACAAGTGAAGTTTCAAAACAGGAGTGAAGATACAAATATCACCTTAAAGTGGAACAGGACACCGTATGAAGTGAGATTGGAATATGGACGGAACCAGGCGTTTTCAGGCGCCTGAAATCAGATGAACAGAATGGAGGAATGAATTATGTTAAATTATCAAAGATATAAGAGGGTCCCTGTGGTGGATTTCCCGGAGCGCACATGGCCGAATAAGGAGATTATGAAGGCTCCCATATGGTGCAGCGTGGACTTAAGGGACGGCAACCAGGCCCTTGTGGAGCCTATGGTGGTGGAGGAGAAGGTGGAGATGTTCAACCTTCTTGTGAAGCTGGGCTTTAAGGAGATCGAGGTTGGCTTTCCTGCCGCATCACAGATTGAGTATGATTTCTTACGCACCCTGGTGGAGCGCAAGCTCATCCCGGATGACGTGGAGGTCCAGGTGCTGGTGCAGTGCCGCGAGCATCTGATTAAGAGGACCTTTGAGGCCCTTGAAGGTGTTAAGAAGGCCATTGTACATATCTACAATTCCACATCCACCTTACAGAGGGATGTGGTGTTCCATAAGGACAGGGAAGATATAAAGGACATAGCCGTCATAGGAACCAAGATGGTCCAGCGGTATATGGCTGACTGCGATACCCAGATTCGTCTGGAGTATTCCCCTGAGAGCTTTACCGGCACAGAGCTGGATTTTGCCCTTGATATCTGTACAGCGGTGCAGGAGACCTGGGGCGCTACCAGGGAAAATCCCATTATCATTAATCTCCCGTCCACAGTGGAGATGACCACTCCTAATGTGTATGCGGACCAGATCGAATGGATGAATACACATTTTAAGAACAGGGAAAGCATTATATTAAGCATCCATCCCCACAATGACAGGGGAGAGGGTGTGGCTTCCACAGAACTGGCCCTCCTTGCAGGAGCCGACAGGGTGGAGGGTACTCTTTTCGGCAACGGGGAGCGTACCGGTAATGTGGACATACTGACAGTTGCATATAATATGTTCTCACAGGGAATCAACCCTGAACTTAACATTGAGAATATCCGTGAGATTGCAGATGTATGTGAGCGCTGCACCAAGATGGATATTCCGCCCAGACATCCCTATGCCGGCAAGCTGGTGTTCACTGCATTTTCCGGTTCCCATCAGGATGCCATCAACAAGGGAATGCATGCGCTTATGGAAAGAAAGAGCGAGATCTGGCAGGTTCCGTATCTGCCGATCGATCCGTCCGATATCGGAAGAGAGTACGAGCCGGTGGTTCGTATCAACAGCCAGTCCGGAAAGGGCGGCGTAGCCTTCGTTATGGACAGTTTCTTTGGCTTCAAGCTTCCGCGCGGCATGCACAAGGAGTTTGCGGATGTGATCCAGAAGATCGCAGAGAAGCAGGGTGAGGTTGCACCGGAGCAGATCATGGAAGAGTTCCGCAAAGAGTACCTCGACCGCAAGGAACCGTACCACTTCCGCAAGTGCAAGATCACAGATTTCGAGTCCGGAGACCAGTTCACAACCGTTGCTGTTGTTACCTACTCTGACCACGGCGAGACAAAACAGTTTGAAGGTGTCGGAAACGGCCCGATCGATGCTGTGAAACGCGGACTGGAGGAGGAGCTTGGTATCTCAATCAAGGTTCTCGATTACAGCGAGCATGCGCTGACATCCGGTTCCGGGGCGCAGGCGGCTTCCTATATCCACCTGATGGATCAGAAGACCGGCAAGGTGACATACGGTGTCGGCATCAGCTCCAACATCACGAGAGCATCCTTAAGAGGTATCTTCAGTGCAGTTAACCGTCTGTTTGGAGATGCAGAGTAAAATAAAAATGTCGGATATACGTTCAGTGCTGCGGTAAGACATAGGGAGAAACTGCAGTGTCCGGCGGCAAATCATAAGAAAATTTTAAATGCGGCAGAAATGGGAATGCAATCCTGTTTTTGCCGCATTTTTGCGTCATATTTTTAATGAAATGTAAGGAAAAAGAGAAGAGTTTTTAGGAAGTTTTCTGTATAATACAAGTACAAACAAAAAACGAAAGATATCTAACGGAGATATCGAAAACAAATAGCCACCGTGGGAACGATGAAAAGGAAACCGGTGGGAAAGTGAAAAAGTATATTCCGGAAACGGAAATATTTAGAAGAGGAGGGTTTCTATGAAGAAGAGATATTTTGCAGGGGCAGCAGTTGCAGCGATGATTTTAACCGCAGGAATGGCGACGACCTCCTTTGCGGACTGGTCACAGCAGAATGGAAAATGGTATTACTACAATGACAACAACGGACGCCTCGTTCGGAATGACTGGGTATGCTCCAAAGATGCATGGTATTATATGGATTATAATGGAGTGATGCAGACAAACAGCCTGATCGATGATACCTATTATGTAAATGAGAATGGCGTCATGATCACAAACACATGGAAGTACATCAACAACAGCCGCTGGAACGAAAGCGGATGGAGATATTTCGGAGCAAACGGAAAGGCGTACACAAACGGCTGGAAACAGATCAATGATGTGTGGTACCACTTTACGGATTCCGTTTTGGATATCGGCTGGGTGGAGATCGATGGTAAGATTTATCATTTAGAAGATTCCGGAGCTATGACGACGGGCTGGAGAAAACTGGCGGACAGAGAGGATGACTGGGGTGAGTACTGGTACTACTTTAATTCCAGTGGAAAGCTGATCTATGATGGTGAGCTGAAGATCTCCGGTGAGACCTATATCTTTGACCACAGCGGAAGAATGCTGACTGGCTGGGTAAATGAGTCTGATTACACATCTACAGGACGTGACGACCTCTCCAACAGCGATGTCAATGCCCTTCGCTACTTCCGCAGCGGCGGACAGCAGATGAACGGCTGGAGATATATGGCATCCCCGGATGACGCTGAGGAAAACTGGTACTACTTTAAAGATGGCCGCGCATACTCCACATCCTATAAAACAACGGAGGCCTGCGGATACGGAATAGCGAAGATCAAGGGAGAGACCTACTGCTTCGATAAGAAGGGCCGCATGAAGACAGGTCTTGTGGAGTTGAGTGATGGCAGAAAGTTCTACTTTGACAGCGACGGAAAGATGAAGACCGGACGGATCGTGGTCAATGACGATAACCATGACAATGTGGTATTCTACTTTACAACATCTGGAAGCATCGGAAAGAGAGGCGATGGATTCACGGGAGTGAAGGATGGAACTCTCTACGAGGACGGACAGCTTGTGAGCGCAGAGGAGGGTATGAAGTACGCGAAAGTTACGGTTGACGGCAAGACCTATGTGGTCAATGAGTCCGGTAAGGTTAAGACAAGCGGAACTGTAACGGATGCGGATGGAGTGAAGTATAAGATCACGAAAGATCAGAATGGCGGATATCATGTGGAGATTTCCTGGTAGAAATTGATGGGAAAAGAGGTATTTAGCCTTAAAAATAGTCTATGAGGTTATAAAACTGCAGGGCTGCGGGGAATTTTGAACTCGCAGCCTTTCGAATCTTATGCAGCTAATTTTTACTTTTCCGTTTATGTTTCCTCACGAGAAGTGAAATAAATGTACAGGCCTGTTAAACAACTGTAAAGGAGAGTGACAGTTATGAAGAGAAAAAATAAATTTTTTTGTTTATCAGCAGTGACTGTTGCTTTGTTTCAGGTTTTCTTTTTCTATTTCGTTTTGACAAACGGAGATAAAGAATACATTCCTCCGGCAGGGATTCTTACGTATGAATATTGGAATGAACTGGTAAAAAATCCGGAGTTAATTGATGAAACATTGGCAAATTGCATTATGAAAATTTCGAGTGTCTCATGTATTGTGTTTGTTCTCGAAATTTTGTATTTGCTGGGTGCTTCGGATCTTTTGAGTGACAGAAAGAAAAGAAAAATCTTGCTTCTGTTCCCAATTGCTTTTGGCCTGTATTGGGTATGCCGGTATCTTCTCATAAAATATGTACCGGTGTATCGTATGTTTATGCTGCTTTTGCCGGCGGAATTTGCAGCGATTGTTTCGGGAGTTTTAACTGCCATTTGCAGGGAGGCGATTCATTTTGCAAATGATGAAAGAAATTGGAAATGATAGTTCCGTATCGTCAGACTTATAATTTACGCGAACAACGAGCCAAAGTTCGCGCTTGCGCGAGACCTTGGCGACTGTCGTGATAACAAGGGGAAACTCGCGAAGCATGTTTTCACTTGTTTAGTAGCATTGTTTTGAAAAAAGAGAATCCCCGGCGGTGACCGCCGGGGGATTTTTATCTCGTATGTCGTGCATCCATAAAGAACTACCGGTGTCGGGATAAAAATACATTTAACTCTGCCGGTGCTTAGTTCTGGAGCTGCGGCATAAGTAATAATCAAAAATAATCCCCACAAAAAAGAATACAGGAAAAATTTCTTAAAGGGTGACTCTTTGACCTGAAAGCGATCAAAATGTGATCCGACATAAAATAAAGGAAGGATCGCTAATACAATGTCAAAAGAAAATGGAAGGGGCTGAATCTGTCGGTTTGTCAGCTTAAGGTGAAGGTAGTCAAACAAACTCTTACCCAGAAAAATCGCTGGAAAGAACCAGATAACTCCGACATATAAAACCGTGGCATTTAACACAGAAATGGACACGCCGCTTGAAAAGATACCGGAAAGAATCCTTTGTTCCAGATAGTTCGTAAGAAAAGAACCATCCTGAAAGATATTGGAAAGATGGCGCAACAGGTAAATGACCGTCTGAATGATATAGATCAGGAAAAATGGCCCCATAAGTCGTTTGAAGCTTCGCTTGGTTTTTGTGGCAAATTCTTCATTCGTGGATGAGAATTTTGAAGTGATCCCACTAAAGATAAAAAAGAGCGGCATGTGAAAAGAATAGATTGCACCACTTAAAACTCCGGATATGGTATGTCCAACGATAACAAGAAGAATCGCAATGCCACGGGCACAGTCAATCCAAGCTTCACGATGGTTACCATTGATTGCGCTGTTTGACATAATATTATAAACTTCTATCAGTTATTTGCTTTAACGATTATATCATGGGAGTGGGAAAATACAAGATGTATTGAAGTTGTTTGTATCAGAGCTCCATGTTTATCTGCCCTGAGGTAAATACTAAAACCAGCGCCTGCTTCCATTTTCGGAAGCAGGCGCTGTCGTATTCTATAAGAAATTCAGGAAAGTTGTAATGATTACAGAGTTGACCAGATTGATAAATAAGCTTCCAACCAGCGGAACGATAAAGAATGCGCTCGGGGATGGACCATATTTCTCATCCAGGGTCTGCATGTTTGCCATAGCGGTAGGAACTGCACCAAGGCCGAATCCACACTGACCGGCGGTCATGATAGCGGCGTCAAAGTTTTTGCCCATGACTGGAAAGGTAACGAAGATCGCAAATACAGCCATTAAAATAATCTGAGCGACAAGGAGGAGCAGGAGCGGAAGAGCAAGATCAACAAGTCTCCAGAGTTTCATGGTCATCATGGACAGTGCCAGGAAGATCAGGAGGGAGATATTACTGATAATGGCAAGTTCCGGGAGCTTTAATTCCAGCTTCTCATTGTTGTCTGCGATATTTCTGAAGATTGCAGCTGCGGTCATAGCGCCTACAGAGGCTGGGAACTCGATACCGGTCTTTTTGAGAAGATAGGAGATCAGAGTTCCGATCGCAATTGTTAATAAAACCTGATAAGATGCTGCAGTCAGAGATTTTTCAGTAATTGTGGAAACTGCTTCACTGTCTTTTCCAAGACGCATTGTCTCAGAATCAGCGGATGGTTTCAGGTTATTCTTTTCGATCAGGAAACGACCGACAGGACCGCCTAAAAGCGCGCCAGATACAAGGCCGAAGGTTGCAGCTGCGATCGCGATCGTGCTCGCGTCCTCGAGACCCGCGCTTTCAAGGATAGGAGCCCATGCAGCAGCAGTTCCGTTTCCGCCGACCATAGGGATTGAACCGGTGGCGAGTCCGATCAGGGAATTTAATCCCATGACCTTACAGAGAACAACGCCGAGGCCGTTCTGTAAAACTACAAGAATACTGGACAGGATCAGGAAAATGATAACCTGCGGTCCGCCTTTTTTCAGCATTTTCCAGCTGGCCGTATAACCGATGCCTGCATAGAAAAGCAGACTGAAAAATTCATTAAAGGAAGAATCCAGAGAAACTTTCAACACTCCGGTCATCGTCGTAATCGTTAAAAGAATCGTAAAAAGGAGACCGCCGACAACGGGAACAGGGATACAGAATTTACGTAGGATATAACAGCGCTTTTTAATGAAATCACCAACGAGTAGAATAATGACTGCCAGAGCAATTGTGTAATAAACATTGAGCGATAATTCCATACAAATTCCCCTTTCGTAAAGAGCAGATGATCATCAGCAGTTAATATAAGATTATAATTTCACCACTCCATTCTCCATAAGTGTTTTTCCATCCGCGACGATGGTTCCGTTTTTCATAATGACGTCATAGTGGCAGCTTGCTTTTACCGTTCCGCCAAGCGTAATGCTCGTACCGATACCAATATGGCAGCTTCCGAATACGCCCTCATCTTCGAGCATGAATCCGCAAAAATGACAATTAGGGTTCAGCCCTACACCATGTTCCGCAACATTGTATACATTCGGATCATTCTTGGCTTTCAGATCATCCGCAAGCATTTTTGCCTGCCGTCCGCCAGAAATATCAACAATTCTTCCATCTTCCACTTTGAGAGTAACTGGTTCTTCAAGAACTCCGATTCCGATATAAGGAATACTTCCATCCGCAACGATCACACCGTTTGCAGTGCCTTCCAGTGGAGAAACATTTGCTTCGACTGTTGGAAGTGTGGAAAACTGTCCTTTTTCTACCATACAGTAAAGATGATTTCCACGTCTTCCCTTAGCGGAGTATTCCAGATGGGTTCCGCCAGGAGAGGTCAGAACGATCTTTTCTGCTCCGGCCATTGCCTGCGCCATACCGACACAGATTGGTTTTAATCTCTCAAAATCACCTTCGATTCCACCGTGGATCATCATATCTTCCGTAAACTGGGTTAATACGAGACCACGGGACCCAGCTGCGATCGCTTCTTTTACGGCGTGAGTGTGTGTGATGGATTTTCCGACAACGGAAAGAAAGGCATCACTGGCCTTCATTGCCGCAGCAATCTCTTTCGGCGGTTCGGAACTATCCTGGGATCTTGGTTCCATAATGCAGACGGTTGGCTCTGCGCCGATGCGGTAAACTTCAGTTGCGAGTGCCTGAGCGATACTGAAACGGGACTGTTCGGTAACGATCAAAACGTGTTCCCCGGCCTTGATACCGGCACAGGTATTTACAACCTTTGATGCTCCGCGAGACATGTAAAAGTTCTCCATATAATACCCTCCTGAATATATATTTTATATTCTATAGAATATATTATCGCATAAGAATTGTCAAGCAAAAAGAGCAATGTCGAGTGAAAATTTTCAACATTGCTCTTTTCCTTTTCATTTACACGAACATTGAGCCAAAGTCCACGCTTGCGCGAGACCTTAGCGACTGTCGCGATAACAAGGGGAAACTCGCGAAACATGTTTTCGCTTGTTATCCCGTATCAGCAAAGAGCCGCTTCCGGCAAGCTCTGCGGGGTGTTATCTTTCCGCAGGGAATTGCCAGCGACAGCTCCCACAGATAAAAACATATAGATTTAGTGACCTTCGATATATTGCTGACCATGATGAATATGTTCGGAAATTGCAGCCTGTGCCTTTGCGACATCTTTCTCGCGCATGGCGTCTACAATTTTCTTGTGTTCTTCAGCAATTTCTGCTCTCCGGTCAATACTGCTGGAAGAAAATTTACGGTCTCTTCCAATTACGCCCTTTAGCATTCCGAGCAGTTTACAGAGAGTCTCATTTTCAGAGAGCGCATAGATATAGTCATCAAATTGCTGACTTGCCTCTGAAATCTCCGATACCCCGCTTGCATTTTCAAAAACTGCTATCAATGAATATAGGTAATCAATATCTTTGTCAGTCAGGTGTGTGATCGCTTCAGATATCGCAAGATGCTCTAAAACTTCGCGACACGCATAAGCTTCTTCAATTTCTTTGTGGTTCAGGGTACGGACAACAGCGCCGTGGTAAGGAACGGTTTCAACCATTCCATCGCTGGCAAGCCGCCGGAGCGCTTCACGAACTGGCGTAGCACTTACCCCCATTTGTTTTGCCAGATGCTGTTCCTTTAATTCAGTCCCTGCGGGAAGATCCCCATTTGCAATGGACGCGACAAGATTTTGATATACCTGCTCAGCTAAAGAGACTCTGGAAACACCGGATACTTTCCCATAATTTTCCATATCCCTTTTTTCCTCTTTCTTCTTGCTGAGTCAATTATAACACCGGTGAGGGGAGAGAAGCAACCGGAAAGATATTCGGGGGGGAGTGAACCTTGGGGGGACTGAGTGAGGCGGTAAGTCCAAGGTTCGAAACGTTAAGAAGAATATGGCTTGGATAATTCACAGAAATATTAAAATATTGATAAAAAACGGACATTATATCAACAAATAAACATACCTCCCCACATTTACGCTAAGATGTTTCTATCAAACACATTTCACGGGAGGACAAATCATGCAGATTGATACGGAACGAATGGCGCAGGAAATTCAGAACTTCAGACGGGAACTCAAGGTCGAGCGGAACCTTTCAGAACACACATTGAAGCGATCTCCATGATCTTTTGCGGTGGGGAGAGGAGCAGGAAATACGTGATTCTTCCCTGTTTCCGAGCCGTCTCGGGAGACGCATGTCGATCTATGGGATTGAAAACATCTTTTATAAATACCAGAAAGCGGCGAAGATCAACGATAACGCGACCGCTCATTCCGTGCGCCACAGCTTCGCGACCCAGTTACTGAACAACGGAGCCGGGATCCGCGATGTGCAGGAACTCTTAGGGCACAGCAGCATTGTCACAACGCAGATCTATACGGAGGTGTCGATCAATCGGAAGCGGGAGGTGCTTTTGAGGTATAATGGGAGGAATGGGATGGAGGTGGAATGAAAAAATGGAATAAAAACTTAAGAGAAAACCCATGAGGAGCATAGAGATGTGTTAAATCAAAATAAGAACATACGTTCTGAAAAAACTTGACTTTTTGCCGACATGATGTTACTATGAGGGTACAAAATATAGATGGCGCGGGGGAGGTGGATGGATGTATTCTGCACTTGAATTATCAAAATATATTGTGACAAAGTGTATCAATGACGGAAAACCTATTAGTAACCTTCAGTTGCAAAAAATTCTGTATTATATCCAACGAGATTTTTTAAAACAAGGAGAGCCTGCATTTTCAGATACTATTGAAGCCTGGCAGTTTGGTCCAGTGGTGCCGAATGTCTATTATTATTATTGTGGGTTTGGGGCTATGCCAATTTCCATTTTGGAAAAAGTACCTGATCTGCCAGAAAAAGATACTATGGAAATCAACGAAATAGTAGAGGACAAAAGAACTCTTTTCCCGTGGGATCTGGTAAACGAAACACATAAGCCGGGTGGAGCCTGGGATCGGATATATGCCAACGGAAGAGGAAACCATCAGGAAATACCAGTCGATTTGATCAGGAAAGTTGGTTAAATGGATACATCAAAAGAAGAAGTACAGCGGAATAAATTCCGGGATATATTATTTGAGCTGGCTTCCAATCAGGAATTGTTAAAAGATAAAAGTGTTCGTGCGAAAATATATTCCAGGTTGGAGGCTCTCTACTGGCCAGAGAAATCTGAAAAACCGTTCAGACATTTTTATTCCGATATTTTCTCTGTGTTGACGGCAATAAGAAAAAATACAGATCTTGGCGACATCAATGTACTAGGACAGAACCTGTCGATGATTCGCGAGAAATATACGCCAGGTATAAACCTAGATTCAACTGGCAAAAAAATAGATATTAGCGACAGTATACGTAAATTATACGACCATGTCAGTCTGGACATTGCCAGAATTACATATTCGGAAGAAGGTGACAGAAAAACCTCGGGTGAAGCGGCAATTCTGGACGTGCAGTCTCGAATTAATGTGATTGAACCTAAAATAGAAGAGGCAATGAATGTTCAAAATACTTTATCTGAAGAACTTGGAAAACAGCAGCGGGAATATATCGCTATTCTTGGAATCTTTGCCTCGATTGTGCTTACCTTTATTGGTGGAATCGTATTTTCAACCTCTGTATTGCAAAACATTGGTGCTGTCAGTGTGTATCGCTTGGCTGCGATTGTTTTATTGATCGGAATGGTTCTTTCTAATATGCTGTATGGTCTATTCTATTATGTGAATCATTTGATCTATAATAACAAGAAAATTTCGGCTACGCTGATAATTCTTGCGAATTGTCTGATGCTTTTGATGCTTGCTCTGGTTTTCGCATCATGGCTTTTCGGAGTTGTGGAGAGACGAAATGGAATGTTTGGATAAAAATAGTTGGAAAATAGCGGTAATCGGAGCTCAGACTTGCTATTCAGGCAGTTAAATGGTAAAATCAATGCAGACAAGTGATTTGCAGCCATTCATGAAATCCAACCCCGGAAGAAAGATTGGACTATATCGGTGAAATTTTGTCTGCATGTGTGATAAGCCTCATTATTTTCATGGTTTTCCAGTGAGAACCCCTTAAATTTTATTTTAGGGTTTGCAGTTCTCCGGAAAAGATGGTAATATAAGACGTGCAGTAGGATGTTACTTTTTAGTCCAAATAATAACAATTATTTGAGGTTGAGATGTCCGAAAATGATGATTTTTGAATGGATGAGTGACCTGCATTGAGATGAGGAAATCTTGATGCAGGTTTTTTTAGAAAAATCAAGCAGTTGATAGAAAGAACACCTATGGATAGAAAAAATACTATATATAATCGAAGCTATGGGCGGAGGCGTATTTACTTACATTGTAGATTTGGCGAATGAACTGGTAAATAAATACGATATGTACATTGCATATGCGGTGCGGAAACAAACGCCGAAAAATTACAAAGACTATTTTGATAAAAGAATTCATTTGATTGAAGTAAAGAATTTTGGCAGGGCAATCAATCCAACAAAGGACATTGCCGCGTTCTTTGAGGTGAAGAAGATTGCGGCAGAGGTAAAACCGGATGTGATTCATCTATGGAAGACTTCATAGCAGAGAAATGCAGAAAAGTAGCACTCGCAGATCATGTAAAACTTCATAGAACCCCATAAAAGAGAGATCCCGGTAGTTTATCGCCAGGGTCTCTTGTGCGTTTTTTTCACTTTATGAAAGACCGTCTGCGCAGATGAAAAGTGGTAAAACACAAAACGAACAAATGTTTGCACATGAGGCGAATTTGTGGTATACTGACCGTAACATGGGACAGTGTCCGGAACACTTGGAAACGCATAGTACCGGAACTTTACGAGAATGATAAGTAGCAGACATGGCAAAGAGGAGAAACACAATGCCGAAGCAATATATAAAAATACGAGGTGCCAACGAGCACAACTTAAAAAATATTTCCCTGGATATCCCGAGAAATGAGCTGGTAGTCCTGACCGGACTTTCCGGATCGGGAAAATCCTCCCTGGCATTTGATACGATCTACGCGGAGGGACAGAGACGCTATATGGAGTCTTTATCTTCCTACGCGCGCCAGTTCTTAGGCCAGATGGAAAAGCCGGATGTTGAGAGCATCGAGGGACTTTCCCCGGCGATCTCCATCGACCAGAAATCCACGAACCGCAACCCGCGTTCCACCGTAGGAACTGTGACGGAGATATACGACTATATGCGTCTTCTGTACGCGAGGATCGGTATCCCCCACTGCCCGAAGTGCGGCAGGGAGATCCGGAAACAGACTGTGGACCAGATGGTGGACCAGATCATGACACTGCCGGAGCGGACGAAGATCCAGCTTTTAGCGCCAATGGTCCGTGGAAGAAAAGGACGTCATGAGAAGGTTCTGGAACAGGCGAAACGCAGCGGTTATGTCCGTGTGATGATCGACGGAAATCTTCATGAGCTGTCAGAAGAGATATCGCTGGAGAAGAACATCAAGCACAATATCGAGATCGTTGTGGACCGTCTCGTTGTGAAGCCGGGGATCGAGAAGCGTCTGACGGACTCCATCGAGACTGTGATGAAGCTGTCCGACGGTCTGATGATCGTGGATGTAGCTGGCGGCGAGCCGATCAACTTCAGCCAGAGCTTTTCCTGCCCGGACTGCGGGATCAGCATCGAGGAGGTGGAGCCGCGAAGCTTCTCCTTTAATAACCCGTTCGGTGCCTGCCCGGACTGTTTCGGTCTGGGATATAAGATGGAATTTGATGAGGATCTGATGATCCCGGATAAGTCCTTGAGTATCAACGAGGGAGCGATCGTCGTCCTCGGCTGGCAGTCCTGCGCGAAGCCGGGAAGCTTTTCAAGGGCGATTTTAGATGCCCTGGCTGCGGAGTACCACTTTGATCTCGACACTCCATTTCAGGATTATCCGAAGGAGGTCCATGATATCCTGATCTACGGAACCGGTGGAAAGGAAGTAAAGGTCCACTATACAGGACAGCGCGGAACCGGCGTTTACGACGTGGCCTTTGAGGGCCTGATCGAGAACGTAAACCGCCGTTACCGGGAGACGTTCTCCCAGGCCAGCAAGGCAGAGTACGAGAGTTTTATGCGGATCACACCATGTACCACATGTCATGGACAGCGTTTAAAGCAGTCTTCTCTGGCAGTGACGGTAGGTGGGCTGAATATTTACGAGGCTACGAATATGTCCATCGTAAAATTCAGGGAGTTTATCGATGATCTGAAGCTATCTGAGATGCAGAAGATGATCGGTGAACAGATTTTAAAGGAAATCCGGGCGAGGATCAGCTTCCTGATCGATGTGGGACTGGATTATTTGTCCTTATCCCGGGCGACGGGTACCCTTTCCGGCGGCGAGGCACAGCGAATCCGTCTGGCGACCCAGATCGGCTCCGGACTTGTGGGGGTTGCCTATATCCTTGATGAGCCGAGTATCGGACTGCACCAGAGAGATAACGATAAGCTGTTGAAAACGCTGGAACATCTTCGGGATCTCGGAAACAGTGTGATCGTCGTGGAACACGATGAGGATACGATGCGGGCGGCGGACTGTATCGTGGATATCGGTCCGGGGGCCGGGGAACACGGCGGAAATGTGGTCGCTGTGGGAACGGCAGCCCAGATCATGAAGTGTAAAGAATCAATCACCGGTGCGTATTTAAGCGGTCGGATCAAAATTCCGGTGCCGAAGGAGAGAAGAAGCCCCACGGGTTGGATCAAAATCCGCGGTGCGAAGGAGAATAACCTGAAAAATATCGATGTGGATGTGCCGCTTGGAATTATGACCTGCGTGACCGGTGTGTCAGGATCGGGAAAGAGCTCCCTGATCAACGAGATCCTCTATAAGGCGCTGGCGAAAAAGCTGAACCGTGCCCGGACGATCCCGGGAGATCATGACGGAATCGACGGCGTGGAGCAGCTGGATAAGATCATCGCTATCGACCAGTCTCCGATCGGAAGAACGCCGCGATCGAATCCGGCGACCTACACCGGTGTGTTTGACCTGATCCGTGATTTATTCGCAGCGACCACCGACGCAAAGGCGAAGGGATACTCAAAGGGACGGTTCAGCTTTAACGTGAAGGGCGGCCGATGCGAGGCCTGCAGCGGTGACGGAATCATCAAGATCGAAATGCATTTCCTTCCGGATGTCTATGTGCCCTGCGAGGTCTGCGGCGGAAAGCGGTACAACCGTGAGACTCTGGAAGTGAAGTATAAGGGAAAGAGCATTTACGATGTGCTGAATATGACCGTGGAGGAGGCGTTAAAGTTCTTTGAGAATGTGCCGTCTATCGCGAGAAAGATCGCGACATTGAACGATGTGGGACTTTCCTATATCCGTCTCGGACAGCCCTCGACGGAGCTTTCCGGCGGCGAGGCACAGCGGATCAAACTCGCCACAGAGCTTTCCAGACGCGGAACCGGAAAAACGATCTATATCCTTGATGAGCCGACGACAGGACTCCACTTCGCGGATGTCCATAAGCTGGTGGAAATCTTAAGAAAGCTTTCCGAAGGTGGAAATACGGTGGTTGTGATCGAGCACAATCTGGATGTGATCAAGACCGCGGATTATATTATCGATATGGGACCGGAAGGCGGAGATCGCGGCGGTACCGTGATCGCGAAAGGAACGCCGGAGGAGATCGTGAAGGTTCCGGAGTCTTATACGGGGCAGTATGTCAAGAGGTATCTCGAGAACGGAGATGCCGGTTCAGACGAGTAAAGGTTACTTTTCATGGGTAGGAATTTTCTGAACTGAAAATTCCGTATGATACCGTTA